>Ga0209597_1001366_pt1 | contig 15979 bp, 15 predicted proteins | sample M_140625_MF_Meta_FD_187316 | JGI IMG/M metagenome (GOLD analysis project Ga0209597, IMG submission 187316) | Freshwater microbial communities from Lake Montjoie, Canada to study carbon cycling - M_140625_MF_MetaG (SPAdes) (version 2) | ecosystem: Environmental > Aquatic > Freshwater > Lake... | reverse complement strand
GAAGGCCGAACTCAAGAATGCCTCGGTCCTCTATCTAGCAACCGACGAAGACCGCGAGGGAGAGGCAATCGCTGCCCACCTATTTGAATACCTGAAGCCAAAGGTAGAAACCAAGCGCATGGTGTTTCACGAAATCACCAAGGCCGCAATTGACGAAGCAATCGCTCACCCACGCAGCATTGATATGAAGTTGGTCGATGCCGCCGAAGCTCGCCGAATTTTGGACCGTTTGTTTGGGTATGAAGTGTCCCCTATTTTGTGGCGCAAAGTAAACAGAGGTTTGTCTGCTGGTCGCGTACAAAGCCCCGCCATTCGTTTAGTAGTAGAGCGCGAACAAGAACGCATGGCTCACGTGTCGGCTGGGTATTGGGACTTAGAAGCCGCCACTACAACTGATCCAAAATTCACTGCAACATTGCAAAGCGTTGACGGCAAGCGCATTGCCACCGGCAAAGACTTCGACTCCTTTGGCGTTGCCAAAGACGGCATTATCGTTATTAATGAAGAACGCGCCAACCAACTCACCGCCGGTCTGCAAGGCAAGTCGCTCGATGTGCGCAGTGTGGAAGAAAAGCCTTACCGCAAAAGCCCGAAGGCTCCGTTTATGACCAGCACCCTGCAGCAAGAGGGCGGCAACAAACTGCGAATTACGGCCAGCGAAGTGATGCGTTTGGCCCAAGGTTTATATGAAGCCGGCTACATCACCTACATGCGTACCGACGCCGTCATTCTTGGCGTCGAAGCCCTAGGTGCCGTGCGCAACGAGATCATTAATACGTATGGTGACAAGTTCTTGGCCGCCGAACCTCGCGTATATAAGTCGAAGGTAAAAAACGCCCAGGAAGCTCACGAAGCCATTCGCCCATCACTTCCGCTCCGCAGCCCAGAAAGCCTTGCCGACGAACTTCGCCCAAACGAGTTGGCGCTGTACCGCCTCATTTGGCAACGCACGCTTGCTTCGCAAATGTCCGACACCAACGGCACCACGGTCACCGTAAAAATGGGAACCATCAGCGCAGGCACCGCGCCGGCAGATTGCGAATTTTCTGCAAGTGGCACCACCATTTCGTTCGCCGGTTATCGCCAGGTGTATCAAGAAATTCCAGAAGAAAACGAAGATGAAAAAGAAGCGTTGTTGCCAGCACTCAAAGTTGGCGACTCAGTCGGCATTGAAAGCATTACCGCAAACGGTCACAACACTTCACCACCTGCTCGTTACACCGAACCAACTTTGGTGAAGCGACTTGAAGAAGAAGGCATTGGTCGCCCGTCAACCTATGCATCAATTCTTGGCACCATCATTAACCGTGGTTACGTATGGAAGAAGGGTCAAGCACTTGTTCCATCGTGGACTGCATTTGCAGTTGTGCGTTTGTTGAAAGATCACTTCACCACACTGATCGATTTCAAGTTCACTGCAATTGTTGAAGAAGAACTCGACGAAATTGCAATGGGCACGCGCGACCGCGACAAATGGTTGCACGAGTTCTATTTCGGCAATGGCCAAGAGCTTCCAGGCCTGAAGCCACTCGTTGAACACAACAAGGACAACATTGATGCTGCAACGCTGAACGCGTTCCATGTTGGACCACACCCAGAAACTGGCGACATGATCGAAGCTCGCCCTGGAAAATACGGTCCATATATAAGGTGTGGCGAACAGACCGCCGGCATTCCCGACAGCATGGCGCCAGACGAACTCACTATTCCTGTTGCGTTGGAAATCTTGGCTCGACCAAAGTTTGAAGACCCAATCGGTGAACTTGATGGCTACCCAGTTTTCAAAAAGACAGGTAAGTACGGACCATACGTTCAGTGGGGAACGATGGACGAACCACCAACTGGTTTAGAAAAGCCAAAGATGGTGTCGTTGTTTAAAGACATGACTATTGAAACCACGTCATTCGAAGACGCAGAGCGGTTGTTGTCGCTACCGCGCACTGTTGGCTTCGACCCTGCGGACGGCGAAATCATTACTGCACAAAATGGTCGCTACGGCCCGTACATCAACAAGGGCAAAGACAGTCGCACACTTGAAACCGAAGCTGAAATTTTCTCAGTATCTATTGATCAGGCTTTAGCAAAACTTGCTGAGCCACGCGTGTATGGAAAACGCGGTCCAGCAAAACCACCGCTACGCGAATTTGGTGTCGACCCAGTAAGTGGCAAAGCAGTTGTTGCCAAGGACGGAAAATTCGGCGTGTATGTCACCGACGGTGAAACCAATGCCAGCCTCACACGTGGTGACCGTCTGGAATACGTCACGCCGGAACGCGCATTTGAATTGCTTGCAATTCGTCGCGATGCCGAACCAAGCACGAAGCGTAAGAAGGCGGCAAAGAAGGCTGTAGCCAAGAAAGCAGCACCTGCAAAAGCAGCCAAAAAGCCAGCGAAAAAGGCCGTAAAGAAAGCGGCCAAGAAAACGGTGAAAAAGGCTGATAAGAAATAGCCCATGCACAGGGGCCGATATATCGCTTTCGAAGGCCTCGAAGGGTGTGGCAAGTCCACACACGTCACTCGCTTAGCTGAAGCAATTGGCGGCATCACCACTCGTGAACCAGGTGGCACTGCAATTGGTTCTGCGTTGCGTGCAGCCATGCTCGACACGAACAACACCATGTTGTCACCTCGCGCAGAAGCTCTCATGATGTCAGCTGACCGCGCACAACACATTGACGAGCTCATCTTGCCAACACTTGCCTCAGGAAAACATGTGGTCAGCGACCGCAGTGCGTTTTCTTCACTTGCATACCAGGGTTACGGCCGCATGCTCGATATTGATGAACTAAAGCGCTTTAACAACTGGGCGATCCAAAGCAACTGGCCAGAACTCGTCATCTTCATTGACGTACCGCTCGATCAATTGCTGGAGCGTTTGAAGAAGCGCGAGCTCGACCGCTTCGAGCGCGAAGACCGCTCGTTCTTCGAACGTATCTACACCGGGTTTCACACCATGGCTGCAGCCGACCCGCAGCGTTGGATGATTGTGGACGGCACGCCGCCAAAAGAAGAACTACAAGCAACCATCTTCCGAGGCGTGCAAGACCGCCTTGGTATAACTACTTCATGACTAATTCAGTTTGGGACAGCCTTGTTGGCCAAGTAAAGGCTGTTGAACAACTTCACCAACTTGCAATCAATCATGTGCACGCCTATTTATTCGTTGGCCCTGAAGGCTGCGGAAAAGATGAGGCCGCGCGCGCATTTGCTTCACAACTGATTACCGGTTCCGAAGATGCAGCATCCCGCGAAGCCGATCTCATTATGCGTGGCAGCTTTTCCGATGTTATTGAAGTGCTGCGTGAAGGTGCTGCAGTAGACAAAGACGAGGCCGAAGCAATTATTCGTCTTGCAACTACTACACCGACCGAAAGCAAAGTCAAAGTAGTCATCGTGCACGAAGTGCACCTGATGCGTGATTCTGCTGCTGCCCGCCTCTTAAAAACAATCGAAGAGCCTTCCGAAAAGGTCATCTTCATTTTGCTTGCCGATCAACTGGTGCCATCTCTATCGACTATTAATTCGCGTTGCGTAGTTGTGCAGTTCATTGCCAACAACGCATACCGTGAGCGATTGCTTGCCAACGACCCGCAATTCGCCCATCGCCAAGAAGCTTTTGCCAACATCCCTTACGAACTTGATGGCTCAGGTGCAACCGTTGCGCAAATCGTTGATGAGATCTTTGAGCTCATCGAACAGGCAACGGCTCCACTTATCGCCGAACAAAAGAAGGAACTGGAAGAGCTTGAAGCTCGCGTTTCACTGACTGGCGAACGTGGCAGTGGGCGCAAAGCACTTCAAGACCGTCACAAACGTCAACTACGCAAATTCAATACCGATGAACTTCGCAGCGGTCTCTCCACCATCGCGGGTACTTACCATTCGCTGATCATCTCGGATACTCAGTACCCCGAAGAGAACAAGTACCACGATGCCATTCACCGAATTCACAAAGCCATGGGCTCACTCGGCTTAAACGTGAACGAGGAACTTCTGCTTCATTCGCTCTTTCTACAATGCCCATCGCTCATGATGCTGGGCAAGGTTGCGGCAGTAAACTGATCATCTAATTACCCGCCCAGGTAGCTCAGGGGTAGAGCAACGCACTCGTAATGCGTAGGTCGTGAGTTCGATTCTCATCTTGGGCTCCAAGAGCTGTCATAATCTTCTTTTTTGAGTAACAACTTTCTTTGCTCGCGAGCGAACAGATAGCAATTGTGATGCAGTTTCGAGAATACGAGCAATCTTCATTTTTGATTCTCCAGCCCAACGAGGTCGAAACTGAATTGGTACTTCAGTAATCTTTTTTCCATTACTGTTTGAAACGGCGATCATTCCACCAAAGAACGCGTAGCCATTGAAGTCAATAACTTGCTCAAAACTGTCTTCTAACGCGTCGCGGCTATACACGCGGAAACTTGTGGTTGGGTCTTTCACCGATGACGGCACACCAACACGATGCAACATTGCTGCCGACACTTTCGACAAGACTTTGCGTTTTCGAGAAAGCCCTGGCGCCGTTCCGCCTTTTGTCCAACGTGAGCCAATGGTGATCTGGCTTCGAGTTGCGAAATGGGCACGAACTAGATCGGGCATTTGCCGAGCATCATGTTGTCCATCAGCATCGAGGTTCACTACGAAACCAACTGTTGGGTCCGCTAATACGGTTTCGAAGCCAAACACTATTGCTCCACCGAGCCCATTCTTTGGTCCGTCAATTAACTTGCCAGAAATATGCAGGTCACTAAATGCTGCGTTTACATGATCGTTGAATTCAGAATCGCGCGAATCATCCACAATCAACACTTCAAACTGATATTTGGATGCCTCAAGAATACGAATGCTTTCCGCTACTTCTTCAAGCACATATCGAATGGTTTGGCGCTCACCCAGCGTTGCGAGAAGCACAACTCCGTGGCGATCCTGAACAGCAGTTGGCTCGCTTTCCGAAACAGGACTCATACAACTACAGGCTACTTGGACGAGTTGATTTGCTTAATGAGTACAGCTTCCAAGCGAACTGCTCCCTCGACGGTGAGGTGATTATTGTCAAAGTAGAGGTCTCGACCGTTTATACGGGTTGGGCACCATGTATTTGTGCACACAAAGTCAAATGGGTCAATGACCAGAATCGGTAAGCCTTCGTCTATCAAAAGATTTAGTTCCTGTTGAAGATCTGAAGTGCGAGCAACCTCAGCATTGCTCCGAGAAAGACCGCGCGAATGCACGATGAGAGAGGGCGACCGCCAGTTGGAAATTATGGGGTTATCCAGAAATACCACGATCTTGCTGACGCCAGGTGTACTCGCCAGTGAACGAAGGTGGTTGGTATAGCTGGAGATTTCTTTTGCGGACCAGCCAGTTGATTTAAATATAGATACCACTGTCCAATCATGGCCATTAGCAAAAGGTGTGTTTGCAGTAGTTGCTAACCCGTCACCTTCTTTGGCAAAGGATCGTGCATTGAACCCTTGAGCGGTAGCAACTGAAACAAAACTGTTAAGAAACGCTGCTGCGTGTGAATCGCCTTCTAAAACCGCCGACTGAGTAGAGCCTGGCAGGACAATGCCGCATTCACCTGTTTCTTGGTTGCAACGCGAATCCACAACATTCCAGGCAACAACCCCGCCACGCGCCGATGCTTGTTGATGGTTGCCGACAACAAGCAAAACTGCCATTGCCGAAATGACGAGTGCCTGGCCAATTCCGAAAGAAGCCCAAACTACTTTCGCTCGAGGTTCACGATTTACAGAAAGCCTTCGCTCGACATACTTTCCAAATAGTAATGCAAGCAGCCACATAATGATGATCTCGCCGATGTATACCTGTGCTGATTCACCAAAGAGATTTCGCCCATAAATGATTACCGGCCAATGCACCAAATAGAGAACGTACGAATAATCCCCAATGCGAATAAACAATTGGCCAATACGTGAATGATGAAGTTTGGGAATGTCATACGCATTAGTTGCAATAAGCAAAACAGTGGCCAAAACGACAGCAACGCTTATCGCGTTGATTTCGCTTCCATTTCCGAACACACCCAAGGAGTACGCAAGTAATGCAGAACCAATGACGAGCGATGCTGACTGCAATTTCTTGCCAACTACAAAAATAAACTGTTCATTTCGCGAATTGAATATGGCAAGTAGCACGCCGGCAAGTAGCTGAAAAGCGCGAGTATGCAGCGAGTAAAAGGGTAAGAGTTGATCGGAAAAGTAGAGCGGCGCCCTGTCTAGAGATGGAAGTAATTGCGGCATTAAACCCAACAGCAGACTGACCCCGCCTGAAACGGCTAAGGCAATTGTGACAAAAGCACCACTTAACTTGGCTTTTACTTTATTGACTACAAAGAGAAATATTCCAAGGACCAAATAGAACTGTTCTTCAACCGACAAAGACCACAGGTGGGTAAGTGGATTGGGGTATGAAGGAGTGAAATAGCCTTCATGTTTGCGCGCAAACCAATAATTGATTACAAAAAACACTGAAGCAAATCCGGACTTTGCTGTCTCCTGCTGCACATTTATATACGACTGGGTAATGAGCGAAACTACGGCAACTGCAATGGCTGTAATAAACACCGCGGGGAATAAGCGCCTCACACGACGGAGTAAGAATTGGCCTAGAACAAAATGGTTTCCGCTGCGCTCTGACCTCAGAATTGAGGCGGTGATGACATACCCAGAAATAACAAAGAAGACGTCAACCCCGCGGAAACCACCATTGAGTGGAATCATGTTCCAGTGCAAATGGTTAATGACAACAGCAAGAACTGCGATGCACCGGAGCAACTGGATGTCAAAGCGGATGTTTTCTTTTCCCTCAGTCACAACTCTCAAATAGTAGTATGACCAAGCAAATGACTTTCCCACTTGAAGACTTTTCCGATGTTCTCGCATCTAATGCTTCGTTTGTACTTGGGTTTCAGCATTCTGAACTAACCGGAACCGCTCGAAAGGGCCTCGCAATCGTCACATGCATGGACTCGCGCATTAGCCCTCTTGCCGCAGTAGGCATGCAAGCTGGTGATGCAAAAATTCTTCGTAATGCAGGTGCACGTGTAACCGACGACGTTTTGCGCACACTTGTGCTTGCTTCCTACCTACTTGGTGTGAACCGCGTATTGGTAATGCCACACACAGATTGCCGAATGGCCATCGCCGATGAAGCAAGTATCCATGCCACCATTCAAGAAAAGTTTGATGTAGACACCAGCAGTCTTGAGTTTCGTACGGTTTCAAACCAGCGGGATGCCCTCGCTGAAGACGTAGCGCGAATTCGTTCATACCCGCTTTTGCAAAAGGGCGTTTCGGTTGCTGGAGCTATCTATAACGTTTCGACTGGGCAATTAGAGCCTGTTGACTGTTAGCCATTGTTGTCGCTACAAAAAGGGTCGAAACAACTAGCAAAATCACTGCAGGCCAGAAACCGATAGCAGGGTTCCAGGTTCGTTCAGTAAACATTGAAAATCCATTGTCGCCGTTGATTCCTACGGTGTAGCGACGTAATGCGCCGAGTCCAGCCCACAACATGACAATTGACCAACCTGTAACCGTTGCGATTTGAAATCTTGTTCCAATACTAATTTGCGTAACCGCAAGTAGCGGAACTCCTACAAGGATTGGAGCAATGTGTCTTCCTTGTGCACCGAACCATCCAAACATTGCATAAAAATTTATGTCAATAGCAATGCTGACGCAGACAACTGCAACTAGGAGCAACGAAAGTGCAAGTGCTTTGCGCTTATTTAGTTGTCTTATCGAAACTGCAATCAAAATTACAGCACCAACTACATAGAGCCACAGAGCACCTCTCGGGATTGGTGTATCAAGCCAACCGAAGTTTCCAACAACGTGATCAAATAATTCAGGCATATGGTTAATTGCGCGAGATAATTGAGTGGTAATTGAAGCTTTCTCTGTTGCTTCCGCAAGCGATTGAGACGTTTGAAAGCTGTATACCACTACGTACCACCATGCCATGAGTATTGCGGTTAACGAATGAATTGACAGTGCGAACTTGTGTGCTTTGATGAATGGAACGAATTTTGTGCTTCCAAAAGCAAGCCAAGAAACCATTGATACGACAACGTACATCGCTATTCCAATTGGACGTGTTGCTATCAGCAACACTCCAGCAACGATGAAGGTGTACCGGATAATGCGGTCTTGAACTTGACCTTGATGGATTGAAGGCAAAATTGACCACATCGCAATTGCCGAACAAATTTCAATTGCACTTGGATTCATCGCAGAAGCCAGGAAAATAGTTCCTGGCGTTAGCGCTATAAGTAGGCCTACTAGTGATTGCTTTCGGCACATAAATGCGTAAGCCGAACACGCAATAAGTAGCGCACTAATAAGGCTTGTCATTACGCGAGCTACATACACCGATAAATTCGTTGCACCAAATACAGTTCCGATTCCAGAAATAACAAATGGAAGCGGTGGGTACCTACCCATGTTTGTCCACGTTGGAATATCAACTACTGGACCATCTTCTACTGCAATGCCACAACCTGGCTTTTCTGGAAATGGTGCGAAACACCACGGAATTGCGTTCGCTGTGCCAAATTGTGGGTCTATACGTACGTATGTTGACCAATACGATTTTTCAATCGACGCTGGATAGTTTTCGCCAACCCATTCACCCCGAACGACTGCTGCAGACCGAATGAAATTAGACGGTTCGTCAGGGCCAGAAAACAATGGGGTGAGAAAGGACCACACCACCATTAATGAAAAGATGGCTGCGCCTATCTTGATGGCGTTTTGTGCAGCAAACTTTTCCACTACGCCAAAACACCACCGTTTTGCACGAATACAACTGCTGCTTCTAGTTCTGGCGACAAAAATCTGTCTGGGCCAGGGCCCGCAACAGTTGCGCGCAATCGGTCGCGAACAGCTTTGGTAACTGGTCCTGGTTGCAATGGCGTTCGCAAGTCCAGCGCACGCGCTGCGGTTAGCAACTCGATGGCTGCAATGCGCTGAGTATTAGTAATTGATTGACGCAACTTTCGCGCAGCGCTCCAACCCATGGACACGTGGTCTTCCTGCATTGCCGAACTTGGAATGGAGTCGGCACTCGCAGGTACTGCAAGGCGCTTGTTTTCCGAAACCAAGGCTGCCTGTGTGTACTGAGCAATCATTAATCCAGAGTCAACACCCGGGTCGTCCGCAAGAAACGGCGGAAGTCCGGCAGAGCGTGCGCGGTCGAGCATGCGGTCGGTGCGACGCTCCGACATTGAACCGAGGTCTGCAAGTGCAATGGCTAGGAAGTCCAACACGTAAGCAACAGGTGCGCCATGAAAGTTTCCATTTGAACTCACACGACCATCGGGTAACACCACCGGATTATCGATTGTTGCGGCAAGTTCGCGTTCAGCAACAGTTGCGGCCCACGAAATGGTGTCGCGCACTGCACCTGTAACTTGTGGCGCACAACGCAACGAATACGCATCTTGCACCCGATCGTCGTTATCAACGTGCGACGCAACTATTGGCGAACCTTGCAACGCGGCAAACATGCGAGCAGCACTCACTGTTTGTCCTGGGTGCGGGCGCAAAGCTTCATGTAGTTCTGGCCTAAACACCGCGTCAGTTCCTAATTGTGCTTCAACGCTCATTGCAGCGATGATGTCGATGGAATCGCAAATTTGATTCGCATCAGCGATAGCCATCAGCAACATGCCGAGCATTCCATCAGTGCCATTAATGAGTGCAAGGCCTTCTTTTTCCTGCAACTCAATTGGTGTAATTCTGGCTTCGGCAAGCAACTCGGGAACAGGTCGCTGCACACCATTCGAATCGACTGCTTCGCCTTCGCCCATTAATACGAGTGCGCAATGTGAAAGCGGAGCAAGGTCTCCGCTGCAGCCAAGTGACCCAAACTCGCGAACAAGCGGAGTAACTCCCGCGTTCAACAGTGCAGCCATGGTGGTGGCCACAACCGGGCGCACGCCAGTACGACCCGATGCGAGCGTCTTTAAGCGCAAGGCCATCAATGCACGAACTACTTCGCGTTCCACCGGTGCACCAACACCAGCTGCGTGTGAACGAATGAGTGAGCGCTGCAATTGCGCACGTTGTTCGACAGATACATACCTATTGGCCAACGCGCCAAAGCCAGTCGACACACCATAAACAGGCTGTGATGACGCAACGAGTGCATCAATGTGAGCGCGCGATGCAGCCATGGCTGAGAGTGCGGTGTCAGAAAGTTTTACCACGGCATTGTGGCGCGCAATTTCCAAAACGTCTGAAGCAGACATTCCTTGGTTGCTGATGATTACTTCTTTTTGCATGAATGCAATCTACTTCAGCAATAAGCGCCTAAATACGGTGAAAATACCTGACCAATGACTCTGACAACGGCTAACTCGCTGGCTACGATTATTGACATGATCGCAGTTGTATGGCATTTCTGGTTGGGTCTTGTGTTGTTGGTCGTTGGCGGACTTGCCGTTGTCAACTTGATCGTTGGATACGTGGCCAAAGTGACCATGACAAAGTATCCAAACCGCAAACAGCGCAAAGCGCTGAAGTAACTCTGCGGGGCTGATGCCTTCGCTCGCCGATTCTGCTCGCGGATTACCTCTCGTTACCGATTTACTTTCTCGGTGTACCTTTCCGACTTCGGGAACCAATATTGATTGCGCAGTTTCTGGTGGAGCCGACTCGGTAGCTCTACTCGTCCTTGCATGCGCCGCCAATTTGAACGTGACCGCTTGGCATGTGGATCACGGATTGCGCGAACACTCGCACACCGAAGCCGAATTGGTTGCACAACTTGCAACACAACTTGGAGCGCAATTTGAATCGCGATCAGTAGCCGTTGAGTCAGGTGCGAATACCGAGGCGCGTGCGCGCGAAGCACGGTACGGCGTGCTGCCACAAGGAGTGATGACCGGTCACACTGCAGACGACCAAGCAGAAACGATCCTGATTAATTTGCTTCGAGGTTCTGGCACACGCGGGCTTGCAGGTATGCAGCCAACGTCACAACGACCGTTGCTGCTTATTCGCCGAAATGAAACCGAGGCGCTATGCAACGCACTGGGACTTGCGGTGTTTCATGATCCATCAAATGACGACGAGCGTTTTCAGCGCAATCGCATTCGCCATGAAGTGCTGCCAATGCTGGAATTGTTAGCAAAGCGCGACTTGGTTCCGGTACTTACGCGTCAAGCAGACTTGCTTCGCGATGACGATGACTTATTGAATGAACTAGCCAGTGCACTTGACCCAACTGATGCACTCGCATTAGCAAATGCACCAATTGCATTGTCTCGCCGAGCAATTCGGTCATGGCTCACCAACCCGCTTGTTCCCGACAGTGCAACAGTTGAACGCGTGCTTGACGTTGCTCGAGGAAACACCCTTGCTTGTGACATCGGACTTGGTCGCCAGGTGCGCCGTAGCCAGCAACGATTGCGAATTACCGAGCCAGAAACCTCCAAATAAACAGGGTTTTCTGAAACATCAAGGGTTTTTATTGGTGTATCGTCTCGCCTGATGTTGATCGCCAGCCAAAATCGCAACGAGGAAAGCCGCTAATGCCACCAAAGCTACGGGGCAAGTGGGCCCTAGGAATTACCCCACGAAACCTCACCTGGATCATTAAAGACAAGCTCGCCATTTGCGAACGTCCTGGTGGTTTCGGCGCTAATCACCGCCGAGTGCGTCGCCAAGAAGAAATTATTTGGCTGCGCGAGAACGATTTTGGCTGCGTCATTTCCATCATCGGCGCTCCGCACAACTTGCACAACTACGACGAACTGAACATGCCATACAGGCACCGCCCATTGGTCAGTTTTGATGACATGGACCAGTGGCTCAAGTTGTTTTTCAGCGACATTCATGACTTGCTGCGCAATAACAACAAGGTCATTGTGCATGCGGAAGAAGTAAGCGACCGCTTGGTCGGCCTGATGGGCGGATACATCCGTTGGTCGGGTTTAGTAGACGATGCGCCACAAGCAATCATTCTCACTGAACGCATTGGCGGGCGTCAGCTCGACCCAGATTCGCGCGAACTCATTCTTCGAGCACACGAACTTCGGTAATGAGCGGCCGCCGAGTTGTCGTCGCCGGCATCGGTGGAGAACTCGGCTCTCGTGTTGGCGCTCTGCTTGAAGAGCAAACGTGGATAGGTGAAATTGTTGGCATTGATGCCAACCCACCGCGACGCAGATTGCGCCGCACCGTGGTGCATGTTGTTGAACCGCATGAACATGATGTAATTGCACAACGAATAGTTGACGCAAACCCACACGTCATTATTCACTTGGGTGTGTGGGAACCCGATGCTCGCCTGTCTTCGCACGATGCTCAAATGCACACTCAGGCGTTTGCGCACGCTGTGTTTGAAGCAGCATTGAGTGTTCCAGCGCTGGAATCGGTAGTTCTTCGCAGTGGTATTGAGGTGTACGGAAAGAATGGTCATTCACCGCTGGCGCCAAACGAGCATCAGCCGCTCGAACCACAATCGCTCTTTGGGCACATGCTACTTGGCCTCGAACACAAAGTAAGCGAGTTGGCAATTGCCCGCGGCACCACCGCAACCTTGCTGAGACTTGCTCCTGTTGTTGGCCCACATGTTCCTAGCCCACTTGGGCGAATGTTGCGTTTGCCGGCAGTGCCGTTTAACCCAATCGGTTCGGCGCGCTTTTCCGTCATTGAAGACGGCGATGCAGCACAAGCATTTGTTTCTGCAACACAACACCAACCGCATGGTGCAGTGAATGTTGTTGCCGAAGGTTCAATCAGCATTGCTCAAGCAGCAGCGGTTGGACATCGCTTAGCCATTCCAACCATGGGACCAGGTTGGTGGGCCGCAAAGTCGCTGGCGAAAATTGCAGGAGCACCTGTGCCAGAACACGTTGTTGAATTACTGTCGCATGGTCGTTTGGCATCTAATGAATCCATGTTGCACATGCTGAGCTTTGAACCACAGCACACGACGAAGCAAGTGCTCACGCGTTTATATGAATGGCCAAGCGTCATTCGCATTCAGCCAACACGCAAGGTCGCATAACCATGCCATTCGTTTCTGCAACAGATGGCACGCGCATTCACTACGAAGTGACGGGCAAGTCTGGCGCAACGCCGGTGCTCATGATTCAAGGACTTGGTGCCAGCAAAAATGCGTGGAACTTGCAGCGCATTGCAATGGCTACACGCTTTCGCATCATTTCATTCGACAACCGCGGAGCAGGCAGAAGCGACAAGCCCACAGTGCCATTCACGCTTGAGCAAATGGCAGAAGATGCAATCGCGGTACTCGATGCAGCGGGCATTGAAACCGCGCACGTTGTTGGAGCATCAATGGGTGGCGTCATAAGCCAAATCGTTGCCGTGAAGCATCCGCACCGCGTGCGCTCGCTCACCTTGGTGTGCACCGCATGCCGCAATCATCCGTGGCGTCAAGAATTGCTGCAGTCGTGGGCAAAAACTGCAGACGAAAAAGGCATGATCGAAGTGGGCAAAGAAGCTGCGCAATGGGTCATGAGCCCACGATCATTTCGCCGATTGGTTCCTGCATTTACCTGGATGGGACCTCTTGCCGCGCTTCGCCCGCGACATTCATTTGTTTCCCAAATTCACGCCATTTTGGACACACGCGAAGACCTTGTGGACCAACTGTCCACCATTACGGCTCCAACCATGGTCATCGTTGGTAATCAAGACATCCTCACCCCACGCGGCGACAGCGAAGAAATTGCTGAGCGAATTCCGAATGCAGAACTGGTAGTTATTTCTGGTGCGGCTCACGGACTGATGATGGAACATTCATCTACTTTCAACAAGATTTTGATTGAGTTCTTGCAGCGCACCGAACTTGCGCGCGTTGCCGACCAACAACTGACTGCATAACTATGAAAGTGGTAGTTATTGGCGCAGGCCTTGCTGGCCTCATGGCAGCACAGCAACTACACAACAACGGACACGATGTTGTGGTGCTCGACAAAGGAAAAAGTCCAGGTGGTCGTTTGGCAACGCGTCGCATTGGCGATGCAACACTCGATCATGGCGCGCAGTTTTTTACCGTTCGTGAACCAGAATTTGAACTTCACGTTCAACAATGGGTTCAGGCAGGAATTGTTCGCGAATGGTGCAAGGGGTTTTCCACGCAAGATGGTCACCCTCGCTACATTGGCACGCATGGCATGAACGGCATTGCTAAACACCTGGCACAAGGTCTCGATATTCATTGCAACACCTTTGTGTTTGAAGTAACGCGAAACGAAGATACGACGTGGTCAATAAAGATCGATGATGGAACGGTGTTTCAATCGGATGCATTGGTGGTTACCTGCCCATTGCCACAGGCGTATTCATTGCTGATTACCGCACACATAGACATTCCCGAAGCGTTGTTCACATGTGAATACGACCGCACCATTGGTCTGCTTGCAGTACTTGACGGCGAAAGTGCTGTGCCAGCGCCAGGCGGGGTACAAAACCCAAGTGAATCGTTGCAATTTGTAGCCGACAATTACATGAAGGGGATCTCGCATATTCCAGCGCTCACCTTGCACTTTTCCCCTGCGTTTAGCGAACAACATTGGGACGACGATCCGCATGCATTGCATCAATTACTTGTTCACCACGCGCAGCCTTTCCTTGGAAATTCGCGCATTGTTGACAGCCAAGTGAAGAAGTGGCGTTTTGCTACTCCACGCACGCCTTGGCAAAAACGAATTTGGCAACACGAATCGCTTGTTATTGCTGGCGATGCAATGAGCGGGCCAAAGGTTGAAGGCGCTGCTCTTTCTGGTCTTGCAGCAGCAAACGCAATTAGCGAATTACAGAACTAAGCAACGCGCCTGGCGCTGCACGCAACGCATCGGCTGCCTCGCCTTGTGGCATACGATTGCATTCTGCTTCAGCAAGTTGCACATAGCTCTTTGCTGTTTCAATTGCCCGCTGCACACCATCGCCTGCGCGCACAATTTCGAGTGCACGAAGTCGTTCGATTTGCGAAAGTGGTTTGCCCAACATGTCGCGAAGTTCGTCTGCTGCATTGCCGCCATCGGCAAGCGTGAGCATGACCGGAAGCGTGTACACGCCTTCTTCCATGTCATGACCCGACGGCTTGCCCAACTCTTCATCAGTTGCAGTTAAATCCAAAATGTCATCAATAATTTGGAACAACATGCCAAACGAAGTTCCGTAATTGGTGAGTGCATCAACCACTCCCGCATCGTGACCAGCAACAAGTCCGCCAATGCGCGCTGCAGTTGAATACAACGAAGCGGTCTTGCCTTCAATGCTTAATAAGTAGGAAGGAATGGCACGCGACACGTTGTAGGTGAAACGAAGTTCTTCAATTTGTCCTTCGCACAATTGGCTAATGGTGCGTGCCAAGAGCCCTGCAATGTCGTTGCCTAAGCCAGCTGCAATTTCCGAAGCACGCGCCAACAAAAAGTCGCCAGCCAAAATTGCCTGCAGGTTGCCCCACTTGGCATTTACCGTTTCCACGCCACGTCGAGTGACGCCTTCGTCCATGACGTCATCGTGGTACAACGACCCAAGATGCACCAGTTCACACGAAATTCCACCCAGAATCACGTTGTCGGACACTGGTTCGGAACTTCCCACCTTTGCCGCCGCAATGGTCATGACCGGACGCAAACGTTTTCCGCCCGCAACAATCAGGTGGCTTGCAATTTGTGTGAGGTACGCATCGCGCGTACGCACGGCATGCAACATGGCGGCTTCCACGCGATCGCGGTCAGCGTCCATTTGCGAGAGTTCGAGGAGTGGCGAGGCAACAGCCATAGAAATAAGGCTAGGCATAGTGGCTTGTGAAACGGCGAACGAAGGTCCGAGAAAACCCTCAAATTCAACGCCTCACACCCCCGACTTTGTCGTGCGTGTGTCAAGTACAACAGGAAGGCGTCACCCCCCACAGGTACACTTCAGCAAAGGTTCGCAGCGAGAAAAAAGGCGGTCTATCCAGTGTTTGAACGGTT
>Ga0209597_1001365_pt1 | contig 15984 bp, 10 predicted proteins | sample M_140625_MF_Meta_FD_187316 | JGI IMG/M metagenome (GOLD analysis project Ga0209597, IMG submission 187316) | Freshwater microbial communities from Lake Montjoie, Canada to study carbon cycling - M_140625_MF_MetaG (SPAdes) (version 2) | ecosystem: Environmental > Aquatic > Freshwater > Lake... | reverse complement strand
CAAGCAAAAGCCCAACGTCCTTTTCGTCGTCTTCGACGATCTCAACAACCGCCTCGGTTGCTACGGCGATCCAGTGGCGAAGTCGCCCAACCTCGATCGGCTTGCGGCTCGTGGCACGGTGTTCACTCGCAACTTCTGTCAGCAGCCAATCTGCGGGCCTTCACGCGCCTCGTTCATGAGCGGGCGCAGGCCAGACTCGCTCGGCATCTGGAGTATGACCAAGCACTTGTATGACCTGCATCCGGATGCCGTCACGATTCCGCAGTGGTTCATGCAGCACGGCTACACGTCCATGAGTATCGGCAAGGTACTCGGTGGCTACGGCAAGGAAGCGGACTTCAAGACGCTGAGCGTGCCGGATCGCCGCACCGGCAGCAAAACCAAGGACGAGTTCGCGATGCCGAATGGAGCTGCTTTGCCGCCGAACCTCGCGAAGGACATCCTCTGCGAGAACCGCGACGTGCCAGACGAAGCCTGCTTTGATACCACATCCGCTAGTCTCGCGATCACCGAGTTGCGTGCCCTTTCGAAGAAGCCGGAACCGTTCTTTCTCGCGCTCGGCATTTTCAAACCACACAGTCCCTACAAGGTGCCGAAACGCTACTGGGACATGTATCGCCGTGAGGACATCCCCTCGATCGAGACGCCCGCACGACCTCGCAACGCGCCCGAGATTGCCTTTCACGCCAACCATGAAATTCTCGGTGAACCGAACGCCCACCGTACTCTCGATGAGGAAACGAAACGTGAAATCCGCCATGGTTACTATGCGGCAATGAGTTTCGCCGACGCGCAGTTTGGCCGTGTGCTGGATGCGCTTGATGAGCTCAAGATTCGAGACAACACCATCGTCGTCATCATCGGTGACAACGGCTTTGAAATCGGCGAGCACGATTGTTGGGGAAAGATGACCTTGTTCGGGTGGGACGCGCGAGTGCCGCTGATCATCAGCGCGCCGGGTGTCGGAAAGGGCGGCGTGAAGACGGCGTCCCTAAGCGAGTTAATCGACATTTTTCCCACGCTCACGGACCTCAGCGGTCTTCCCTCCCCTGCTCTGCTCGACGGCACCAGTCTCGCGCCCGTGCTCAAGGACCCGAGTGCCACTGTGAAATCTGCCGCGCTCACGCAACATCCACGCCCTGCCCTTTACTGGGGCGGCGGTCCGCAAGCCGTCCCGCAAGTGATGGGCTACGGCCTGTTCACCGACCGCTGGAGTTACCATGAGTGGCGTGACTTCAAAACCGGCCACGTCGTTGGTCAGGAACTTTACGACGAGCAAAACGACCCGCTCGAAACAGTGAACCTCGCCGGCTCTGTCGACGCCGCGGCACAGATTCCGGCGCTTGCTGAGCAGCTCAAGACGATCACCGAAGGAGGAAGACGATGAGAGGACCAAACCTTCTATTCAGTGCACTGTTGCTCGCTTCGTTACCGCCACTGAACGCGGCGGAATCTCCTCGCAAGAAGCCCAACGTCCTTTTCATCATTTCCGACGACCTCAAGCCGCTCCTCGGCTGTTACGGCTCGTCTTGGATTCAGTCACCAAACATCGACCGGTTGGCGGCGCAGGGAACTGTTTTCAAAGCTAACTACTGTCAGGTAGCAATCTGCGCTCCGACACGTTTCAGCCTGCTTACCGGGTTACGCCCCGACACCACTGGGGTGTACAAAAATCCCGATAAGCCACAGGACATACTCCGGAACCGATTGCCTGATGCGGTGACATTACCCCAGCTTTTTAAAAACCAAGGCTACATCACTCATCCGCTTCACAAAGTCTTTGACGGCCGCACCGTTGATCAAGGCCACGACGCTGCCTCCTGGACGGTGCCCTACGGTCCCTGGGAATTGGCGCCTGGTGAGAAACCCGCTCCAGGCGGCTATCAGGATCCCACGACAAAAGCTCGGCTCGCCGAGGCGCTGAAACAGGGTAAGCCAGCCTCAGGCCCCGCGACGGAGGCGTGCGACATCCCAGACGACGCTTACCACGACGGAGGTGTGGCACGCACGGCTGCCAAACGCATTCGAGAGTTTTCCGATAAAGGGCAACCTTTTTTTCTCGCAGTCGGTTTTGTAAAGCCGCACCTCCCCTTCATTGCGCCGAAGAAATATTGGGACCTTTACGACCGAGCGTCCCTGCCGCTTGCTCCGTTTCAAAAGCTCCCCCAGAGCAGCGCTCACGACCTCGCATTTTACGGCAACTCGGGCGAACTACGGGATTACTCCGACGTTGCTAAAACAGGGACTGTTTCTGAGCAACAGCAACGCGAACTGATTCACGGCTACGCAGCGTGCGTTTCCTACATCGACGCGCAGGTCGGCCTGTTACTGCAGACCCTCAAAGAGTGCGGCGTTGCGGACGACACGATCGTTTGTTTTTGGGGCGACAACGGTTGGCATCTGGGTGAACTCGGACACTGGGGTAAGTTGACCAACTATGAAGACGCAGCACGAGTGCCGCTAATCATCTCAGCTCCGAAGTTTCCAGGTGGCGTAAAGGCTCTCGCTCTTACTGAGTTTCTCGATGTGTATCCGACCCTCTGCGAACTCGCCGGCCTCCCAATTCCGCCGCATGTAGAAGGCAAAAGTCTGGTTCCGCTGATGCGCGGCGAAGACAGGCCTTTGCACGAGGCTGCGATCACGCAGATGAGCCATGGAAAAGGGAAGAACGGGACCATGGGTTGGGCAATCCGCACGTCTCGGTATCGCTACATCGAGTGGCGGTCCGCCGACTTCGGTGCAGACATGCCCGCATTTAGTAACCGGGTACAAGCGACTGAACTGTACGACTACCAGACTGATCCGCTCGAACAGGCGAATCTCACAGATCGGAGCGAGTACGCCGCCGCGCTGAAAGAGCAGCAAGCCCTCTTCGACAAACTGCTGCCACACCTGCCGAAGCGCGTGGAATAACAAACCGACCATGAAAACCACCCTCTCTCTCCTCGCGACCCTCTTGCTCGCGCAACTTGCAATTTCGCACGCGGCAGTACCCTCATTGCAAGAGAACGCCGCGGCCGCGCAATGGTCGCAAGCAAACGTCTTCGCGGAGCAGGCAAAGTTACCGTTCAGCTTTGTGCTCGGTGGTAAATCATCCGACGCGCTGCTGCCGGATTGGAAACGCACCGACGCTGTGCGTGATCTCGATGCCCAACGCCGCGAACGCACGCGCACCTGGACCGACGACAAGTCTGGTTTACAGGTACGCCTCATGGCTAACGAGTATGCCGGCTTTCCGATTGTCGAGTGGACGATGTGGCTCAAAAATACAGGCTCGGCGGACACGGCGATTGTCGAAGGCATTCAAGGGCTGGACTGGAAGCTGCCTTCAGAGTTGGACCAGAGGCTTCGGCTTCACGGGATCCGCGGGGACACTTGTGCAGCGGAGAGCTTCAAGCCGTGGACACGCGAACTGAAAACCAGCGCCCGTGAGGTTTTCTCACCGCCGGCCAAAGGCGGCTACGCCTCCGGCAAATCTAGCGACGGCCCGAACGGCTGGCCTTACTGGAATCTGCAAACACCGGAGGGCGGCATGATTCTCGCCGTCGGCTGGCCTGGACAATGGGAGGCCGCCTTCGACAGGGGCGCGAACGGCGCATTAAACCTGAAGGCAGGGCAGCAGCTGACGCATCTCGTGCTGAAGCCGGGCGAGGAGATTCGCACGCCGTCCATCACTCTACTTCTTTGGCAGGGCGAAGATGTCGTGCGCGCGCAAAATCTGTGGCGCTCGTGGTATCTTGCCCACGTCCTCCCCCGCGTTGGCGGTGAGCCACAGCCGCCCACCACACAGATTCAAGTAGGCGCTTCGCTCGCCACATGGGGCGGTGTGCAGGCGTTTCTCAATGCAGGCATCAAGCCGGACATCCTGTGGCGCGATGCAGGTTCGGACTCGAAAAGCACTTGGTATCCCAGCGCCGGACCGCGCAAAACAGAGTGGCTGAACACGGGCACCTGGGAACCCGATCCCGCCAGATATCCGCAGGGTTTTCGACCGTTCAGCGACAAGGCGCGGGCAAACGGGATGCAGTTTCTACTATGGTTCGAGCCCGAACGCGTCGGGGATCCCGGCTCTTGGCTCGGGAAAAACCATCCGGAATGGCTCCTGCCCGGCAACAGCGCAGGGGACGTACTCAACCTTGGCAACCCGAATGCCTTGAAATGGGTTATCGATCACATCGATGGCATGGTCAAATCGGAGGGGCTCGACTGGTATCGCGAAGATCTCAACGGCGACGGGTACGCCACCGCATGGAGGAAGGCCGACGCGCCGGACCGTCAGGGCATCACCGAGAATCTCCATGTTCAGGGCCACCTCGCCTTCTGGGATGAACTGCGCCGCCGCAACCCAAACCTGCGCCTCGACTCTTGTGCCTCTGGGGGGCGCCGCAACGATCTGGAAACCATGCGGCGCTCCGTGCCTCTACTGCGCAGCGACTGGTCTGTTATGGATTTCAAAGACGCACCGCTACAACGCGAAGGCAATCAATCGCAAACCTACGGCCTTTCGTCGTGGCTGCCATGGCAGGGCGCGGGTGTGCATTTCACAGACAACTACTCTGTGCGCAGCTATTATCTGACCGGTTTTGGCATGATCGTCCCCGGTTGGACCAAGACGCCGGAGTCCATCGCCGGAGTTCACAAAGGCTACGCCGAGTGCCGCCGCATCGCTCCGCTTATCCTGGGCGACTACTTCCCTCTTACGCCCCACAGCCTCGACACCACGTCGTGGATCGCTTGGCAATTCCAGCGCAACGATCTCGGTGAAGGCGTCGTTCAGGCCTTCCGGCGCCCCGATGCCCCGAGCGACACTTTGACCGTAAAACTGCGCGGCCTCGATGCCCTGCGCCGGTACGAGATCGAGAACCTCGATGGTGGCAAAGAAATCCGCACAGGCGAGGATCTCATGCGCGGCTACGAGATTACGCTCCGAGAGAAGCCGGCTGCGGCAGTACTCGTGCTGAAGGCTCTTCAACCCGCCTCGCGCTTCCAATGATCTTCGCGTACGACGCGGCGCTTGGGAGCGCCGTGTTTACAGACCACGCATCGCGCGCTGCAGGATGTCTTTCATCAGTCTCACATCCAAAGCCTCCATCAGGAGACGCAGGCGGCAGACGGTTATACCCTTTTTCGGACAGACGCTTTTGCAGACAAAAACTTGTGCGACCGAAGAAAGCAGGTATCGACAGTCTCATGTATTCGCTCCGGTATTTTAACATTCTGATAGCGTTAATAGGATTGTTACGGGGTTCACTGTGCGCGACCACTGATCAACAGCCAGTTGTGGTAGCCCATTACATGCCGTGGTATGCGACAAAAGACGTGAGCGGTTCATGGGGCTGGCACTGGACCATGGATCATTTTGATCCTGACCATGTGCTGTGGGACGGCAATCGCGAGGTTGCCTCGCACGACCAACCGCTTATCGGCCCGTATGACTCAGGAGACAAGCATGCTCTGGAGTGCCAAGTCCTGCTGATGAAATTTTCCGGCCTACAGGGCGTAATTATCGACTGGTGCGGCGTCGGCAAGGATTTCGATCACGCTGCCAATCATGAACATACTCTAAAACTTGTGCCTTGGCTCAAGCGAGCCGGATTGCGCTATGCCGTGTGTTACGAAGATCAGGCACTGGCAAAGAAAAGCACCAACGGCACTGAGGATGTATCTGCTGCTTTGTGGCAGGCGGAGAAAGACCTGCTCTGGGCGCAAGACCACTGGTTCGCAGATCCTTCCTACCTCAGGCAGGACAACCGCCCCCTGCTGCTTTTGTTTGGACCGCAGTTATTAAAGCCGGAGCAGTGGACGGCACTTGAAAAGCGTCTCTCGACGCGCCCAATCACATTCGCGCTTCCGCATTTGGCTCGTCGTATCGAAGCGGAGGGTTTGTTTGCATGGCCTCCGGTATCGGGCGGGAAGACGCTAAGCGCGGACGAGTGGACCAATCAGCTGAAGTCACTGTATGGGGGAATTTCAAAGGGCGAGCACGTGATGGCGACTGCGTTCCCGGGGTTTAAGGACATTTACAAGCAGGCGGGCGTGGGAGAAAGCTTTGGTGGAATTTTGCCGCGGATGGGTGCGACGTTTACCGAGTCTCTGGACCTGGCCATGGGCGCTGGTTCGCCCGTGGTTCAAATCGCGACTTGGAACGACTACGGAGAGGGAACCGCGATCGAACCCACGCGCGGGGCAGGATACAAGTATCTCGAGATTCTTCAGAACCGTCTCAATGTCTCCGCGCACGGGCCGGCTGATTTGCGCTTGCCGGTAATGTTGTATCAACTTCGTAAAAGAATTGGGGCCGATGCGGTGTTGGGCGCACGACTGAATGAGGCTGCTAAGTTGCTTTTTGAATCGAAGTGCCTTGAAGCTGAGGCCGAGCTCGCGAGGGTAGGAGCGGAAATCGGTAAGCGAGCTGCGGTGTTTCCTGATTTCCCAAATGACCCCCAAGAGAAGTACAGGTTGGTTTCGGAAATTCCGTATCGGAGTGGTGATCATCTCACGCAAGCCATGCAACAACGGTGTCGGCTGGACTTGTACTTTCCGGTTGATCACCAGCCCTATTCGACGGTTGTCTGGTTTCATGGCGGCGGACTCTCTGCAGGAGAACGTTCCATCCCCACGTATCTTCGCAAACGCGGCGTGGCCATCGTCGCTGTGAATTATCGTCTGAGTCCCGCCGCGAAGACCCCTGAATTTATTGAGGATGCCGCTGCCGCAGTTGCGTGGACGCTTAAAAATATTCAAAACTATGGCGGGTCCGCCGAACGTGTTTTTTTGAGCGGTCACTCCGCAGGAGCCTATCTCTCGTTAATGGTGGGTCTGGAGAAGCGATGGCTTGGCGCTCACCAGTTGGACCCAAAGACGATTGCGGGTCTCATCCCTTTGAGTCCGCAAGTAATCACACACTTCGCCATTCGTGAGGAACGCGGCATGAGTGAAAAGCAGCCACTGGTCGACGAGCTCGCGCCGTTGTTCCATGTGAAAGCCGATGCGCCACCCATGCTCATTGTGACGGGTGACCGGGAGAAAGAACTGATGGGGCGTTACGAGGAAAACGCGTACTTCTGGCGGATGATGAAGTTAGCGGGCCACAAGGACGTCACGCTCCATGAAATACAGGGATTCGACCATGGGAAAATGGCCGAACCGGCGATGCCCTTAGTACTGCGATTTGTTGAGTCGCACGGCCCTGCTGGTGCCCGCAAATAACGCCAACCGTTTGGCAACGAGACGCGGGAGGCAAAGGATCATCGGTAAAGGGCTCCTGCGTTTGTAGCCTAACTCATATTAGGCACTTGTTTGGCCCCCTTAGGTTTCTATTATTTCGTTGGGTCCCTCGATAACTTGCACAATACCATCCGCGCGAGTTCCGCAAACGAGGACTGAAGCAAACGCCTCTCAACTAATCTTATGAACATCATCAGTCGCAATTTCGCTATTCGTGTTTTCGTCATGCTGCATTCCTTCGCCGCATTAGCGGCCGATACGGACGCCGACACACTCGCCAAAAGAATCGTCGCCAGTCATGGCGGTGCGGAGAAGCTTCTGCGCACTTTCAAATTTGACGAAACCTACCTTTTCCCGGGCCGGGACAAAGGGACGGATCGCACTTCCATTCTCCAACCGCCGCATCTTTGGTACGTCGGCAAGACGGAGCGAGTCTCAGAGTCGGGCAAAGGCGGCGTTTGCCATGACGTGTGGATGTGGACGCTCGCGCCACTCGTTGATCCGAAAACGAAGCTCGAATCTCTTCCTGATGCGACTATCGAGGGCAAGGCGGCGCATGGGCTGAAAGTCAGCGGCAGCATCGAGCCCGCAATGAGTGTGTTCTTTGATGCCACGACGGATGACCTCGCGAAGATCGAATGGAAGGGCGAACAGTTTTTCTTCAGCGCACCGATGGAAGTAGACGGCACGCGCTTGCCCTCGAAGTGCGTGCTGATTGGCAAGACAGGCAAAGAGCGTATGCGGACCGAGTTAAGAAAGATTGAGCGTCTCGCGACGCTACCCGCTGACTTGCCCAAGGGACAGACACTCCAGTAAAATTTTCCTCGCCAGCATACCCGTTGATTTCCGACTCCATTGTTACCAAGACGCTCGACTCTCTGAACACGAAGGCACCGCCCAGTGTCTGTCCCCTGCCTCCCCACTACCCAAACTGACCCGAATGAAATCCAAACGCCGCCGATTGGTGAAGATTCGGCCATCGCTCCTGTCCTTTACTTCTCAACCATGGAACCCGCAGTCCCTGGCACGTCTTCAGGGCCTGCCCAGCACCTGTTCAATCAACCGATAGGATTCAAACCTCTCCGTGTTGGGAAAGTCGTGAGTGGAATCGGGATGAACCACTCGAAGGCGCTCCTCCGCCTGATAGAGTCCAAAAACGGGGCGGGCCGCAGCCGCAATTCGATCGACACTGTCCGCCTTGAAGTTGGCGTCTGCAAGGGGCGCATTCACGAAAACAAATCTGGGCGCGAGTGCGGCAATTAATTCATAAAAATCGAAAGGGACGTCCTGAGGTTTGCCCAAAAAGGAGGCAAGGCCGGGCATGTAACGCTCCTGAACCCAGCCCTTGATGTCACCCCCATAGTAGTCGAGAAAAGAGTCAAACCCGCAACTGGAGACAACCACCTTTAACCGCGCATCCAAGACCGCAGTGAAGATACTATTGTGTCCTCCGAGCGAATGGCCAATGGTGGCAAATCCCACCTCTTTCCGGACAAAAGGAAACGTTTCAAGAAGATCCAACCCACGGATGTTGTCCCAAACGGCTTTTGCCGTTCCACTGGCAAACCCCAGTTTTTTTAAATCAGGCTTGTACTCGGCCAAATGAGGATACGACGGAGAAAGCGTGACAAAGCCGCGCTCCGCCAGTTCCGCCGCGTACTGGCGGTTTACCTTTCCTCCCAAGCCCACGACCACGCCATGGCCGACTGCGTTGTCTGTGGGATGCAGGCAAAGCACTCCTGGGGCGGGACTGCCTCCCAGCGCAGCCTTTGGTACACAGAGATAGGCAGGCACACGCCCTCCCCCAGTAGACTGGTAACTAATCAAGCGGCGCACATAACTGCCGCAGTCCGTCTCTGATTCGATCTTTAAATCAAGCGTGCAGCGCGCTCCCGATGGAAGCGACCCGATAACCCCCAGAAATCCCTCGATCACCTCTTTGCGCCGCATCTCCCAATTCTTGGGAGTCCGGGCGTTTTCCACTCCCTTCGCTCCGTGAAACTCCAACAAGTCGGTGCGGCTCAAACCTCGCAGAGGAGGCAACACAGCGCCCAAAAGAAACGGCGAGAGAAAAACCACGCTCAGCGCGATGATCACCACGCAGTGTGTCGTAAACCGAGTGGGAACCTGCCCTTGAGAGAAATTGGAATGGACGGGGTGAACCATGTTCAAGAACTAAACCCACACCATATCAATAACCACACCAATATTTAAGAGTGTCTGTCCCCAGTGTCTGTCCCGAATGGCACTTAGTTAAGGCGCTTTTTCGAGCGATCGCGGTACGGCAATCCTTTTTGTTGAAGTAAAAATCCCACGAAAGACGCCCTTAACTCAGTGCCATTCGTGTCTGTCCCTGCGGTTCCACCTCTCCTGGGACCGCGGAGCCCCAGCTCCGCTTTGACGCTCCAAAAACCCAGACAGCCATTGCGGAGCTGGGGCTCCGCGCTCCCAGGTGCTGAGGTCTTTGCATCATCCATAAACCTAAATGAGATGGGGAAAGCTTTGAAAAGTGTCTGTCCCGAATGGCACTCTCTCCTGGGACCGCGGAGCCCCAGCTCCGCTTTGACGCTCCAAAAACCCAGACAGCCATTGCGGAGCTGGGGCTCCGCGCTCCCAAGTGCTGAAGTCTTTGCATCATCCATAAACCTAAATGAGATGGGGAAAGCTTTGAAAAGTGTCTGTCCCGAATGGCACTCTCTCCTGGGACCGCGGAGCCCCAGCTCCGCTTTGACGCTCCAAAAACCCAGACAGCCATTGCGGAGCTGGGGCTCCGCGCTCCCAGGCACTGAGGTCTTTGTACCTGTCCCCAGTGTCTGTCCCCTGCCGCCCGGATGTCCCCAGTGTCTGTCCCCTGCCGCCCGCCATGTTTCGTGCCTCAAAAAGCAACGCTCCCCTTAGCGCGCCCCTCGAAGATCCAGCGCGCGCGGGTTGCGAAGGCGGGGCAAAAGCAATTTCGACCAATTTGCCTCACGCTTAAGCTGAGGAGCTCGGTGGAGCCGCGTTGCCTCCAGCGGATCGTTCTGCCTTTCCTTTCCTGAATATATGTCGAAATGGTGTATACAGGGCAGCAGACACGAGTGCTGCAATGGCTCCAGTGAGAACTGCATATGCAGGGATGAAAAGGAAGGAGATTGCTGTCGTCGAAGATACATGCGCGCCCGTGTAAAGCGGGAGCAGAGCCATCCATGATCCCCAAACAACCATAGCGAGGACTCCAACAAGTCCACCTACAAATACAGAGGGGATGTAGTCCTTGAACCTTGTCTTGGAAAGGACGATGAGGATCATCCCAAGACCAACGTATGGTACGAGCCTGAATGCCGTGAAAAACAGGTATCCGAAAACGCTGAAGTACTTGAATGCATCCTGAAATCCTCCGGCTACGCTATAGCTGCCGACTCTCACAGCTAGCACCCATTGAACAATTTGCTCATTGATGATTAGGGCAGGCAGCAACAACGCAATCAGATAAATGTAGGAGAGTGTTTTCATATGCGCTTCATTTTGTTGGTGGTCTCAGCAAGTGTCTGTCCCCGGTCCACCCACTACCATCTGCCCCCAGCTTCTTTTAAGAGCTCAGATGATTCTCCGGCACTCAGACGGATCTCCCAGGACCGGTCCCGTGCCACCGCAGCGCTTTGACCCCAGTCGACCCTTCCCGAATCGGCCAAGATTGGAGTTGAGTCGCGTAAGGCCGTCGTGGGAGCGTGAGGAATGTGACTCGACTCGCTTTGCGGAGATCCCTTCGTTAACGGCCTAATTCCTCGATGACGATGTTATTCAGAAGCAAGGGGGCGAAGGCGATGAAGTTGACGGTTTCCTTCTCGTAATCCGAATGCTTCATCACCCGTGTCAGCACCTCTTTTCCATCAATCCATAACGTCCACTGTGTGCCGATGTTCTCCACCACGAACTGATGCCATTGCCCTTTGACTAAGGCGGCTGGGGCCTTGCAATTGATGCCGTTAGCTGCGTATGCGAGATAAGGCTTAAAGATGTCAGCCGGCCCAAAGCTCTTGGGTTTTCCTGCGATTCTCGGATCGTTTTCGTCGTACGTAAAATCGCGCTCTGCAATGGAGACCACTGCATCCGTTTCATTGCGTGGCAGGCGGGCGTTGACGTCCCCGATGTGCCAGACAGGGATTCCGGTTTTTGCGGGGAACGGTGTGTTGATCAGCATCGAGAGTCGCGCGGACTCGTCTTCGAATTTTACGCGGTAGGAAACGCGCACATCTTTCGCTTTGAAACGTGGGTTAATCGAAGTGCCATGCGCTTTGCCGGGGTGTTGCTTGGGGTCATAGATGCAGGCGAGTGCGCCGTCCCTGAGTTCCCATGTTTCCGGGATGTTCCAAGAAGAGATTCCGAAGACAGCCTTGTCTACGGTTTCTTTGCTGAAATCGGACTTCACGAGCACCGTTCCTTTTGCAGCACTTTGGGCCAGAGCACTTGTATTTAGGAGAGCGAGAGAGAGAAGCAGAAGGTGTGTTTTGTTCATCAATGGTTATTTCATTTGGAAGTCTGGGCTGCTGACCAAGGCCTGCAGGAAAGCTCGGACTTCGAAATTCTGGTTCTGTGATTGCTCTAAAATTCGCACGGCAAGGTCCTCGTCCGAAAAACCAAAGGGGCGTCCCAAACCATACTCGATCAATGCCTCGGTGAGCCCTCTTGCGATCCGCTCCGGTTTTGCGGCGATCAAATCTCGGAGTTCGAAGTAATCCTTAAATGCAGGCCCGTTGTGAAAGGCGCTTGCAGGTTCGATGGTCCACGTCTTTTTCCCAACGCCCTTCTTTTCATATCCGTCTTCGGTTCGCCATTTCCCTACGGCATCGAAGTTTTCCAAACCGAAACCGATCGGATCAATTTTGCGGTGACAAGAGGCGCACTGTGGTTGTTCCTGATGCGCCATTAGGCGCTCGTGCGTGGTGAGTAGTTTTCCCTCAAGGCGCGAAAGTTGCGGCACATTCGGCGGAGCAGGAGGCGGGGGCTCGTGCAGAATTTTCCGCAGGACCCAAGCCCCTCGCTCGACTGGGCTGGAGTCCTTGCCGTTGCTGCCCATCGCGTGGATTGCGGCCATTCCGAGGAGCCCGCCACGAGGGGAGTTCGGGGCTAGTTTAACAGGACGAAAGTCGTCCCCGCTGACATCTGGGATGCCATAATAATTCGCGAGTAATCCGTTGATTACTACAAAGTCGGATTTCAGCAGGTGGCTCAGGCTGTTACGTTTCTGCAAAAGAGATGCGAATGTTTCGATTACCTCCGCTCGTGCGGCAGCTTTGGTACTCTCGTCAAAAGTACGATGTACTTTCGTATCAAACTGGAAGAAATCGAGCCGGTCCAGACCTAGCCACTGATGAACAAAAGCTTTCACAAAAGCGGAGCTCCGAGGGTCTTCGATCATCCGGTCGAGTTGTTTGGAAAGGATCTCGGGTTTACTCAGGTCTCCCGTTTGGCTGAGGGCCAGCAATTCCGCATCCGGTGGAGCGCTCCAGAGGAAATACGCGAGACGGGTTGCGAACTCGCGTTGTGTGAGGTGGCGCCGGGTTGGGCCTGAACTCGGTTCGGCGAGGTACAGGAATCCGGGAGAAGCGAGGACAACGCTCATGGGTTCTTTCAGCGCATCACGAAACGAATCACCCGCCTTGCGCCGGACCTCAAACAACTCAACAAGCCGATTCATGTAGGCGGGTTCCGGCTTGAGATCGCGAAAGGCGCGCACAGCGAAACGCTCGAGAAGGGCTCGCGCCGTCTGAGCCTCCGGCGTTTCCGGATTCTGCGCCACGAACAACTCGGCAATCGCCGGAGGGTCGGGCTCCGCGAGCGGTCCTTCCCATTCCACCCAATCAATCCAAAGCGCCGATTCAGGGCCGACCCCAGTGGTCTTGCGCGCAGCGGTGTAGAGATCAAAGTCGAGCTTCACATCACGTTTTTCACGGAGCACAAAAGTGCGCGGGCCGTTCCCGATGATGTTCACTGGGAATTCAATGATTTGCGGTTCATCGATTGTTCCGCTTATCTGAAAGGTGTGCATCAGGCTGAACTCCTCTGTTCCAGAGGCTCGACTTCCGAGGTCCACAAAGTGCCTCTCCTGCGGAGTGCCTTTCACCGCACCGATTCGGAAGCGCAGCTTGTATCTGCCGGACTCGACCCTTTCGACTTCGTGTTTGGTCTTGAGCCATCCCGAAGGTTGATCGGGAGGGAGTGTGATTACTTCCTCGGTATTGACGCTATAAATGGTCAGGTACGCACCTTTCTGCGTGAGCGGATCGTTTAGATAACGCTCGAAGGACGGCCCGTGTTCTTCGAAAACTTTCACTCGGAACTTCGCCTCTACCTCATCGGCGATGCCTTTGCCAAAAGCGCTGGGTGGCTTGCTCCGGTCGCTGTCGAGGTAGGCCTTTGCCACATTGTACCCTCCTTTGTAATAGCCGTTGTAGGTGCCACCTGCCTTTGCGTTTGCGTGTAGCTCGACCTCGCGGCGCTCTGTGATCGTTCTGGGCGCGGATTCCTTCGATTGCGCTGACACCCCGAGCGCGCGTGCAAAGCTATCATCGACCGCTCGGCGGCCCAGTACCAGATACTGTTCGAACTGATCGGATGACATGAACAGCGCGGCCCCCACCGTGTCGAGGGCCCCCGATCCACCGTCCTTCGGCAAATCACGAACATCGACTTCGACGCCGAGTAATTCGCGAATCGTGTTTTTGTATTCCCGCTGGTTGAGGCGGCGCATCGTGATGTTGCCGTGTTGATCGCTGAGGGTTTTCCGGGCGACCACGAGAGTGTTGGCAACGGAGTCGAGGAATTCGGTTTTCGCCCGCTTCTCTGGTTGTTTGCTGTCATCCGGAGGCATTTCGCCGGAATTGATCTGGTTTAGAATTTTCTGCCAACGCTCGGCGTTTTCTACGGAGTCGAGTTTTAGCGAAACGTTATCGAGGCGCAGCTTTCCTTTTTGTTTATCGGCGTTGTGACACTCTGTGCAGTAGCTCTCGAAGAACTGACGGTGTTTTTCTGGAACGACCGCCTCGTTCGCAGGAAAGGCCGTTGTGGCAGTCAGGAAAAAGGCAGCAAACCAAGAAAAACGGTTCATCGTCTGAGTCGTCTGGAGTGGATAGCTTAGGCGAGTAGTTCTTTCGCCACTCCGGTGCTGTCGCCGTGGCGTTCTGCCGGCACTCCAATGCCTCGTAGTAACGTAAGCCAGACATTGGCGAGGGGCGTGTTTTTGGGGAGTACGATGTGTTGGCCGAGCTTGAGGCGAGCGGCACCACCGGCAAGTACCGTTGGGCAGTTATCCAGATAATGGATTGAGCGAATGTTACTGCCGTAGGCAACGCAGCTGTGGTCAAATAACGAAGATCCATCGGCTTCCTTAACCGCCTTGAGTTTATCAAAAAGTCCGGCCAACAGCTCGCTCTGGGCCACGTCCCGTTTTTGCGAAGCCTCTGTTCGCTCCCCAGGCGTGTAGTGGCTCATGTCGTGGGACGCGACTTTGGAACCGAGGCTTGCCAGCAGAGTCTGAACGGGTTGGCGATACGTGATGACCCGCGTGGCGTCGGTCTGAAGGGCAGCCACGATCAGGTCGTACATCACTTTGATTTCCTCGCGGCCAGCGAGTCCTGGTTTGGGCTCTGACATCGGCGCTTTTCTTTTGGGGACCGTGAGCCATTGCTCGTCTTTGCCTAGACGGGTTTCGATGTCGCGGATGCTTTGGAAATATTCGTCCAGTTTATCAGTGTCGGAGCTGCTCAGTCCCCGTTGGACGCGTCGGGCATCTTCAAGGACGGTATCGAGTACACTGCGCTTTTGTTTTAAAGCGGCCTGCCGTTGTTCGAGCGGGAGAGTGTCATCGGAGAACAGGCGGTGATAGGCGACTACAGGATTATCAAGACCTGCCACGGGCTTGCCTCGTTGATCCCAAGCCAGAGAGAGCCCCGGTCCGTGGCCAGAATTTTGGACGTCCGGGGTATTGAGTTGAATGGAGGCGTAACGCGTGTCGTTCCCGAGAATGCCCGCGGCTACCTGATCTGCAGAAATGGCGTTATGGAAACTCTGGCCCGGCTCCGCGTAACGGTTGGCGCCGGTGAGCCAGAAAGTGCTGCCCCAATGGGCTTCGTTGGTGAATTTGTTCGTGCATCCTTGGACGACGGTAAAGTCTTTCTTGTGACGTTCCAGAGGGGCCAGACCCGGAGGGAGGGCGTAATCGGATCCGGTTTGTGTGAGGTCCGGAAACCATGTCTCACTCGTGACGCCCCACCCGAAACCTAGGAAGATCATCCGCTTTGGCGGGATAACGGACTTTTCAGCGGAAAAAGCGCGGAAGCTTAGTGATGGAAGAAACGGCAGCGCGATGAGGGATCCGGCAGTGCTACGTAGAAAATGACGGCGAGAGAGAGAAGAAGGGTTCATCGGGTGAGAAAAGGCACACATGAGAATGCCGCAGGCGCGGAGGACTTAGCAGCCGATTTTTAAAAAAGTAATTTGCTTCTTTCCATTCCTGCACGCCTTCCTAAGCGCGTTTCACCAAGTGTCTGTCCCGAATGGCACTTACTTAAGGCGCTTTTTTGTGCGGTGGTCGTGCGGCACCCCTTTTTTTTGATTTAAAGATCCCACGACAGACGCCCTTCACTAAGTGCCATTCGTGTCTGTCCCTGCGGTTCCGCCTCTCCTGGGACCGCGGAGCCCCAGCTCCGCTTTGACTCTCCAAAAACTCAGACAGCCATTGCGGAGCTGGGGCTCCGCGCTCCCAGGCACTGAGTGGAC
>Ga0209597_1001363_pt1 | contig 16002 bp, 11 predicted proteins | sample M_140625_MF_Meta_FD_187316 | JGI IMG/M metagenome (GOLD analysis project Ga0209597, IMG submission 187316) | Freshwater microbial communities from Lake Montjoie, Canada to study carbon cycling - M_140625_MF_MetaG (SPAdes) (version 2) | ecosystem: Environmental > Aquatic > Freshwater > Lake... | reverse complement strand
GCCATTGCCATTGCCATTGCCATTGCCATTGCCATTGCCATTTGAGTTATCTTTACCAGTTCCAGAGCCAGAGCCATTGCCAGTGCCATTGCCATTGGAGTTATCTTTACCAGTTCCAGTGCCAGTGTTAGTGCCGTTGGAGTTATCTTTACCAGTTCCAGTGCCAGTGTTAGTGCCGTTGGAGTTATCTTTACCAGTGCCCTGATTATTCAAATTATTTCCGAAGCCTTGATTGTTTTTAGTTAAGTTGTTATTAAGATTTTCTTTACCAGGAAAACCTGGAAGTGCAGTTATTGGCCTTATATTTTGTGCAGTTGCGCCATAACTAATTGATTTAGGATTCCCAGAAGAACTACTCTTTTTATCATTCCCATTTTGATAAATACCTTTATTAATATCAGCAGTATTAGTTTGGGGAATACTGCCATTTCCATTGTTTATGCCGCCTCGAATATTTCCAGGAGCTGGAATAGGTTTGGGAATAGGCATAGGTTTGATCATAGCGGCAAGATTTGCAGGGGAAGGTGCAGATTGGTCTGCTGGGATATCTAAAACCCAAATTTTATCAACTAGTTCGTAACCAAAATCAATATCCATTGGTTTAATAACGGATTGGAGTTTCCAATAATTCGTGATACCACCGGGTCTTACTAAAATCATTAAATAAGGTGTTGAGTCTTTAGGGCCAAGTGTTTGTAAAAGGAATTCCCTAAGTTGTGAAGTACGATTTAAGAGTTCGATTTTAAGATTGTCGGATTCATCATTTGATGGGATTAGAGTTTTATCTGGGAATAGTAAAATACCATTCTCATTGCATTCGATATATAAAGGCTTTCGATTCAAGCCATTTTTACCAAAATAAGGGACAATAGAATAAGCAAACTTGGATTTATCGATTGATGCTTTAAGTTCTTTTAAAATCAATTCCATGGATACAATTTTTTCTGTAAGATCTTTTGTTTCTTTAAGGTTTTTATCTGCAGTAGTTTTTTCAATTTCGAGTTTTTTAACGAGTGAGTAAAGTTTTGATTTTTCAGAAGAAAGCGCAAGTTCTTTTTTGGTAAGAGATTCAGAAGAAATATTTATATTTGATCTTTGGTTGCTTTTTTCAATGAGTGCAAGTTCGTTTTTCAGTAAAGTTATTTCTTGTTCTAATGCGGATTCTTTTTTAAGAAGGTCATTATGCTGCTCGGATTTTAATTTTATCCATGCTTTTTTATCTGCTTCTGTATTTTTTTCGTCAGCATCTGCTTTAGCTTGCAATACTTTTGATTGATTCCATGCATTTTCATAGGCTTTTTCCAAAGCTGCTTTTTTGGCCTTTTTATCCATAACTAAAAGCAAAAGAATCAGCGAACCCATTGTGCAAAGTAACACAGCAAGGAAAGGGAAAGTTGAAACTTCAAGCTTCTTACGCTTTCTCATGCAACCTTTCCGGAAGGGTTACTGCGTGAGGCAGAGTTAGTAGAAGGGAAAAATGGTTCATTGTTCCTGCCTTGAAGTTTAGATGTTAATAAGTGTACCGCGGCAGTAAGGCAATGAACGGCTTCCTGGAAGTCTCCTGTGGAATGAATGGCATTAAGATTCTGTTGCATGAGGTTTTGAATTTGGATTAAATGTTTTTCCCCCTGCTGTAATTCGACTAGAGAATTTGTTTGCCTAGTAAGTCCTTCAACAATTTTTTGTAAGGATTGCTGTTGTTGAATGCTTGAATCATGTAAAGAGGATGCAAGTTTGTTAACTTGTTCGGCAAATTTTCTTCCGAGATCTGAAGAATTTAGTTCGTATCTTTCCATTTGTTGTTGATGAGAAAACAAGGTTTTCGTTAAAGCTTCTTCTAATGCATTGCGCATGCGTGTTTGGGATTCTGTTCCTGAACCTTCAGCTTGTGCGGTAATTTTTTCAAAGGAGTTTGCCCACAGATCCACTTGTTTGGTAACCAGATTTTCTGTGGATTTAATTAAATCCTTTGTGTGTCTTGACAAGATTTCAACTATTGGATTTTGATCTGATTGAACCCTTAAAAACCGGTGTGCAAGATTTTTATCAATAGATCGTTCGAGGCTTTCTAAGAATTGATCACCCGATTTTTCAACTAAAAAGCTGAAAAACATACAAACCATGGTTAATGCGAGAGCAAGAGCTGTTGCATCAAATGATAAAGCTAAACCATCGGTAACAGTGCTCATGGATTTTTCGAGCATCTCAGGCGTAACACCAGAAATTGCACCTGTGATACCCAGAACTGTTCCTAAAAATCCTAGGATGGGAATAGCCCAAGTTATAAATCTGGTTAATCCAAAGCTACCTTCAAACTCAATGCTGTCGGCGTCAGCAAAATTACGCAATTGATCATCAAGATCTTCTGCACTGCCTCGTTGTTTCACGAAGTGCAAAACATTTAAAAATCTTCGGAAAACAATGGTTTTTTTTGTTTGATCGGTTGCGGTGTTTAAATTTTCAAGAAGGTTTGTCGTTTCAAGCGGATGAATTTGGATATTATCCCAAACGGGAATAAGTGTTTTATTAAGAGCATTTTTTTCCTTAAGTATTTTAGATAACTTAAATACTAAAGCTGTTATTGCACAAGAAAACATCACGATTTCTACGAATTCTACAGGGTGGCCCAGATATCTTTTCATGATCGGTGATTCAATCGGCCCATACATCACCAAAGACCAAAATCCAACTGCGAAAGGTATGCCGATGATCAACGAAATTGATGTTCCTGCGAGGGAAGTTGTTTTAGGGTTAATAGCATCAGTCATTAAAAAGTTCCTTGTAAGGCAAAGGCTAATAAAAAATCGAAGAATTAATGAATGAGCAAGAATAATAAATTCGATAAACTCATCAATTACATCGACATATTAAGTTCGGGATAATAACGATAATCTTAATTTGTACCAGTCAAATTTTAATGAAAAACAACTTAAAAATAGCGGTCGCTAAGTGATTGCGAGAGGTGGGGTAAATGGTGAAGGGTTTGTTTGTTTAGATAGGTTGCAAAGGGAAAATGAAGGGTTTGCCTTTAATGGAGAAAATCAGTCGGTTAGGAGTTTTTTGAGTTTTAACAATGTATCGGAAGAAGTGAGGGCATTTTTTCCAAAACCAAGTATAGCGCCATGGTTTACAGCATCTTTTTGTGCATCATCAAAATTACTAACTAGCATTATCGGCGTGGATGTAGAAGTTTGCTGGGAGCAATATTTTTTGATGAATGCCAATCCTGATTCGCCATTGGAATCAAAAATCCGATTGACTAAGATCAAAGAGTAATTCCCTGTGCTGATAAAAGATTCAGCTTCTTTTGAGTTATCAGCATTAATAATTTCGATTTGGAAATTTTGAGTAAGCAACCGGCTTATGCTTGAATGATCAGCACAGCATTGGCCAATACTAAGAAGTTTTTTAGGAGGCATATTAGTTATCCTTTGCAGGGGGAATTTTTTTAAGGAGAAGAATTTTAAACTCATTTAATTTTTCCGAGTCCAATTCTTTGGGGCCTTTTTCCAGAAGGTAATCGATGTCAAGAATCGCCTTCTGTATCAGATTGTTTTGAGCGAGAAGAATGATGCGGTTTCCTCTTTCTTCATGGGAATTTTCATCAATGGTAATAATGGCGTCAAGATAGCGAATCAGTCCAACATCATCTTTTTCTTTTTTAGCAATTCCAGAAAGATTTGTTAGCATACGAATCAAGATTTGTTTGTTTGTCATAGGCAGAAAATCATTATCTACAAGGGTTCTACCATTTAGTTCAGATATTTTCTTTGAAGCTTGATCTTTCGAGAGAATTTTTCCGCCTTCAAAAACATCAATCAAAACAAAATCATTTTTATCTTTTTTTAGACCAACCATGAATTGTCCTGGCAAGCCGATGCCATAAATATCAAGCCCTAAACTTTTACCTAATTCAACAAAAAGAATAGATAAGGTAATGGGAAGGCCTTCCCTGTCATCCATAACTTCGGAAAGATAACTGTTGGAACGATGGTAATAGTCTTGCCTGCTACCGTGAAATCCTTTTTCAAGGAAGAAGAAGTCTGAAAGAGTTTTAAGTTTTTGATCGAGATTGAAGTCTGGTTTTATTTTAGAAGCAAGCTTAAGTTTCATTTTATTGATTTCATCAAGATAAAAAGAGGTTTCGATTTCGGGGTTGTCGATTTTTGCAATAAGAAATGCAGCTTCGAGGATGGGGAAATCAGTTGTTGAAGAGATAGATTTATTTAATTTTGCAAGAGTGCTTCGGTGGATGATATCTGCTTGAAGAATTTTGAGATCGATCATTTTTTTTTCGAGGATTTTTACCTTTTCATTGATGATAGACTTAGAAAGGTTTTCGTTCTTTAATACTTTTTCTAAGAGGGATTTGTCTTCTTTTTTATCAATATCAAGTTTGGTTAGAAATTTATCAAAGGTGATTGAAAAGTCCTTGTCTGGGAAAACAGGACTAAGTTTTTTAGAAACATGAAAGCCCTTGAATTCCGCAACAGTATTTCTGAATTTAGTAAGCCCTATTTTTTTTGTGGAAGAAAAATCTTCAGTATGTTCGTAAGCAAGTTGGCCGTTTAAATAAGTAGTAAAACCTTTGGAATGGATGCTAACTTTAAGATGATTCCAATCACCCGGGAGATAAGACTCTAGATTATCTTGGCGTAAAACTTGCCAAGAATAAACATCGGGGCCATTGAATTTGGTAAGGCGCATTTGACCGTTGGATGGATAGAATCCAAAGTGTTTATCTTTGCCATCTGAATCAAAGGCTAAACCCGCTGCGCCACTTTCATCTTTAAGTTTAACCCAGACTTCAGCTTCAAAAGGAAGTGCCGGGGGATCCATTTTGGAAAGCAATAAAGCTCTGCCTCCGATACCATTACCTTGGCCTTCGGAAATAATTCGTCCCGCCCGTTGCCTCCAGTTTCCATTGAAGACGGGTTCCCATAAATCTTCATTGAGAGCGCCAATAGTGGCCCAGGCTTTCATGGGAATGGAAACCGGGTTAGTTTTTAGAAGTTTGTTTAATTGTATAGCGGGTATTGCGAAACCAAGATTGTTTGTGACAAGAGATTTAATTGTAAGGATACCTAAAACCTTACCTTCTAAATTAACGATAGGTCCGCCACTGTTACCAGGTTCAATGGGAATAGCAACTTGCAGCATTTCCCTGCCGTCGATTTCGCGTTTTCCTGAAATAACTCCAGAAACGACGCTGTGTTTAAGTCCTTGGGGATTTCCAACTGCAACGACACTGGTGCCATCTTGGAAAGTGCTGGAGTCCGAGATTGCCAAAAAAGAGCCGCTAGGATTTACAGCTTTAAGGATTGCTAAATCATTCTCGCGATCGAATGCATAAACAGAAGCGATATCAATTTCTTTGCCATCAGCGGTTTCGAGGGTAATTTTTTTACCTTCACCGATTACATGATAATTAGTTACGAGCAAACCGTCTTTTGAAATAAAGAATCCTGTTCCCAAAGCTTCTTTACCATCGGATCGTCCTTTACTTTTGATGACAACAATAGAGGGTTTAGTTTTTTTTGCAATAATCTCGGTTTCGCCTTCAATAGCATGAACATTCAAAGTAATTAAGAGAGAGAAGGGTAATAAAAAAGAATATTTAAACATAATCCACCTGTGTTATAAAGACTAAGTCTGGAGAACAATAAAGATAAATTGATGATAACAAATATTTTGTAAAGTAGAAGAATTGAGTTGGATTTAACGATTATAATTAAAAATCTGATAATAAGCTGGTTAAAAAGTAAGGTTTGTAAGGTGCATTGAGATGTAGAGAGCTAATTAAGATGTTTTTTTGTTAAAGTTTATCTGGATTATTTGCTTTCCGGGCTTTCTGGTTTAGAATCTATCTAGAATCGTTTAGTTGCGATTAGGTAATGTTTCCAATCCAAATCAGGTTTAATGCCATGTCTCAATTTTATACCTTGGAAGAAGCTGCATCAAAACTCAACATGAGTGTTGATGAGTTAAGAGAACTCGCTAAAAAACGCGAGGTTAGATCTTTTCAAGATCGAGGTGTGTTGCGATTTAAAAGTGAGGATATTGACGCCCGATTAAGTACCCCATCCGGGGTTAACCCTGAAACAGATTCAGAAGATTACACATTGAACCTTGAAGATACTCCAACAACAAATCCTGCTGACAACAATGCGCCTTTGGTGCTGGATACGGGCGATTCGGAAGAATTCACACTTACACTCGATGATAGTGGCATTACCCCCCCCATATTTGATACTCCTATTGCTAATGGCGCAGATTCTGATGGTTTGCTTGGAATTCAAGATACCCCAGATTTATTGGGTTCAGATTTTAGCTTGTCCACTTCTTTACATATTGATGAACCCGAATCTAATTCCACTTCATCAAGTGTTATCCTGCCTAAAGATTCTCCGTTTGAAATTTCTGAACCGAGTATAAATTTGGATGGCGGTGACGAGTTCCAGATTTCTGAAAACGAGATCGATTTTATTCCTACGGTTGAAGATATGAATATTGGTGTTGAACCAAACCTTCTACTTGATGATAGTAATGGTTCAGATCAGGGATTAAGCAGCTCGATTGAATTGCAATCTGAATCTGGTGGTGATTCAAGTGAGTTTGAACTTTCAGTAGAAGAATCTGGTTCTGACCTATTGTCGTTGGATGGTTCGATGTCTGGTGAGGGTGTGGGAACTCAAGTTGTTGATGATTCTAGTTCTGATAGCGAGTTTGAATTAAACCTTGATGAGGATAGTGGTGTTGTTTCGGATGTAGAAGCTGCGGCAGATGGCGGCTTAGACAGTAGTTTTGAACTTGAACCAAGCGATAGTGATTCAGGTTCCCAAGTTGTGGAAGTAGAGGACGGAAACGATGCTGACCCAATGGGGGCAACTGCAGAATTTAACGAGTTAGAAGTAGTAGAAGATGGCAGTTCAAGTCAGGTTGTTGCAATCGATGAAGTAGAGGAAGTGGAAGAAGTTGTAGAAGAAGTATCTGAAGTTACTGAAGAGTTTGAAGAGGAAGTGGAAGAAGGCCGGACTCTGGTTTATGCAGGTGATGCGCCATGGGGTGCCTTACCAACGATATTTCTTATTCCAGGTGTTTTGATATTGTTTGTAGTTGGCCTGATGAGCCTTGAGTTGATGAGGGGTATGTACGGATTTAACAAGGGAACAGGATTCACAAGTATAATTATCAAACCCATTGCCGAAATGTTCACTGATTTTCCGAAGAACTGATTTGGTGTTAGTTAATGCATTTTAAAAATTGTCTCAGAATTGCCACGCAATAGAAGCTTCCCCAGATCGACAGCTTCATTGATGCTACTGCGCTTGGTCTGAACAAAATCCTTGGACAGAATATTGGAAAGTATCTTTCGATACATGTTGAATTTAGGCAAGCCGAATTCAAGCTTGTACATGTCGCTGTAATACCCAATTTGCTTGGTTTTTGGAACTGCCTGAAGTCTAGCCCTTGTATCTTGTTCGATATGGGTGGGGATGTTTGAATACCACCAATGGCCATGAGTAACGACATTGGGAAAAATCCAGCTATAGCTAGCGAGTTCTTGATTTTGGTTGCTGGTTAATACCGAGACACAAAAAGTAACGGTAGGGAAAGAGTTGAATAAGGAGGCGTATTGGATAAGGGAAGTGCGTTGGTCATATAGATCTTTTCCTTGAAAAACGCCTTCTTGATAAACATTGCGATTAACACCAATCATCAAATCGAAAGGTAATTTCCACTCATTGCAGGCTTCAGAGAGTTTCCAAAAGACCCCATTTTTCCAGGTAGGGGAATCAAAATCTGAAGATTTGAAGCAGAGATCAAGAGCCGCATCGGAAACTTTTGCTGGTGAGAAATCAGGTGGAAGAGAAATAGCACAAGCTCGTGCGCCTTTCTGAGTAAAATGCTTAAATAGATTATGAAAAGCTTTGGTAAGTTCGGAAGAATTACCAGGATTAATGCCTGATATTTTTTCAAGTCGGTTGCGTACATTATTTCTGGGGAAGTGGAATACAAGCTCATCGGTTCGTAGGCATGGAATATAAAAGCTGGTATTGAAGCCATCAAGAGGGTCATCAAAATCATTGGTAAGGAAGATTTTTTCGAGGTTCGATATTTTCAAGACTTGAGTTTCCCAAGAAGGGTCGGACATTTTTTTCTGTGCGGTATTCCAAAGATAATCAGTATCTTTGGGTAAGATTCTATCTCCTTGAAAATCTAAAAAAGTCTGAGCAATTTCGAGGAACCAAGAGTATTGCGCAGTATTGTCGAACTGATTCATATGGCGGATAATTTCGCGGACTTTATCTTGCCCCGGGACTTCTGGAGCGAGGAATTTTTTATCCATTCCGCAAGAGTGTGCCAACTCTGTGTAGTAATGATACCCCAATATATCTTCCAAAGATTTGGATGCAGCGGCATGGGGATTGATGTGCGAGTGAGGGTCTAAAATAGGAATTGCAATCAAGGCTTCGTAAATTTCTTTGCTTGTGTTATCTGCCAGCATTTTAATTCACCTTCGTTATCTGAAAGTTAAAATAGTCCATCATAAATTAAAAGCTTCGAGTCAGGAACTACTGAAACGAATGCGTCCAAGAGTGATCCAAGTAACAAATATTAATATAAAACCCATGATTGTAAGAACCAAGGCCGATTTCCAAATAAGGTTAAAATCAGTGGTGTTATCAAAAGAAGAAGGCATTATTTCCCTGAAAGCGTCCAAGGCCCATCCTTGAGGTGTAATAAAAGCCAAAGTTTTGGCGTTATCTGGCATCATTTCCCAGGGGAAGATGCACCCGCCTATCAAAGCGAAGAGGCAAACAGGAACAGAACTAAAAAGGGCAAGTTGGGTTTCGTTTTTGGATAACAACCCAATGAGCAGGGAAAAAGAAGCAACGCAAAACGAAGTAGCAATTGGGAGGATGATTAAGGCGATGGCCCAATCTGTAAGAGACCAAGTAGGCAAACCGATTTTTAAGCCTAGTAAAACTTTCCCGAGTGCCAAAAGAAAGAAAATCTGGAATAAAGAAATAATCACGGTGGGAAGAAATTTTCCTAGAAGAATGCTTGGAGTGGAAACAGGAGAGGAAAGTAACCGATTAAAAGTTCCCTGCCTTTTTTCTGCGACAAATATCCATCCTGAAATCAGAATAAGGCTAAATGCAAACATCACGGTGAAAGAAGGGACGAGGATTTGATATCGAATAGCTCCGCGTTTAAGAATTCCCGTGCCATCATCATTTTGAAAGGTAGTTAGAGTTTTTACCGTTTCAGTATTATTGATGGACCGTGTAAGTGAGGCCCAAGATTTACCTGTAAGATTGTAGTTTTTGAATTGCCCGGTAAGTGCTGTTTGTATTCCTTGACCAACTTTTTCACGATAATTTTTGGCTAGAACAACATCTTTTCCTGATGCAAGTTCTAGTAACTCACCCAGCGGGATTTTTTCTTTGGGCATTAACAAGCGTAAAGAAGGGGGAATTGGCAGTGAAACTTCTTTGCCTAAAAGTTCGATAAATTCTGGATCCCCTAGTTTTTCAAATGCTTTGCCTATCATCCAAGGCATGACAATTCTTAATAATGCAATCTGGCATACGCTTTCTATGATTGCTGAAGTTGCGGGTTGCTTGTTATCTTTGACAATTAAAACTTGTAATTTTTCCAGATAGATTCCATCGCGATGGAAAGGATTAACGCCCGTGGAAAGAAAAGAGCATTCGTTGACTCGGTCACTAAAATCTTGATTAAAGATGATGACCGCGGCTCTTTTGCCTGTTTTTACAAGTTCGTTTGCAAGTTCTTTGGTTTGAATGATTTCGACTTTGATGTTGGGAGTAGAAACCATATCGTCGATTGCATGCTCTGCCCAGGGTTTGTTGTTTAGTCCCAGACCTTTGTCGAGATTTAAAACACTAATGCGCATGAGGTCATCGTTTTTTTGTCCAAATCCTTCGCCTAAAAGCAGGCCAAGAATAAGAATCATTGCGAAGGGGAGTACAAACAAAACCGTTGCAGTGAGTTTATCTCTGATTAAAAGCTTCAGCTCTTTTTTTGCAATAATAAAGCTTTGCATGTTTTGTGAATTAATCTCTAAGATGTCGCCCTGTAAGGCTAAGAAAAACCTTTTCCAGATTAGGAGAATCCAGTTGCAAACTTATTATCTGGATTTTTTCATTTACTAAAAGGTTAATAATTTCGGGAGTTGGGTTATTGTGTGAAGCTAAAGAATAGTTTCCTTGTAAAGTCGCTTGTTTTAATGTGGGTAGTTTTTGTTGTAATAACCCTGCTTTTGTTTGATCATTTTCAATGATGCTAAAATTTATCATAGTCTTAGTCAAAGAAAGCAGATTTTGCAGGGTATCGCAAGCAATGATCTCGCCATGATCCAGAATGGCTATCCTGTTGCAAAGGGATTCAGCTTCTTCCATGTAATGCGTGGTGTAGATAATGGTGGTTCCCATGGCATTAATCGTTTTAATTGCTTCAAAAATTCTATTTCTTGATTGCGGGTCCACTCCAACCGTTGGCTCATCGAGCATTAAAACTTCGGGCGAATGAACCAGTGCGATGCCTAAGTTTAATCTTCTTTTCATGCCCCCTGAAAAATATTTTGAGTATTGGTTGGCTTTTCCATCATCAAGCCCAATGATCTCTAGTATTTCATTAACCTTTTTAGTGAGTAAAGTTCCTTGAAGTCCATAAAGGTTTCCGAAAAAGACAAGGTTTTCTTTTGCAGTTAAATCTTCATAGAAAGCAAAGTCTTGAGGCACAAGGCCAATACGGGCCCTTAGCTTTAAATTGTTTGGTTGGATTTGCATACCATCAAAGCAGGCAGTACCAGTATGGGGTTTACTGCTGCCCGCAAGAATGGAAAGGAGAGTGGATTTTCCTGCGCCATTGGGTCCAAGGAGTCCGAAAATTTCACCGCGGTTGATGCTGAATGAGATTGAATTTAAAGCTTTGAATTGACCGTGCAATTTAGTGAGACCATCAATTTTAAGAATTACCGAATGAACTTGCGTCATTGAGTCTCTCAAAATAAAAAAGCGGTGGGCTATTTAGCCTGCCGCTTTATGCAAATGAAATTGAAGGGCATTATTACTTCTTATCGCCCTTCTTTTCGGGAGCGGCTTTTTTGTCACCAGCGGCAGCTTTTTTGTCACCAGCGGCGGGAGCAGCAGCGGCGCCAGCTGCAGGAGCTTCTTTCGCAGCTTTCTTTGTTTTCTTGCCCACCTTCAGAATCCGGACTTTGGGAAGATTAAACGGGCCCATGCCCTCTACCCAACGGTCTTCAGATTTTAAGACAGCTATTCTTTCAGCTCTGTTTAGCACATTTCGTGAACGAGCCAAAGTGTTTTTTCGCTTTAAACTTTTATCAATCGACATATTAACCTCTTATTCAATATCCCTTTTGCCATTCCTTAAATATAATGATATTTGTCTATATTGACAAGGTATTTGCATTGCAAAAAATATTTATCTCATTACCTGACAAAGGGTTAACATGCGTATAAAGATGGATTATGGCAAAACGGGCCTTATGGTTGATCTCCCAAATGATAAAGTTATTGGCCCCTTAGAGATTAAAAATGCCACTCCTTTGGCTAATCAGTCTCAGGCTATTTCCGATGCTTTATCCCATCCAATAGGTTCAAAACCCTTGGCGGAGATTGCCAAAGGAAAGAAAACCGCATGTATTTTAATCTGTGATATTACCCGACCTGTACCTAATAAAGTGATTCTTCCACAAATTCTTAAAACGATTGAGGATGCAGGGGTACCCCGCAGTGGAATCACCATTCTTATCGCAACTGGATTGCATCGCCCCAATGAAGGTGAAGAATTGGTTGAATTGGTTGGGGAAGATATTGCCAATAATTATCGGGTAGAAAATCATCACGGGAAAGAAACATCCGAGCATGATTACCTTGGGATTACCCCCAAGGGCGTTCCCGTCTACATTGATTCCCGCTACATAAGAGCTGAACTTAAAATTACAACCGGGCTTATTGAGCCCCATTTGATGGCGGGGTATAGCGGAGGCAGAAAAGTCATTTGCCCCGGCATCGCGGGCATTGAAACTGTTAAAGTTTGGCACGGGCCTAAATTCCTTGAACACCCCAACGCTGATTGTGGCATTGTTGAAGGGAATCCGGTTCATGAAGAGAATACTTATATTGCCCTTATGAGTGGTTGTGATTTTATTGTTAATGTATGTGTGGATGGGAACAGGCAGATAACCTGGGCAGGTGCAGGGGACATGATCAAAGCTTGGGAAGCAGGGGTTTCCTTTGTTAGGCAGGTAGTACGGGTTGCAATCAAAGAACCCGTGGATATCGTACTTACCAGTTGCGCTGGTTACCCTTTAGATATTACTTGGTATCAAGCAGTCAAAGGCTTGATCGGTGCTTTGCCCATTCTTAAAAAAGGCGGAACCATCATTCTGGTTGCAAGCTTGACTGAAGGCCTTGGAAGCCCAGAGTTTCAGCAGGTTCTTAGCGAAAACCCTGATCTTAAAGCCTTTAAAAAACGAATCCTCGAAACGGATTATTTTGTTATGGATCAATGGCAACTAGAAGAATTCGCCAAGGTTATTGAAAAGTGTAAAGTCAAAGTATTTTCAAAGGGATTAGAGCATTCTGTTTTAAGCAAATGCCATGTAACCCCAATTGATTCGGTTGAACAAGCGATTGCTGACAGCTTGCAAGAGTATGGCCCCTCAGCACGGATTGCAGTAATTCCCAAGGGGCCGTATGTGCTTGCTTGCGTCGAGTAACCAGCTTACCAACTATTGGATTCTGCGGGTTCGGCGCATCCAAGGATTTCGGTCAATTGGATAAACTGGTCTTCGTATTCATCACTGGTGGAATGAAAGTGCTCGAAATCGTTGACCACGGGAAGGGTGTCGTTCCTTCGGATGTGGTTTAGTTGAAGTATTTTTTCGAACTCTGCAATGTTCTGGGCATAAACCACAATGATTTTGTGTTCATCGAACTGAACTTCCATGGGTTTGCCCTTGGCCATTACTGCAATACCGGAGCAACCATCATTGGAAATCGTTTGTTCATACTCTTGCAAATAGCTTTGTAAAATGGGCAGGTCGATTTCTTCCCTGTGTAAATCAACATGTTTCGAAACTTTCGAGCCATGGCTTGATTCCAAGATAACATCAACAGTGCTACCTAGAAGGTCGGTAAGTTGCAGGAAGATGTCAAAAACATGTTCCTTAGAGACACTAATAGCCAGCATGGGAATATCTTGCTGGGTAAGAGAGTCGGTGAAAACGCTTTTGCGGTATCCGTTAGAAAAAGAAACATTTAATTCTTCTGCAGGATAAGCGGCCTGAGAAAAAGCAAAGCTATTAGACATGATTCTGCTTTCTTCTTAAAAACAACACGGGATCTAGTTCAACAAGTTCCAGGTCAGATGGGAAATTAGGAACTCACTGAACAACACAAACATATGATGCAAACACTACGAATGCCAGAAACCAAAGGTTCTATTTATTATTTATATTTCTTTCTTGAATGTATTTTCATTAAACAGTGAAAAGAAGATAAATCGAGATAAATAAAAGCGAATAATCGTAAACTTTTACTTGTATTTCCCAAACCATCAGAAGCAGACTCGATTCATCTTGCCCAGCTTGCTTTTTAGGTTGTTCTTAACTGATTAGATTAACCACTCAACTTGTTAAATGACCCAGTAATAATCAAGTAAAACTCAAAAAAATCCAATCCAATCGCAAGCCCCATCCTTAGATATTCGATGCAGAAAGTGTGATGTTTTCTATTGAAAGAACCCGATTATGAACACCTGTTTGATTTTAACCCTTTCGCTTTTATTACCTCTACAAAACGCAAAATCAGAACCCGTTCCTCTGGGCAGCATGATTCCCAATGGATACCGGGAAGATATCTTTAAAGGCGAAAGTCAACTTGGTTTTGTGTCTGTTTCTTCAATACCCATTGAAAAAAATGGCAAGAAAACCGGAGTTAAGCTGCAAAAAGAAACCAATCTTACTCTGCAGCGGTTTGGCTCGATCGTTTCCCTGCGAATGATTGAAGCACAAGAAATGGATTTAATTGGCACGGTACACCGTATTTCAATGAAACAGTTTCAAGGGCCTAAACAAACTTTGGAATTATCCGGCCAAAGAGATGGCACTACCTTTCGTGTGTGGGTCGAAAATAATAAAGAGAGAATAATCCCGTGGGATATTGACGGTTTCGGCCCTCTGGGCAAAGAACAAATGATCAGTGGGAAAAAATGGACAGATAATGAACATCTTCAATTCGATTGCTATCAAGCAGTGGTTAATCGTTTTGTGACCCATGATGTTGTAGCAACAAAAAAAACGCCTGTTGATTCGAAAGATCCGGTGGCCTGGACTGTTCTTATGTCTCCCCAAAAAATAGTTGCAGGGAATCTTTCTTTACAGTTGCCTAAAACACTCTACTTCCTTGATGTAAATCAAAAAGTCTTGTTTGCTGAAACGGAAATGGATGGCATAGGTGATATCAGTCTGGTTCGCACTAAATCTGCCTTTGTTCCCAATCGTTCTCCCAAGCAGATGTTCGATATTGGTAAAGCTTCTTTTATTCCTATCAACAGGCGCCTTAACGCTGCCAAATCTTCTTTAAACACGTCGTATTTGATATCTGGCCTTGATTTGAATGGAGAACCTCCTTTAGTTGAGGACGAACGACAGAAAATTGTAAAAAAAACAAATACTTCTTTTACACTCGATGTCCGGGCTTTTCGCTTGCCTGACGATGTTCCAGCTAGCAACGCCCCAAGTGCAGAAGAGATGGCACCTTCTAAGTACATTGATTGGGATAACCCCGCTCTGAAGAATTTTACACGGGAAGTTAATTTCTTAGAGATCGACCCATGGCGAAAAGCGGTCATGTTAGAGAAACTGGTCAGGCGCAAAATGATGTTTGATAATCAGCCCCCTTTTGGATGCGCATCTGATATAGCTAAGAACCCCCGCGGTGATTGCAGGCATGCTGCAATTCTTTTAGCCGCTATATGTAGGTCTGAAGGGATACCCAGTAGGGTTGCGCATGGGTTGGTTTATGTTGAAAAAAACGGTGAACCGATGTTTGGATTTCATATGTGGACAGAAGCGCATGTTCGAGGCAGGTGGGTTGCCTTGGATGGTACCATGGGGTTTGGTTTTGTGGGCGCAGATCACATTAAGATTTCGCATCATACTTACAATGAGGTTGAATCTTTGGCACCCATTGCAAGTTTACAAAACTTTATAGGGAAAGCTAAAATCCAAGTCGATTAAGGTGCAGGTGAACTCTTAGCTTTGCCTGCTTCTGGTATTGATTTAGCATCTTGATTCAGAAAGAACATTAGTCCCATGCCCTCAAGAGTATCGTTTGATTCGGGCAATTTTGCAGGTGAGGACCAGGTTTGAACGCCTTGGTTCTGAATCATACGTCCAAAGTTAAGGGCCCAAGATTTTCCTGATGTTGCAGGGGAACTTGAAATCATTCCCATTGGAATAGCAGCCTCAAAAGTCCACCCTGTTTCGGTATTTTCAGTCGAAAAGAACCACTTTGGATTCCACGATAGGTCTCCCCAGCAATCATCAATTACATTTCCTAATGAATCAATCTGGAATTGATAACAGGTTGTGTAATCTCGATCTAAATCGATTTGAAAAAAAATCTGGTCTTTGCTTTTTAATGATAAGTCTCTTGTGGGGGAGACTTTGTTTTTTACAATGTTTGGGATTTTTGATGTGCAGATTGCACTTACATACAAGAACTCAGAATCATACAAGGTTTTGAATTCCGTGTAATTTTCTTTCGCAGAAAGCCCGGACCAATCTACAAGTTTGACAGCCTGGGCTGATTTCCAGCATTCATCATTGAGTTTGCCATCAAGTATGGGTTTGAAATCGGTAAACTTGCAGGTATAAACATTTTTGGGTGGGTTTCCGCGTCTTTCCATGATCCATAATTCTGCAAGAGCATTTTGTTT
>Ga0209597_1001360_pt1 | contig 16017 bp, 7 predicted proteins | sample M_140625_MF_Meta_FD_187316 | JGI IMG/M metagenome (GOLD analysis project Ga0209597, IMG submission 187316) | Freshwater microbial communities from Lake Montjoie, Canada to study carbon cycling - M_140625_MF_MetaG (SPAdes) (version 2) | ecosystem: Environmental > Aquatic > Freshwater > Lake... | reverse complement strand
AAAATAAATATTCTGGTAATGAAAAAGGTTCATCTTGTCTTGTTGTGCATTCTTTTGTATCACATGTTTCAATAGTACCTTCAAAGATTGCTTCCATTCTTATTGCTTCCCAATCTACATTAGGACAATATATATAACCATCTAAATACCAAAAATAAAAATTTCTATTATATTTCCAAGTTGTAGTTTTAGTCATAGAAACCCAGGTACCTGGATCTGTTCTAAACATTTCTATACTACCATCTATTGAAGATGTGGTACGTATAATAGGTCCTGCCATTCCATTTAATATTCCCGGAATCTTTTTTTTTGACCTTTTAAAATAACAACCTGAATATACTCCAACACAACCAGCTTCTACTTTATCTACATCTATTAATTCTATATAAGGAAGAACTCTAAATAAAGAACTAATTTTCATTAGTCTAAATTGATTATCTTCTCTTTTAATTAATGTTTGTGCATATTTTAATAATGAAGAATAAATTATTCTGTCAGTTAAAAAAGCATCTTCTTTTACAGCTTTTAATGTATTTCTTACTCTTGATATTGTTTCACCAATTGTTGTCATAAGTTAGAGTCATTATATTGTTTTAATGCTAATTCAGCTTCTTTATTTTTTTTATCTCTATATACAGCTTTACTGTATGTTAAGTTTAATTTTTTTGTAGCATCTACTACAATATACATGTTCCAGTTTTCTGGATAAGTTTTAGCCACACTTCTTTTAAAATTTCTACATGCAGTAAATCCCCAAAATTCTCTATTCTTTATTTTATGTTTAGGAGCATGATTAGTAAAAAATATTTTTGCTAACTTACCATCAGTCTCCCAATTATTATTTGATACTGATACTCCGTACTTTAAAGATTTAGCATAGTTTACATTTTGTTTTTTACTTTGTTGACATGTTCCTATAAATAACCAACCTATTGATTCAGGTAATTGAATCCCATCTCTTACATCAATTACTTTATTATACACAGCATAATTAAATTTTTTTATAATGTTTTTTAAATCAGAATTATCTAAGTCTTTGTATTTACTATACTTTTTTTTAAAACTTTCAAAAAATTCTTTATTCAAAACATTATATACAGCTGGTCTAAATCTTGGAGCTGTAACATCTGGTTTTTTAAATTCTCTCATACTATATATATTAATATACTAAAAATTACTGACATGAACAAATGTAAAGATACTATAAAAAACAAAACCCTCACAAGTGCGAGGGTATTGTCTTGTTGCCACAGTAACCAACAAACTGTAACTTTTTTATAATAAAAATAATTATATTTTAATTAAAATATATATTAAACTCCTCCTCCACTATTTATATTCCAAAGGTTTGGTGCAGCTTGTAAAACAGTATAACATGGTCCTCCTATTACTGTAGTATATTGAGCTGATCCAAAATCTATTGTAAGACCAGGTACAACTGTTTGAGGACTCCATCCACATAAAAGATTATTAAAATTTGTTTGAGACCATGTAGCAGGTGTTTTACCACTCATAAAATTTGTAAAATTAGTAACATTTGAAATATCCCAAGACATTAAATTTTGTTGAAATGCCGTAGCATTATTAAACATACCACTCATATTTAAAACAGCTCCTGTATTCCAAGAACTAATGTTAGAATTAAATGCAGGAGCACCACTAAACATACCACTCATATCTTCAACTAAAATTGTATTCCAAGAACTTATGTTTTGATTAAATAATGTGCAATTCAAAAACATATTATTCATATATTTAACTGCTCCTGTATTTGTAAATGTTAATGGTGAATTAAATGCAGCACAACCAATAAACATACTAGCCATATCTTCAACTAAAATTGTATCAAAACTTAATGGTTTATTAAATTGATTACAATTAGTAAACATAGTATTCATATTAATAACATTTGCTGTACTTGTAAATGTTAAAACACTATTAAATGCTGAACAACTAATAAACATACCACTCATATCTTCAACTAAAATTGTATCAAAACTTAATGGTTTATTAAATACAGTGCAACCACCAAACATACCATACATATTAATAACATTTGCTGTGCTTGAAAATGTTAATGAAGAATTAAATGCAGTACAACCTTGAAACATAGAAGCCATAGAACTAACAAGTCCTGTATTCCAAACTAATGGTTTATTAAATGATGAGCAATTGTAAAACATTAAACTCATATTAGTAACTGCTGATGTGTTAAAATTTAATGTTTGGTTAAATAATGCACAACTATTAAACATACTAGCCATATTAGTAACTGCAGCTGTACTTGTAAATGTTAATACAGAATTAAAATTACTGCAATTCTGAAACATACTACCCATATCAGCAACTATTCCTGTATCAAAGAATAATGGTTGATCAAATAATGTACAATTTCCAAACATACCATACATATCAGTAACTAATGATGTATTAAATGTTATTGTACTATTAAATATAAAGCAATTATTAAACATTAAACTCATATCTGTAACTGCTGAAGTATCAAAACTTAATGGTTGATTAAATAACGGGCATACTTCAAACATTTGAGCCATATTTGTAATTGCTGAAGTGTTCCAAGAATTTATGTTATTAATTGTAGTTAAAGATTGACAATTATAAAAGAAGCCCTCAAAATTTGTAATACCTGTACCAAATAAATCTAAAGTATCTGTAACTGAAAATAAATCTAAGTTAGCACAATCTGCAAAATAATAACCTACATCAGCTCCTAATCTTAATTGTCCCCATGTTACTACAGATTTAATTTTTGTAACACTAACAGAAGTTGTACTAAAATTCCAACCATCAGTTCTTCCACATATAGTTACAGTATGTATTCCTGGAGTAGCATAGATATGTGTAGAAGTAGTAAAACTATTAGCAACTATTGGTGTACCATCTCCCCAATCTATAGTTCCGGAATAAACTCCTCCTAAATAATAAGGTAAAGTAATACTTTCACCTGCTGTAGTAGTTTCCCATGTTGTAGTGAATACATCATTACAACCATATAATAAACAAGCTTCTAATGTTTGAAATTGTCCACCAGGACCACCTACACTATTACAAAGACAATTAACACAATTATAACTAACAGCAGGTATAGGAAGAGCATCAAAAGTAGTATATACTGTACTTGTATATGATGTACCAAATTGACTTTCACATAAACCAATTCCAGTACCTAATCCTCCACCTGTACCTGTTATAGTTAAAGATGTATATGAAAGAGTGCTTGAAATTATAAAACCACCTGAACCACTACAAAAACCAGTGCCAGGACACCAATTAATGTCACCAGGACAATTAGTACCTGGACCTGTCATTGCTGTAACAGTATTTCCATTAGTAATTGTTGCACAACAATAATCAGTACAAGTTATATCAACATATCCTGCATCTGTTGTAAAAATAAATTCTTCAGTACTTGCTGCTGAACCTGACCAAGCAGCAGTCCATGCACTATAAGCATGTAAATATATATATACATTATTAATTGGTGCACCAAAATTTATTGTATAAGTAAATGGTACGATACTACCTGTATTAACAGGAAAATTAACTCCCCATACTGGCCATAGTGCTGCATTGGTAAAATTACTTGTAAAAAAATTACATAAAAATGCAAAACTTCCAAAACCAATAACATCAGGTATAACACTACTAGTACTAGTAATAGTATAAGCACTATATACTAATGTAGTTCCTGGAAGTGGTGCTGGTATAACTGTACCATCACAAGTAGTAACACAAGGTGATATTGGTGGAGTAGGATCACAGGCAATCCAACATGCATTTGCTGTATCAAAAAGTCCTAAACCATCTCCCGGATCAATACAGATACCGCCTATACAATTATAACTAACACCAGGAACAGATTGACAAGCATTTACACAATCTAATAATGTAGGATGTACTCCAGATCCATCTCCTGGATCTGTACATTCTCCAAAAAAACAAGTCCAAGATGGTTGAGGTGGATTAGTACAATAAGATTCACATTCAACTTGTGTATCATAATTTCCTGAACCATCTCCTGGATCAGTACATTCTCCATTAAGACACTTAAAAGAAACAGGTGGTGGAAAAGTACAAAAATCATCACAATCTGATAATGTTTCAAAACGTCCAGAACCATCTCCTGGATCTGTACATTCTCCATTAAGACAATTAAAAGATAAATATATATCTTCACAATATTGTTGACATTGAGCAAGAGTACCATACTGTCCAGTACCACCACTTACACTTTCACAGGCACCATTATTACAAGCCCAAGTAATTGGTAATGGTTGACAATTATCATAACATTCACTTAAAGATAAATAATCTCCTGAACCATTTCCTGGATCTATACAAGTATTATTTACACAACTCCAAGATGGTTGAGGAGGTGTAGTACAATAAGTATCACATTCAGCTAGTGAATCATAAGGTCCTGATCCATCTCCTGGATCAAAACAAACACCAGTAAGACACTTATAAGTAATAGGAGCATGTGTTCCACCACAACATCCAGACATAAAATCTGCAAGAGCAATAAGTGCTTCTGTCATAGTTGAATCAGATGGTATAATTACTATATCATCACACATGATTGGATCTCCAGTGTATATAACACAATCTGAACTTAGTACCTCTTGACAAGGAACTGGATCCGGACAACCATTAGGAGTTGGACATGGAGGAGGACTAGTTAAAAAACTATCCTTACATCCACATTTTGCACATTTGTTATTACAACTACTATAGTTATGATTACAATTAGTACAAGTACTATTAGTGTTATTACAGCTCATTATTTTTTATTTTTTATAAATCTCTAAGTTTTACTATACCAACACTTATATTATCTGAATTACCATAAGCACCACCATTGTAATTTACATCTGTTAAATTCAATAATCTAAAAATTACTTGATCATTAATTTCTAATAGTGTAGTGCATTGTGCACTAAGTAGTATATTACTATCCATATTTGCAACAATATTTTTTGAAGCACCTACAAATATTTCTCTAGAATTAGTACCTCCACTACATATACCTATATCAAAACGTCCATCTGTTCCAGTTGTCCAATAAGCATCATTATCTTGAGATGCTTTTAAAGAACAAGACATAGTTAATGAATATTCTCCTGCTTCAGAAATAGTAAATATTCCAGTAGTATTATCAAGAGATAAGAATGGTGATGTTGGTGGAGTTGTAACATAAAATGTACCTCCTCTAGAATCTACATAAGTTCCATTTGAATCTACATAATTATAATTTAATACATCTTGAACTCTATTGGGTACAGAATAATTAGCACCTCCATATGCAACTGTTTTACCAGGAGCATTGTTTACAAAAGGTATACTTGAAGTAACAGTATTACAACCATCAGGTCCTCCTATTAAAACATTTGCAAAATAATAATCTAAGCCAGCACTATTAACAGTATATGTTGTTGTTGTTCCTATAGTATTATTTTGAAGAACTATATTTGATCCACCTTCTACAATTGCTAAACTTCCGGGAGCACACTCTATAGAAAGACATCCTTCAGAAGTTACACTTAAATCTAAACAACATGATGTTATTTGTCTTAATACTAAAGACTGTGAAACAGGATCCCAAGATTCAATTAAAGATTCTGAACTACAAGATTCACCAAGTAATAAATTATTTAAATCAGTTTCAAATTCTGCAGTTGTAAAATTAAGCAATCCTGTTATAGGATCTAATGATTTATCAAGTATTGATCCCCATCCATAACTCCATAAACCTTGATTTGCAGTTATATATGGATTAGCATTAGGTGTAAGATTTATAGGTGCTATAGTTGAAAATTGTCCATTAAGATAATTATTTCCAAGTGCTCCACTTAAACCAGCAAATGAAACATCTACATTATTTGTAGCAGCATAAGCTTGAAGTAAAAAATTTTGAGAACTACCAGTAACATCATATGCTGGATATATAACAGCATTAAAACTAGTCCAAAATGAAGTATAATCTGTTAAAAATGTATTAAAGTCAGTAGCCCATGAAATAGTTGGTTGACCAACTAAAGTAGGAGGAGTAGTACCACCATGATATATAGAATTAGATTCATTTACAAATGCTACAAATAACATTGCATTAGGGCAAACCCATCCAATTGCATAACCTGGAGGTACAGCAGCTCCTGCAATTTGACCAGTAGTAATATTTAACCAAGTAAAAGCATCACCTGATTTAATTTTATGTGGTAAATTTAAATAATCTTCAGGTTGGTTATATTGAAATATGTATATACTACCAGTATAACTTGGATTTGCTCCTTGATAATTATTAAACCAATTTAAAAGTGATGAACATAATACTTGTTTATTTAGTAATGCTGGTGTTGGTGTAATTCCATCAGGTTCATAATCAGGTCCGCTATATGGTCCAGAACTAATATCTATATAACCATAAACATTAGCATTATTTGCAATACCAGTTTGACAAATAGTTTCAGTAATTGTCAACCCTTGTGGTGTATTTAAATAATTATAGATATCACAAAGAACTACCCAAATATTATTTATTGAAGATGCTACAGTAATATTAGGAGCAACATTCCAATTAGATTCCCAATTTGGATTTGCAGAATATGGAGCACCTAAAGCACTTGGATTTAACTGTAAATCATTATTTAATATACATTGTGATAATACAGCATTAACTAAGTCAACAGGTAATCCAGTTGCACTTCTTAATGCACAGTATCCATTGTTATCATCATTTATAAGAATATATAATAATGTATCAATACGAACTGCTGGAGAACCACTACCTCCAATTTGAGGACTATTTTGTAATATACATTTACTAGTAATTTCAGGTAATGTATATGTAGGCGGTACTGCATTTTCTAATATTGTAACTCTTATATCTAACTCATTAAGTGTATTATTAATAACTGAAATTTGATCAATTATATTACAAACTCTAAGTCCTATTGCAATTACATAATCAGTTAATGTCATTACAGTAATTCCATTAACTATGAAACAAGGTGCTACAGTTATTAAAGCATCATTAGATTTACCATCAACAGTTGTTGGAGATATACCTTGTGCTAAACAAATTTGTTCTATTAAAAATTGTAACAGTTCTTGAAAAGTTTCTGGTTTACAACCAACTAAATCAAAACAAGAAAGATCATAATTTGTAATAGATAACTGATCCATTACTGTACATAATTCAGTTGCAAGATTTGCAATTACATCTGATACAGTATCTCCTGTACATAATTTAATACAATGTAAATCAGGTCCTTGCCAAATAACACAATTAGATGATGTTGGACTACAAGGAGAGTTATCGTAATTTAATGGTTTCATAAGTTTACTATTAATATAATATACAAAATTTTATTAAGACTTGCAACTATTGTTTATTTTTAAAAAAGCATATAGGTTGATTTAAAGTATTATATATTAAACTCCTCCACCATCTGTTATGTTCCAAAACTTTGGTGCAGCTTGTAAAACATTTTTACATGCTAATCCTGTTGCATTTGAAAATTGAGCTGATCCAAAACTTATTTGTAAATTTGGATTAACTGTTTGAGGACTCCATCCACATAACAAATTATCAAAATATCCTGTAGGCCATGTAGCAGGTGTTTTACCTTCCATAAAACCTGTAAAATCAGTTACACTAGTTATAGTCCAAGAACCTATATTTTGTTGAAATGCTGGAGTATCCCATAACATATAACGCATATTAGTAACTTGTCCTGTATTAAATGTTAATGGTTGATTAAAATTAATACAGTGTGCAAACATAAAATTCATATTAGTAGGAACTACTCCTGTATTAAGTGTTACTAGAGAATCAAATGCTGTGCAACCATTAAACATATTACTCATATCTGTAACTGCTATAGTATTAAATACTACTGGCTTATCAAAAGAAGTACAATTATAAAACATATAAGTCATATTAATAACTGCTGATGTGTTAAAATTTAATAAAGAATCAAAAGAAGTACAATTATAAAACATTAAACTCATGTCAGTAACATTACTTGTACTTAAAATTAATGGTTGATTAAATGCTGTGCAACCATAAAACATTTGACTCATGTTAAGAACTCCAAATGTATTCCAAGAATTTATATTGTTAATACTTGTAAGAGATGTACAACCATTAAACATATCCCGAAAATTATCACTACCTGTTAAATCTAAAGTATCTGAAACTGAACTTAAATTTAAATTAATGCAATTTTGAAACATTGCAATAAAACCACCAGGAGAAGTAGATTGTAACTGTCCCCAATGTACTACTGATTTAATTTTAGCACGATCTGAATTAGGTAGAGTACTAAAATTCCAACCATCACAAGTTCCAATTACTGTTACAGTATATATTCCTGGAGATGTATAAGTATGTGTTCTATTACTATAATCATTAGCAGTTATATTACCATCTCCCCAATCTATAGTTCCTGAGTAATTACCAAAAAATATAGTTTGATAAGGTAAAGTAATACTTTCACTTGCAGTTGTAGTTTCCCATGTTGTAGTAAAATTATTTGAAGCAATTGGACAAGGATTATTAAGTGCATTAGTTATTCCAGCTTGATAATATATAGGATCTGAAACAGAACACTGTAATGTTTCATTACATGATAATCCAAGTACTGTTTTATGTACAATAGATGATTCATCTACAAAACCTTTATTTGTACCATCCCATGCTTGTATACCCATTTGAGTAGCTACAACATCAATTCTACATGCATAACCAAAAATAACATTTCCATTTGGATCTTTTCCAGCTGCAAAAACTAAACCAATAATTTTTCTAACTCCTCCAAAATCAGCAATTAATGCTGAACCAGAATCACCACCATAAATAGGATTAACACATACGGGTGATAAAATAGGATCATTGTCAGGTTTTACAAATTTAAGTACATTAGTAAAAGTACATGGAACATTAATACCTTGTAATTTATAATTTATTGAAAAAGTATTAAATGTTGATAGTATTCTAAGTGGACAAGCAACTCCTCCTTTAGGTCCTGTTGTTCTTCCTGAAGAATATAACATAGGATTAGATGCAAGTAAACTATTTATTTCTGCTGTAGTTGCAAAAGGTAAAGCAGCAGTATAAGCTTCTCCAGCTTGCATTACTGATGTTGATGGATTAGTCATATCAATATCAGTTTGTCTTAATGAAAATATAGCACAATCTACAGAATTTGTTGCAGTAGTATATATTGGTTTATATTTTAATGTTTGCCCAATTGTATAATTTGGAGGAGGTATTATACCTGATTCTCCATTTTGATATACATTATTTTTTGGTTGATATTCATTTTCATATGGAGAAGAATTTCCTCTATCACAAGCAATATATGCATCTTGTATTACAACGTGATTATTTGTTACACCAACTAAAGTATTAGTAGCAGTATGAACAGCAATAAAACCCATTGTTCCAACAGTTGCCTCTATTAATGGAACAGCTGGAAATACTTTGTTAGTACAAGTTATTGATAAACCACCTTTTAAAGGTCTTGTATAAGCTCTATTAGCTGCAGAACTTGGACCTCCAACTTGACCACATGCTGGATTACATGCTAATAATTCTATACTATATAATTCTTCTACATCAGTTTTTACAATTGCATTATCAATTAATATTGTTTTTGAAATAATTTCTGAAGGTAAAAGTTCTGATATTGGTTTTTTTTCTTTAACAGTATAAACAACACATAACTCATCTGTTTGAATATTATTAACATGTTTATAACCATATGAAATACTAGTTATATTAGATGAAGTATTTAAAGAATTATTGTTTAAAAAAAGTTCTTTTCCTAATTCTTCAATTTTTAAAAGTATTGCTTCCATTTTTTTATTTTTTTATTTTTATTATTATTTAAAATGTATATTAAACTCCTGGTCCACTAGTTATAATCCAAAGTTTTGGTGCAGCTTGTAAAATAGTTCTGCATGGTCCTCCTGTTAAATTTGTATAACTAGCTGCTCCAAAACTTAAGGTGGACAATTAACATTACATGAACATGAAGTATATTGTGCATTAAAATTTATAGCTGATAATCCTAAACAATCTCTTATAATAGACAATAGTTCATAGTATGTGTTACTTATTAAAAATGGTCCACAAGAAGGATAACTAGTATTTAAATAATTTACTAAATCATTTGGATTATATGCAGTAAATAATATAAATCCATCACTTAATCGAACAACTCTTACAGAATGAAAATATAATAAACATCCTTCATCAGGTGATGGACATGGAGTTGATATAAGTGCACAAAGTCCACAAGTAATACATGTAAAAGTATAATTATCAAAATTATTATTAGGATGATTTAGTGCTACCCAGTTATACATATCAAGTGCATTGGTAATAATAACGCCAGTATAAATATTACCTTCACAAGTATTATTTGTAATAATTAAATTATCATAACAACTTGTGTATGTTGGATATTCTCCTCCACTATTTGGTACTTCAACACAATTGCCAGTAGTACAATTATAAGATATACCAGGTAGTGGAGGACAATTATCTAAACATTGTTGTAAAGTAGGAAATTGTCCACCAGATCCAGATACAAGTATACATTCATTATTAGTACAATTATAAGATGTAACAGGTGGTGGTTGTTCACAATTATTTAAACATTGTTGTAATGTTGGAAATTGCCCAAGAGGACCAGATACAAGTACACAGTTGTAATTAACACAATTATATGAAGTAACAGGTGGTGGTACGTTTAGATTAGCATTATTACAACTTGGTACTTGAGATGCTCCTCCAATAAGTAATCCTGAGTTATTAAATAATGTTTGTGTGTATGGAAAGTTAGTATTAACATTATATATCTGACCAGTATTGTTACAAACATATATATTACCACTATCAATAAATAGACCAAATGGTGCAGTTGAAATTGACGTAATATCAACTTCAACTTCAAAAGTACATAATGGATAACTATATTGGGTTAGATATACATTACCTATAGTAATACCTGTAGTAGAGTAATTAGTAACTAATATTTTGTTTGTTGTTGTTAATAAAATATCACCCGAAACAGCCCTACCAGCCCCTAGTGTTCCAATCACAGTTGAACCTGCGGTACTTGTATTAATATCTAAAACAATTATTTGATTAGGTGATACTGAAGTGTTTGTTGAGATTAACTGAGTGTTGTTAATAGCACCTAAACCATTTCCTAAAGAAATACCTAAAGGGATTGTAATAATTCTGTTAAATGTTGCTGACCAAGGACTTAATGTTATATTATATTCATAAATTCCAGTTAAATCATATAGCCAAAGTTTAGTTGCTGTATGTGCAATATCAGGTGATGATGGATTATAATGACCTAAAAATATATTAGTATTTGATGACGGAAAATAAACGGATACATCAGAACCATTATTAATTAATACAGAACATGTTGGTACAAAAGGTGGTGCTGGTACACAATTTTCTTGACAAAGAACTAGTGTAGAATATTCTCCTGAACCATCTCCTCTTTCAATACATTCACAACCTGTATGTGTACAAAAACAATTATAAGTTAATGGTATTGGTGGACATACAGGTTCTGCAGTTGAACAATTACAATTATTATTACATCCACATGAATTTGTAGAACATGGATAAGTTGGATCATTTAATGCAGCTAAATCTATTAGTTCTTTTTGTACAATATATTGTACATCTTCTTCAGGACAACAATTTGATATTCCATATCTTAATTCTAAAACTTGTTTGTACATTGCTTCTGCAGCTCTACAAGAAATTTCTTCATACTTCCATGCTTCACATCCTGGAGTATTATAACCAGGAGTAATAGATTTTTGTTTATTTTTTATAGGAGGGCATACACCATTTATACAGTTACCGAAATATTCTATTGTATATTTAAGTTCAGTTGTTACATAAACATCTTGATTTGGAATACTTGAACTTTGCTGCCATGTTCCTGTTGGACAATCACAATCTCCATTACAGTTAATAAAACCAATAGGAGTATAAACAGAAGGCAATACTAATGGAGTTAAATTTTTACTTAATATCCATTTTGTACCATCATAGTATATATATAAAGTATTTCCTGTATCTTTCCAAGTTGGTTTATCATTTACAATTACAGGTCCGGGATGATTTGCACTACTTTGATATACTTTAATATTTGAAACAATTCCTACAGAAGATGTTATAGTTACTATGAGTTCATCACAAGGTTCTGGTGCATACCATCTTATTAAACATAACCTATCACTTTTTTGACCAGGTTGTAATATAACAGTTTGTAATATACCTTCACAATTTAAATATTTATATGTTTGTGATATATCATTATAGTTTTTAATAGTGCTACAAACACATGATGCACTTGTTAAACAGTCTATACATTCAGTATAAGAATTTAAAATATCTGATATAACACCTGCTCCATCATCTACAATAGTTTCAGATACTTCCCAACATGTTTCAGGACACCAATCTAATGTAATTATTTTATCAACATAACTTGAAAGATCCGTATATGTTATTATATCTAATTCAAGTCCTAAGCAATCTTCTAGTAAATAATATTGTTTATAACATAATTCACAATCTAAATAATCTTCTAAAACTTCAATAGAAATATCTGTTGGTATGTTACCATCAATTTGAGATACAATCCAACATTCTTCTGGACAATCTTCTCTTCTAATAACTTTATCAACATATAGACTTAAGTCATCTGATGTATAAGCATATATATTTGAATTATTACAGGTTGTAAGTTTATAATTTATATTAGGTAAACATGCTTCACAACAGTTACTTACTGTTAAAACTGATACATTTATTGGACAGTCACATGTTTGAGGAATTAATACTTTCCAGCATTCTGTATAACCAGCAATAGTAACTACTTGTCCAAGATTTGCTGGACCAAGTAATGAAGCTGAGTTAGAATAAATAACATTTGTATTATCTAAGCAATCTTCTAATAAATAACAACCAGGCTCACAATTAAATACAGTTTCTTCTTCACATGTTACATCATTAAAAATTGTACTTTCTATACATAGGTCATTATCTATAATTTGTAAAGGATTATCTTGTAATGAAGGATATGTTAATGGATATGCTCCTGCACATATTTGAAAAGGACTTTGTGGTGTTGCTGCTAAATGATAGACACCAAAACAATCAATCCATTCTACTGATTTAATTACACCAAGTATAGTATAACATGTACAGTCACATTCACAAGTTTCTGATTCTACTACAACTTCAATTGCATTTGTACAATTATTACCAGTTGAATCTTGAACAAATACACAGACATCAACTATATTATCTTCTGGATCTAAACTACTTACAAGTATATTAGTTCCAATATAAGCTGTTAAATCTGTAAAAGTTGTAAAAAGAGGTTGAGAACTATCACATGACCATAAGGTAAAACAAAAAGGATTACAACTTGGACAACTACTAATAACTTGTGGAGCTGTACAACTTGTACCTTGACTTACATATAAAAAATTTGATGAAGCATTATTAGGAGCTTCTTGTAAGTTATTCCATTCAGTAGCATTTGTTACATGCATTCCAGGTCCGGCATTTTCTAATGTTATACTATAACAAAAATTAACAATAAGTGGATTATCTGGATTTCCAAAAATATCAGTTGTTGGATATGGACTTGGAGTAATTGTTGCAGAATATATTGCAACACCGGTTGCTATCTGTGTTCCTAAAGTAACAGGTTTAAAATAAACTGGATTAGTAGGATCACAACAAGGTGTAAACTTATAGTATCTATTTGTAAATTCTTGTGGTGGTAAAACATTACAAATATTCACACAATAAGGTGCAGTACATGTTTTATCTGTTTGAAAATATGCTACACTATTACTAAAACTAGAAACAGTTAAAGTAAGTATTGGAGCAGTAGAAATACCTGGTATTGAACCAAAAAATATATTATAACACTGGCCAGGAATTAATGAATTCCATGGTGATGTACCTTGTCCAATAATAGTTGTTGGATCTGTATAAACCCAATAAGAATTACTTGTCATACCAGCAATAGGAGCACCACTAAATGTTATAGTAGTATCTCCAGGAGCACAGCAAGGAACAAAATATATTAAATCGGCCATTATATAATTTTATTTAATAAATCTTCTTGGTGGCATTGCTCTTCTATGAAGAGGTGTTTCTGTTTTTACTTCTGCTTCTGTAATTACAGAAGGTTGATTAGTAGCTTGTATTTGAGATTCATAATTACTTAAACAGTTACTACATACTTGAACTCCATTAGATGCATTTCTTTTTTGGCATCCGCAAGATAATTTTTGATTACAATTTGAACATTGACTCATTTTATTGGTTTTTAAAGGTTTAACAATTTAACAATTTACACATTCCATTTTCATTAAAAGTTTTAAAGCATAGTTATATAATGACATTCCTTTTTGAGGTTCATGGCAAACTTCTACTTTTGCTTTTGCAGCATCTAGATACATACGTATTATTCTAAGTGCTTCTAATTTTTGTTTAATTCTAAAAGGTGGGTCACAATCAGCAACATCCACTCTACATAAAATATTATTATATCTATTTAATGCTTTTGTAATTCTTAAATGATTGTATTCTACAAATACTATATCATTAGGAGATACACTATACCTTATTATATATATACCATCTGGAATATCTGTATAACTAGTACCACAATTTTGAGTCTGTAACTTTAAATCACAAGCTGTTATAGCCTGATTAAAATTAGGAGTTACAGTTAGTTCAGTTGAATAACTAAATCCAGGTACTGTAATCTGAAGTGTGGGACAGTTTACAGGTATTAAATCAGAATATACACTTGTATCAAATATACTTAAAATACATGTGTTCATCACAGTAGGTACCTCTAAACTTAATACATGATTTGCCATAGTATTTATATAAAAAAAGGGGAGGAGTATGAAACTCTTCTCCCCTTTCTAGTTAATAATTAATTATTTGTTCTTATAGTCCCCAACAAGAAACTGTATTATAAGGATTATATACAGGTAATGCAGGAAATGCAATTGGAACAACACATACTGTATCGCAACCATATGCGTCTACTAATACATTGATCTCACATACACCACAAGAATTTAACCAACCAGAAGTATCAGTTGCAAATGTTGTAAGAGCTGCTAAAGAATAAATCTCTAATAAGTATTGATCAGCATCAAATGTACCTGAAGGATTATAATTTCTTGGAATATTGTGTTGCAATAAATATCTATAGTATAAAGAATTTCTATTAATAGAACTTACAATTTGATTTCCTTGAGTAATCTCACGTATACGGATGTCTGTTGCTAAGAAATTTTGTCTGTAAGATTCTGACAAAGTAAGATCTCTTAAAATAGTTTCTCCTAAACCTTGAGCTTGAAGACCTTCACATTCAGTAACTGTACATAAAGAATCAAATGTACAAGGATCACCATTAAGATCTACCTCAGAAGCATATAATTTAACAGGTTCTTTTTCATAAAAATCAGAAATTTGGAATGAACAATCTCCAAACTTAGTATCTACATATGCACCATTTATAATTAAACCTGCACAAGCATTAGTTGTGTGTCCTGGAGATACATAATTATCCCAAGTAATTGCACCATTTAATGCTAAGAATGCAGCACTTGTACCTGGAGCATATAATAAATCACCAAGTTCTGTTTGAACAACAATTTGTAAGAATGGAGCTACAATAGGATTAGTAATTAAACCATTTGCCCATCCAATAAATACTCCTGTTGAATCAACAACTGTAGGTGCTATTACACCATCTGCACAACAACCTGTATAAGCATCAATAGTAGCATATGCATTGTGATTTAAAAATCTCATTGCAGGAGAACCTTTTACATCTACTCTTAATGAGTAAGTTTCACCACAAAGAAATTCTTTACAACATGTAGATGTTGTACCACAACCTGTTTGAGTAT
>Ga0209597_1001358_pt1 | contig 16022 bp, 11 predicted proteins | sample M_140625_MF_Meta_FD_187316 | JGI IMG/M metagenome (GOLD analysis project Ga0209597, IMG submission 187316) | Freshwater microbial communities from Lake Montjoie, Canada to study carbon cycling - M_140625_MF_MetaG (SPAdes) (version 2) | ecosystem: Environmental > Aquatic > Freshwater > Lake... | reverse complement strand
TTTTGTATGCTGATAACTGCTACCACCAACTTCGAAATTTGAAATTGTATACTCCACCCTTTTTGAAGAAGGGTTGTGTTTTAATATTTCCAAGATCCAATCAATATCTGAAGCCAATTTATAATCGAGATTATACTTTGGACAAATTTCGCGTTTCACAATTACACTTTGATGACACACATTCATGCCATATTTGAAACTTGCGAAAGTTAACTTTCTAGGTAATTTTTGTGGTTTTAACTTACTAATTAGCCCAATGTTTTTACCAGTTTCCGAAACAAACATGGTATCTCCAAAAAGGACATCGGCATTGGAACGACCAATTGACTGGCAAACCCTATCAACCGATAAATTATTGTAAAAAGAATCACCGCTGTTTAAAAACCAAACATATTCTCCAGTTGCAGCTGCCAATCCTTTGTTCATGGCGTCGTAAATGCCCTTGTCTGATTCAATAATCAATTTATCTATATCTGACGAAATTGAATTCAGAAAATCTATACTTCCATCGGTGCTATTTCCATCAACAACAATCCATTCAACCTTAGTTTTAAGGTCTATTTGAATACGCAGTGAATCATAAGTTTTAATTAATCCCTTGCAATTGTTAAAATTGATGGTAATGACTGATATTTTCTTAAGCATTTAATTCTTCTTCCGGTTTCGAAAACAATTGTTTTGCAATTAAGGCCAAGAATAGCAATAAAACAATTGCGGACGCGGCAACTTCGATAGAAAAATACAAACTTCTGTCGGCTGGCTTATAATACCATGTAATTTGGTGGTTTCCAGCTGGAACTTCTACAGCACGCAAAATGTAGTTTGCACGCATTGCCTTCGCCTCTTTTCCATCAACCATTACATGCCAACCACCATTTGCTTCGTTGTAAAATACTTCGCTAAACAAAGCCAATCCTGCATTTGCATTGTTTGATTGGTATTTAATTGTATCGGTGCTGTAAGCGGTTTGTTTTACAGTGCTAGTTGTGTCTTTGCTAAATGAATTTGCACTTGGCTTATTCGCCTCTTTCGATTCAATAACAGCCACGTTCTTAATATCAACAGTATTTACCAATTCAAGCGCTTTCTTCGCATTTTCAGCTGTTGAGACGCTTGATACAAACCATGCATGTCCATTAGGATTCATTCTAGGGAAAGCTTCTTCTGCTCCACTTTTTTGATCTCTAGACAAAACATATTTGCAATTCAACATATCTAATGCGTTGTTTTTGGTAATGAAATCGCCCGATAATTGGCCACCATTAGGAGTGATGCAATAACTGATTACATCTTGGTATCTGCTCAATTTTGCAGGGTGATACCCACCTACATTTTTATGAAAAGGTGCAGCATGGTTGTCGTTAAATGGATTATAACGCAAATCAAAAACCCTTGCACCATCTTTATTGTCTTTCATAATCATTTCATCTTGTTGAGATGGAACAATTGCTGCTTCCTCTTCTTTTTCCTGCCAGTTACCTTCATTTAAATAACGTTGAGAAACAGAAACCATATCGAAGGTGATTGTAACCAATAACACAACCGAAATAACAGTTGCGCTTAACTGCTTTTTAATGGCAGAATACACCATTACCAGAGACACAATGATTAAACCAACACTTCTCCAAATGTCCCCCCAAACCAATTTAGATCTCATTTCTTTAATGAAATCAACTGCTTGTTGACCTGAAGATTTTATAATTTCCTTATCTGACAATCCAACGAAATCGGCAGACATCGTTCCTAGAATGGCAATACCCAATAATGAACCGGCAACAATTACTGCCGATTTGATTAGTTTATTTCCAAACGCTTCAGAGAAATTACCCGTCATCAATTTGTACAAACCAAACAACCCAAAGAATGGCACCACAACTTGTGCAATTACCAATGTCATCATTGGTGTTCTAAATTTATTGTAATAAGGAAGGTATTCAAATAACCATTCGTTTACGAAGAAGTTTCTTCCCCAAGACATCATCAATGAAACTGCAAAAGTGATGAGAGAAAACCACATCAATTTTTTTGTGAATTGAGCATCTTTATTGTCTGGTTCAGCTTTGCTCCATTGAAAAGCAAACACCATTGAAAAGAAAAAGAAGAACATCAATATTGCTCCCATATAAACTGGTCCACTTGTAAATTGTAAATCTCCAAAATAAATTGGCAAACGCTCTTGTCCAAACTCGTTTTCAGGAACTGGCTCATCGCTACTTCCACCTTTATAACGAGGTACCAAAAGTGTTAACGACTCATCAATTCCGTAGCTCCAACTAAATGCATAATCTATATCTAAACCTTTTGCATTTACAGTTTGTTTTGGACCGCCTTTTGGCACTTCACTTGCAACTTCAGAACCACCACGCATGGTAGCTTTAGAATATTGCATGGTATCTTGAATTTTACCAATACAACTCAAAACGCCTATTAACATTGCAGCTGCAGTAATAGCAACCATTTTGAAATAATTTACAAACTCTTTGGTTTTAATGGCACTTGCCAATTCAACCAATAGATAAATACCAATAATAATTCCTGTGTAGTATGCAATTTGATAATGGAAATAATTGATCACCATGGCAAAGAACAATGCCAATGTAATTCCGCCCCACAATAGCCTTCGTTGCGACAACATGATCATACCAGCAATGGCTCCAGGCATTACTGCCATGGCCAAAACTTTGGTAACGTGACCAGCTTCGTAACTCGAAATGGAGAAGGTCATAAATGCATATCCAACAGCACCTGCTGCTGCAAGTAGTTTGTTCACTTTTGCCGAGAGCAACATCACAAACATACTGAGCATACTCAAAAACAAAATGGTAAACGGCGATTTTACAATACCAAAGGCTTCTAAAATTCTATATTTTAGTAACAAGCTTCCTTGAGGGATACCCGTAATCAAATTACTCGGCATTCCAGAAAATACCCTGTCGTTCCAATTTGGCATTACTCCAGTTGAGGCTTTGATTGAATCTGCAACAGAAACCATCAGTTTTACTTGTTGCATATCACCCTGCTTTAACACTTTATTGTCAAGTGCTGGGCTAAAATACCACATTGAAATAATCCAAAATCCTAAAAGAAACAGGGCAAAAATGCCAGCGTTTTTCAAAAATACTTTATTGATATTCATAAAATCAGTTGGGCGAATTTCAACATTTTTTTGATTATAACCACCAAATGAAATGATTTTATGTTTCTTTTTCAAAAACTTAATACCATTTTTACATATTTACACCTTAAAAACACAGATAAACATTGATTTTGTTGTAAAATTGCAGTACGATATGAGCCAAAGAGATTCAACTGTTTTTTCAATTATTAACCAAGAATTAATTCGCCAGCAAGAGGGAATTGAACTTATTGCAAGTGAAAACTTTGTTAGCAAACAGGTTATGGAAGCCATGGGCAGCGTTTTAACCAATAAATACGCCGAAGGTTTGCCAAACAAAAGATATTATGGTGGATGTCAGTTTGTTGATCAAATAGAGCAATTGGCCATTGACAGACTCAAACAATTGTTTGGTGTAGAGTGGGCAAATGTTCAACCCCATTCTGGCGCTCAAGCAAATGCAGCTGTTATGCTTGGTGTTTTGAAAGCTGGCGATAAAATATTGGGATTTGATTTAAGCCATGGAGGACATCTTACCCACGGATCACCTGTTAATTTTTCTGGCAAGTTATATAAACCAAGTTTCTATGGACTAAATAAAGAAACCGGATTAATTGATTATGATCAGTTGGAAGAAACAGCAATAAAAGAACAACCTAAACTCATTATTTGTGGTGCAAGTTCTTATTCGAGAGATTGGGATTATAAAAGAATTAGAGAAGTAGCAGACAAAGTGGGTGCGTTATTACTTGCTGATATTGCTCATCCAGCAGGATTAATTGCAAAAGGATTATTAAACAACCCAATTCCTTATTGCCACATAATTACCTCAACCACCCACAAAACTTTAAGAGGACCAAGAGGTGGAATTATCATGATGGGTAAAGATTTCGAAAATACTTGGGGCGAAAAAACGCTTAAAGGCGAAATTAAAATGATGAGTGCCATATTGGATAGCGCTGTTTTTCCAGGTACACAAGGCGGACCATTGGAACATGTTATAGCAGCAAAAGCTGTTGCTTTTGGCGAAGCATTAAGCGATGATTTTACCGAATACTGTAAACAAGTGATAAAAAATGCGCAATCATTGTCAAATGCAATGAAGCAATTGGGGTATTCAATTATTTCTGGTGGCACCGACAATCATTTAATGCTGATTGATTTGCGTCCAAAATCAGAAATCATGACCGGAAAATTGGCCGAAAACACCTTGGTAAAATGCGATATTACCATCAATAAAAACACAGTACCATTTGAAACCAGAAGTCCTTTTGTGACCTCTGGATTCCGTTTAGGAACTTCAGCTATCACCACGAGGGGATTGAAAGAAGAACAAATGGAAACCATTGCTTATTTGATAGACAAAGCATTGATGAATCATGAAAATGAAAGCGTTTTAAATGAGGTAAAATCAGAAGTGCATGTATTAATGAGCAGATTTCCGCTTTATTAATCTTTCTTAATTTTCTTTGAATTTTAGATATTGCATTGTTTTAATAATGCAAGCCATGGCAAATGAAAACTGGGTGATAAAACATCCCCAGGCAGCGCCGTAAGCGCCATATTTTGGAATTACTATCCAATTTATCGTTACATTAATAAAAACGCAAATCAACGCCAAAATGGCCAACCATTTTATATTTCCTAAAGCAGTGATAAAGGTTCCAAAAACATGAACCAATGCCATTGGAATAAACGCAGTCATTAAAACAGCAAAAATGCTAGCGCTTTGTGACAATGTAGCCAATTCAATAATTGAATTGGCTTTGCTATAATATAATTTTTGCAAGATAAATTCTCCTCCAAAGATTGCAACCAATGACGCCATAACAGAAACTCCAAGTACTATTCCAGTACCAATTTTCAAAAGCGATTTTACCGATTCTCCCAATGCAATATTTCGGGTAAACAAAGGCAGCAACTGGGTACTCAATAACGTACTAAATATCAATGCCGCGTCTAACAATCTATAACTTTTCGCATACAATCCGGCTTGGAAAAATCCTTCGGAAGGATTGCTAGATCTCGATAATTCATGAATCATACTGGTGTCAATTCTTGTAAAAAAGCTCATTGACAAGGCCAATACTCCGAACCAACCAATATGCAATAACCAGTCCTTTAAAGAGGTATCTTCTGCCAAATAATTTTTGCTTGATGATTCTTTTAATACTTCATTTTCTGAGGGATTAATGGCGTGGTTCGTTTTTTGCACCCAAATCAAACCAGTTACAAATGCAATTAAATAACCCGAAAATTGTGCAAATACAAAAATAAATATGCCCGATTTCGCATTAAATAATGGAAACCAGTTGCGAACAAATTCGACTTCTGATATAGGAATATACAAAAATGCGGCACACACCAAAATAGCCACAAATCTGTCGGTAACGCTTAATATACTATCAGCAATAAATCGTTGACGACCTTGCAAAATCGCCCTAAACAACAACGTAAACGATGCCAATATTTGGTTCAAAATAATTAAAGCCAAAAAGCGTAAATCAAGTGATTGAAATTTGCCCAAAATGAGTACCAGCAAAACATAAATAAATCCCATCAGCAACCGAACAGACACAATTCGCTTTTTATGAATGAGTCTACCTGCTGCTGCAATTTCCCTCGAAACGTAGCTATTTAATCCCAAATCCAACAGAACAGCAAAAAGCAATCCCAGGTTAAACAAAACATAGTATTCACCATACATGGTATCGCCCAAGTTCATTTGAACAACCCTTTCAATAGCAAATATCCAAACTGGTTTAATTAACCAGTTGAGTGCTTGCAACCAAATAAGGTTCTTGAAAAATGACTTCGACATTGAATTGCGAAGGTAATGAATTTGTTGAAATTGCTTCGCAAGTTTAAGGCTATCGCCTGTTTACACTTCGTTGTTTAATTCAATGCAATTAAAAAAAACAACCTTTATAAACTCCCGAAAGCTTTCGGGATAAACTCCCTAAACACTTATAAACCTTATCATTCCTCATGTTTAAGTTTTACAATTACCGGAAAATGATCTGAATAAAACAAATCTTTGCCCCTTTGGCTTTGTTCTACTTCATAAAAAAATGTTCTCAACTTGTTGCTTGTGAAAACATAATCTATAATTGGTCCGTTAGGTGTTTCTTTAAACCCATTAAAGGTATGTTTGAGGTCTTCCATTTTCACCTGTGCATAAATTGATTTTCGACAGTCAGTCAATTTGGTTGAAATCCAATCAATGGGTTTTGAGTGAGGTGGCAAATTAAAATCACCCATTAAAACAACCGCAATTCCGCTGTCTAAATAAGGCTTTATTTTTTTATGAATCAAATACATACTGTTGATTCTTGCTTCAGTTCCAACATGATCAAAATGTGTATTCAATACATAAACAAGTTGGTTGGTTTGTTTATTTCTGAACACCCCTCCAGTTGCAATTCTTGGCAATGCCGCATCCCATGATTTTGAGGGAATATTTTCAGTTTCAGACAACCAGAAGGTAGATTTTGAATTTGAATCTAGCTTTTGGAAAATATCTGAACGATAAAACAGAGGACAATGTTCTCCTATTGTATCACCAAAATCACGACCAACGCCTATATAATTATATTTCGAACCCAAGCTTTTCTCAACAGACTTTATTTGTGAAAATAATGCTTCTTGAAGTCCTATAAAATCTGCATCATAATTTTCAATTTGATTACAAAGTCCACTTGAGCGATGAAACCAATCGTTTAAGCTATCATGTTTGTTTGCATAACGAATATTGTATGTTACAATTTTAATTTGGCAAACTAAATTTTCTGGAAAAGAAAATAGAATACCCAAAAGTGCAAATAATACAAACTTCCTCATGCCGCAATTTAATAAATTTATAACAATTTCGAATACCACAACCCAAACTCAATAAACTAAACAAAATCGCTCCGATTTTCATCAATACTAAACAATAAATCTAATCGTATTTCCTTAATTTTGCAGAGTGCACGACATTGAACCTCATTTTTCTTGGTTAAACTTTTATAATGCCGCTGAAGATAGCGCATCTCCTTTTTATGGAAGAGAGTATAGCGAATTTTATTACGATAAAGCAGTTTATAATTATCTGATTCATCCTCAATGGGATCATTTTGGTAGTACAACTTTATATATCAAAATTTTATTCGCCGATTACCAAGATGGTTTTGTTATTCTTGAAATGATTGGCGAGTGGAATGATGCCTTATATAATGACATCATGCAATTAAAACGAGAGGTGATAGAAGTTTTGGCAGCCGAAGGCATTACCAAATTCATTTTAATTGGTGAAAATATACTTAATTTCCATGCTTCCGACGATAGTTATTATGAAGAATGGTTTCAAGATGTTGAAGACGGTTGGATATCCCTCATTAATTTTAGAGAACATGTACTAGAAGAGTTTAGAAAAAACCATATCGATTATTATCTGAATTTTGGGGGAGAATTAGATGACTTAGAATGGCGAAAAATTGGCCCCCGACAACTATTTCAGCATATTGAAAGCGTTCTATCCAAAAGATTGAATTAATCCAATGTGCGAATTTTTCGCATTGTTCCTTTCAATTGCTTAATTTTGCACTTCATTTAGAATAATTATGAGAGAAATTGCATTCCGTGAAGCACTTCGTGAAGCCATGCAAGAAGAAATGCGCACCAATGATCGTGTATTCCTTTTGGGTGAAGAAGTGGCTGAATATAATGGTGCTTACAAAGTAAGCCAAGGTATGTTAGAAGAATTTGGCGAAAAAAGAGTCATTGATACTCCTATTGCCGAATTGGGATTTGCCGGTATTGCTGTTGGTGCAGCAATGAATGGCTTGCGTCCAATCTGCGAATTCATGACATTTAACTTTTCTTTGGTTGCAATTGACCAAGTAATTAACTCAGCTGCCAAAATCAACAGCATGAGCGATGGGCAATTTTTATGTCCTATCGTTTTTCGTGGACCTACAGGTAGCGCAGGACAATTGGCTCAACAACACTCACAAAACTTTGAAAATTGGTATGCCAATACACCAGGTTTGAAAGTAGTTGTTCCGAGTAATCCGGCAGATGCAAAAGGTTTGTTAAAAAGTGCAATCCGCGATGAAAATCCAGTAATTTTCATGGAAAGTGAACAAATGTATGGTTTCAAAGGCATGGTTCCTGAAGGAGAATATACCATTCCAATTGGCGTTGCAAATGTTGTAAAAGAAGGTACTGATGTTACAATCGTAAGTTTTGGAAAAATGATGTTGCGTTGCTACGATGCCGTTGCTGCATTAGAAGCGGAAGGCATTAGTGTTGAATTAATCGATTTGCGCACAGTTCGCCCAATTGATTATGACACGGTTATCAATTCAGTGAAAAAAACCAACAGATTGGTTGTGGTTGAAGAAGCATGGCCATTGGCAAGTATTAGTTCTGAAATTTCTCATATAGTTCAACGTAGGGCATTCGATTATTTAGATGCACCCGTTCACAGAGTAACCAGCATGGATACCAATTTGCCTTACGCATCAACTTTTATAGAAGCTTATTTACCCAATGTTGAGCGCATAGTAAAAGCGGTTAAATCTGTTTTGTATAAATTATAAAAAACTATAATTAAAATCTTAGAAAAGGCCTTGAAATTCAAGGCCTTTTTCATTTTTATTGTCTAAATATATCGGTTGATGTTTACTTGCAATACGCAAATTACCTTAACACAACTCCCGTATTCACTATTTTACCAACTTCAAACAAAGGCAAATTTCTGCTTTCAAACAATCCCCTCACCTCTTGAACAGATTCCTCATTTACTGTAAATAACAATCCGCCATTTGTTTGTGGATCTACAACCCAGGCAAAAGCATCTTGATTGATAATTTGCACGTCCTTTTCATAGGCATTCCAATTTCTCATGGCATTATCGGGCAATACAAAACTTGCAGCCAATGATTTTGCTTCATGTTCAAGAGGGATGTTTTCAAATGCCACATCAGCTCCCAAATTCGATGATTTGCATATTTCCAACAAGTGACCGACCAAACCAAAACCAGTTATATCAGTCATTGCATTTACCCCCTTTATTTTACCCAAGTTATACCCAATTGAATTGTCCTGGGTTAATAGTGAATAAAGTGCTTCTTCCTGTTCTTTTGTTGAAATACCGCGTTTATATGCAGCAGCCAACATGCCAATTCCCAAAGGCTTTGTCATGAAAATCACATCACCAAGTTGGGCACCTGCATTTGTCTTTAAATTTTCAGTTTCAACCAAACCTGTAACACTCAAACCAAATATGGGTTCCTTGCCGTCAATACTATGACCACCAGCAACTGCTACACCCAAATTCTTACACATTTCAATGCCACCCTTTAAAACTTCCCTTCCCATATCAACAGACAATAAGTCTAATGGCCAACTAAAAACGGCATTAGCCATAATTGGTTTGCCACCCATGGCATAGATATCGCTCAACGCATTTGCCGCAGCAGCCATTCCAAATATAGAAGGATCGTTCACCATGGGTGTGAAAAAATCAACCGTTTGTAACAGTAATTTCCCATCACCCAAATCGTAAACGGAACAGTCATCATTTAAATGATTCCCAACCAATAAATTTGGAAATTTATCAATGTCAACACTCAACCCATTTAACATTTCTGCAAGAACAGCCGGTTGAATTTTGCAACCACATCCGCTTCCTTTTGAAATGGAAGTAAGAATATTTTCTTGATTCATATTTGCAAATATCGCAACAATTAAAAGAATTGGTCCACCATTTTGGGGGATGATTGAAAAAATAGTGTATTATGGATTATACAACCTAAAAAATCAAACCATGAACAATCGAGTTACTTTTTACGTCAGCGCATTTGCCATCTCTCTTTTAAGCATTGTTTTATTTTCAATGAAATCAGCTGAAAAGACCGACAACAACGACCGCATCGTCATAAACACTGCATACCAAGCCGGTGAAATATTAAATTATAGAATTCACTACGGTATAATCAATGCAGGTTTATGCAATATGACTGTTTCAGAACCATTAACCATTAACAACAAATCTGCTTACAATTTAAAAGTAGAAGGCGAAACTGTAAAATCATTTGACTGGGCTTACAAAGTGCGCGATAAATTTGAAAGTTGGGTTGATGCTAATTCACATGCGCCAATTCGCTATGCCAAAACCGTTCGTGAAAACAACTATTTCAACCAGGATATTGCCATATATAATCACTCCGACAAATGGTTGAAAAACAAACAAGGCCAAATTGCAATTCCACAATATACTCAGGATATTGCTTCTGCCATTTACTATATGCGTACTTTGAATTATGCCGATGCAAAAATTGGAGCAACTTATCCTATTGACGTTTATCTCGACAATAAAATTTATAACTTAAATGTAAAATATGTGGGCAAAGAGGTTATTAAATCTGACATAGGCAAAGTAAGATGCTTTAAAATCAAACCACAATTGGTTGTTGACAGGGTTTTTAAATCAACCGATGCAATGACTGTATGGGTAACCGACGACGAAAACAAAGTGCCTATTAGAATTCAAACTGAAATCAGGGTTGGTTCATTGAAAGTAGATTTGGTTAAATACCAAAACCTAAGAAATCCAATGACCAGTATGGTTGCGAAATAATTAATTTTCACCAAGATAAATTCTTGGCACACGTTGAGAAATATTGGTTAATATTTCATACGAAATTGTCCCGCCTCGGTGGGACATTTCATTTATTGACAAGTTTTTACCGAAAATTTCTACCGAATCTCCCTCCTGACAATCAATTTCTGTAACATCTACCATGGCCATATCCATACAAATATTGCCAACAAACGGAGCAAATATTCCATTTATCAATACCCCACCCACTTTTTTACCAAATCTCCTTGATAATCCATCGGCATAACCCATAGCAATGGTTGCAATTTTTCTTTCAACCGAATCCGGATTGTGCTGGCCGTATCCAATTCCCTCAAAAGGCAAAACAGTATGAATCTGTGTAATGGTAGATGACAATGAAGCCACCGCTTGCAAATCACTATTTTCAGTACCATCTGGCATTAAGCCATACAATCCAATTCCCAATCGAACCATATCAGACTGTAATTGAGCAAAACGCTGTATTCCCCCGGTATTGCTAATATGTTTGATAACAGCATAACCCAAAATTGATTCAATTTCGGCAACTGTTTCATAATAAAGTTTGGCCTGACTTTCGGTAAACGCATCTTTCGAAGAATCTTCAGATACCGCCAAATGGGTAAATACGCTTTTAACTTTGATATTTTCAGGAATGTGCCTCACCGAATCAAGAATTTCGGTTGTGCCAAATCCCAATCGATGCATACCCGTATCAATTTCCAAATGAATTTCACCATGTTTAGTTCCCAATAAATTCATGTATGCATTTAAATTGGCAGCGCTGTAAACAACAGGTTCTAAATGATATTGGTTCAATAAATTCATTGTTTGGGCATCGGTATTCATTACCATTATTGGCACTTTAATACCCGCTTCCCTCAAAAGTACTCCTTCATCGGCAAAGGCTACTCCCAAATAATCGGCACCCAAATCTTGTAAAGTTTTAGAAACTTCAAAAGTTCCACTTCCGTATCCAAAAGCTTTCACCATACACATCATTTTTGTATTTGGCGATATTTTATGTTTGAAATATCTAAAATTGTGTTTGATGGCATCCAAATCAATTTCCAAACTGGTTTTGTGTAATCGCTCTTTCAAATGCTCTACCACTTGTTCTAATTGATATTTCCTAGCGCCTTTTACCAAAATAGCGGCACTTGAAATCAAATTCAAACATCCACTTTGTATTAATGACAAAGTATCAGTGAAATGTAAAACATTAAATTTATCTAAAAACTTTGGCGGCTCACTTCCCAAATAAATGATAGACTCAATATGTTTGCTTTCAAACAATTGCGCTACTTTTTGTTGTTCTAATTCAACATTATTCGAAACTTGTTCCATTTCAGAAACAATCAATTTTAATGGCAAATTGGGCTGTTGTCGTTGAATCACATCAAGTGCAATTGCCAAGCTCTCAAAGTCATTCGAATAACTATCGTTTAGAATAACAATTCCCCTTCTGCCTTTTTCAATTGTCAAACGGTTATTTACTGGCTTTAACTGTTTGAATAAATCTATGTGTTTTTCATCCCATCTTTCAAAAGCAAACAAAACGCAAAAACACGTCATTGCATTGGCAACAGATGCTTCATCAATAAAAGGAATTTCTATAAAATGTTCCGTTCCCCTATTTTGAAAATGAATTTTCTGCCCTAGGTTGGTTCGCTCCACTTTGAGCAACCTAAATGTAGCGCCTTCGTTATATCCCCAACTGATTATTTTGGTTAAAGGTTGGTTCTTTTTGAGGGACAAAAGTTCGCTTTGTAAAGTTTCTATATCTTTGGGAACGATAACCACATCGGCATTTTTGCAAAGTTTTAACTTTTCTTGTGCCTTCTGCTTTCTGCTTTCAAATCCGGTATCATGTGGTGACCCCAAATGGGTAATGACAGTCAATGAAGGCTGAATCATATTCCAAAGCGCATCCATTTCTCCATTTTGAGAAATGCCAGCTTCGAAAATACCCAGATCATTCGACTTTTCTAATGCCAAAATTGAAACGGCAACACCCAATTGGCTATTGAAACTTCTGGGACTTTTATAAATCTTAAAATCGCGGCTAAGTAGTTCACCCAACCATTCTTTCACAACGGTTTTACCATTGCTACCGGTTATTCCAACAATAGGTATATAAAATTGTTTTCTGTGATTTGCAGCCAGGATTTGAATACTTTGAATAGGATTTGCTACTTTCAAAAAAATGCAATGTGTAACATATTCTATTGGAATTTGATATTCCATCTCCACCAAAAACACACGTATGCCTTTTTCAAAAGCCAAATGCACATAATCATGTCCATCGCGCAATTGTCCTTTAAGAGCAACAAACATACTCTCTGCAGGAAATGTAATTTTTCTTGTATCATAAACAATATCGGTAATCATTACATCATCAGCGAATTCACCAAATTCATTGGCATTCAACATTGATTTGATATTGTTTACAGAATATTTCAATTAGCTATCTCTCAAATTAATTTCGGCACTATCTCCAATATTCATACTATGCACTGCACCAATCAAAGAAGCGTCACTTCCAATAAGCGAATTTTCAATGATGGCATTTTGCAAAGAAGCGTTAGGGCCAATAATACTATTTTTCACAATTGAACGACTGATAAAAGCGCCGTCGCCAATACTCACATCCGGACCAATAATACTGTTTTCAATTTTAGCAGTCAGAGAGATATGAACTGGGGGCACAATGATATTCCCCAGTTTTGTTAAATGTTGAAAATCTTGATTTTCAAGACGTTTCAATAAGTTTTTATTGGTTTGAAGAATGACATCTTTTTTACCACAATCAAACCAAGTTGAAACTGAAAATGTTTGCATATTTGTGCCTTTGTCGAGCATACATTGCAACGCATCAGTTAAATGATATTCGTTGTTGGTTCTAATTTCATTTTGAATCAGATAATCCAAACATTCAAAGAGTATAACAGTTTCTTTGATGTAATACAAACCAACCAACGCCAAATTTGAATGGGGAATATTTGGTTTTTCTACAAGCTTTGTAATTTGACCTTGACCATTCAATTCAGCAACACCAAACTGACGGGGATCATCCACTTTTTTAACACCCAAACTACTCACATCCGCATCCATAACTCCTTTTAAATTGGCTTCGAAAATGGTATCACCAAGAACTATAAAAACAGGTTCATTCGAATCTACTACTTCTCGCGCCAACCAAACCGCATGACCAATGCCACGACCAACCGTTTGAATAACAAAAGTTAATTTTACTTGAGAATAGTTTTCGGTTAAGTACTGCTCAATTCTATCTCCTAAATAACCAATAATAAAAACAAAATCATCTATACCCGAATTAACCAAGTTATCCATGATATGCCCAAGAATAGGCTTTCCAGCAACTGGAATCAACGACTTGGGTTGAGTTTGCGTGTGAGGCTTCAAACGACTCCCAATACCGGCAACAGGAATAATGGCTCTCATAGAAGACAAATTTAAGTGAAATTATTTGATAACACGGAATTTCAATTCAATGTATCCCAAGAAATTTTCATTGCAGTTTCTGATTCCCCCAATAAAAAATGTGTACTCCTCTTTAATCCCAATATTGCAAAAATTTCAGCGTTTGAAACCAATAATGGAAAATCATTTTTGCGGTCATTGTCGATCTTACTATTAATAAAAATATCACTTACTTTCTTAGAACCTTTCATTCCTAGAGGTTGTATTTTGTCGCTAATTTTCCAAGACCTGATAGTCAATTCTTCGCTGCCAATTAACGGATTAAAATAATAGCAATTGGGTAGATTGAAATCAACTTGATTCTTATTTATCTCAACCATATTTATTTGAAAATCGCCAAAATTAACAACTTCATTAACCCGAATTTTAGTTTCCGTTATTTCAGTTTTGTTTCTCTTTTTAAGAGTCAAACCATTTCTATTTGCATATATAACAAATTCCCTACCAATCCAATGACTTCCAATGTTGATTTGGTTGTTCAATATTTCATTTACTTGGTTATTGGTAAATCCCCAACTCAGAAATTTGTTTTTCAGGCCCGAATGATTTTCTTGATTGGTATAAAATGACGTTGAAAAATTGACATGCTCCAATGAAAGTCCACTTTTATCATACGTTTCTAAAACCTCCGTTTCCCATTTTGCTTGAAAATTCAACAAGTACAACTTTGATTCTGCTCTCGACAAACTACTAATAAATTGAAAATCATGAGCCACAGAAACATATTCATTTTTAAGTTCAGGAATCAGTAAATGCCTAATTTTATTTCTTAAATATTTGGTACTGGCATTGCTGCTATCTTCTCTGAAAGCAACCGTATTATTTGAGGCAAATTCTTGAATTATTTTTCGAGGGATATTCAATAACGGACGAATAATATTTCCACGTTCCATCGGGATTCCTAGCCAAGCAGTATGCAACTGGTTTCTCAATAAATAAATAAAAAAGTTCTCTAGTTCATCGTCTTGGTGGTGCGCTGTGGCTATGTAAAAAGCATTTTGTCCCTCAAGAATTTCTTGAAAAAACTCATATCTAATTTCCCTTGCCGCCATTTGAATGGAAAGATTGTTCTCAATGGCATACTGTTCAGTGTCAATGCGTTTCACAAAGCACGGGATAGACAAATCACTGCACGTTTTTATAACCAATTGGGTATCTCCATCGCTTTCAGAACCTCTCAATCCAAAATTGACATGGGCAACAACACAAGGAAAATTTAACTGTTTAAAAACATGTAACATAACCATTGAATCAACACCACCGCTAACGGCCAAAACTGTCAATTGTCGCTCCAATTGCCAATCTTGTAGATTCATCAATGCTTTAATAGAATTTAACACTTAAATTGCAGAAGTTTTTCGAAACATGGTTTTACAATACAAAGAACATAAATTTAAGCATTGGTTGGTTGTTTTCTTAACAATAACCGCTGGAAATTTATTGTCGCAACCAATTTCTTTGAGTGCCCGTAAAATGAAATCTATTCAAATAGATGGACATGGCGGACAATTGCTCAAAGGAAATGTGAAATTCGAACAACAAGGCTCTACCGTGTATTGCAATGAGGCAGAATATGATCCGCAGTCAGAATCGTTAAAAGGATTTGGCGATGTTAAAATTGTAAATTTAGATGGCACTGTAGTTACAGGAAACACGCTTTTGTTTGATAATTTATTGCACACAGCAAAAGTAGAGGGCAATGTAAAATTGGTAGACAATACTATGACTCTAACAACACCTTGGTTGCAGTATAATACAATTTCAAAGGTAGGTTGGTAT
>Ga0209597_1001353_pt1 | contig 16056 bp, 10 predicted proteins | sample M_140625_MF_Meta_FD_187316 | JGI IMG/M metagenome (GOLD analysis project Ga0209597, IMG submission 187316) | Freshwater microbial communities from Lake Montjoie, Canada to study carbon cycling - M_140625_MF_MetaG (SPAdes) (version 2) | ecosystem: Environmental > Aquatic > Freshwater > Lake... | reverse complement strand
AACTAGTTCTTGTCCATCGGGATTTGCATGCACAAATAAAATAATGGTAGATTTTAAAATGCGATTTGTTTCTTCATCTGTTCTTGTAATAATTTGATAAAGGGTTTCTATCCACTGATGAATACCCACTACCTCCGTGGCGTGTAATCCGCCATCAATCCACACTACAGCCTTTCCTTCATTAGATAATTTTTTAGCCTCTGCCGGTGTTAAATTTTCTGCGCGCGCTAATTTTTGTGCAATAGATTTGTATTTTTCCACATTGGCTAAATTGGTTGGATCAGATACAATAACCATGTATTGATTGCGACCTTCTTCGGTTTTACCAATGACTTGTAATTTTACTTTTTTTGAAGTAGTGGCAATTTTTTTTAAATACGCTTCCGTCTGCGTAAAAGTGGCCAAGTGATAATTGTCGCCAATACTAAATCCAAAATGTGATTTTGGTGTTGGTACATTTTGTGCTTGCACAAATAATTGTGTACTAACAATCAGACAAAATAAAATAATAATTTTACGCATGTAATAAAATTTATAATGATAAGAATATGACTTTGTCTATAAAGCACTACAAAGTATTGGGGCAATTTAAAATTTTTAGTTATCAAATACGAATAATTCATAATTTTTTATTCAAATAATGCAGTCTTTTTTGTAAATTACTTTCGTTGTTCAGTTTTACGCATTAACTGCATTAAAAAAGTATTTTCTTATTCATCATCTGTATAAAAAACAAATATGAAAAATATATTCCTAGTTTGTCTAATGTTCATCACCTTAGGCGCTACCGCACAACGAAAAAAAGTAGTGTCTCAAATTGCATCAGTTCCATCGGTTAACCCTTTACCAGATTCCATTTTTAAAAATTTACAATGGAGAAATATTGGCCCCTTCAGAGGCGGAAGGGCAAATACTATTACTGGCGTTATACAACAAGAAAAAAAGTTTTACGCAGGATATACTGGTGGCGGTGTTTGGTCAACGATTGATGGTGGGATCAGTTGGAAAAATATTTCAGACGGATATTTTAAAGTAGGTTCCATTGGTGATATCGCCGTATCAGAATCAGATGCGAATGTATTATATGTTGGTACTGGTGAACATGCGGTGCGTGGTGTAATGACGAGCTATGGAGATGGCGTATACAAAAGCGTGGATGGTGGTACAACTTGGAAAAATATAGGATTAGAACAATCTAGACATATTTCAGAGATATGTATCCATCCTACGAATCCTGATATCGTTTATGTTGGCGCCCAAGGTACGGTGCATGGTCCTAATAATGAACGAGGTGTTTTTAAAAGTACAGATGGGGGGGCGCATTGGAAAAAGGTTTTATATATTAATGACAGCACCGGTATAGCCTCATTATCAATGGACATGAATAATCCAAGAATATTATATGCTGCTGCTTGGGAGCACCGTCGTTTTCCTTGGACCGTATCTAGTGGGGGTAAAGGTTCTTCACTTTGGAAATCAGTGGACGAAGGTGAAACTTGGACTAAGTTAACGGAAGGGCTGCCCACCAACTTAGGTAAAATGGGTATTAGCGTTTCGAGGGTAAATTCAAATCGTGTTTTTGCAATTGTAGAATCAGAAAAAAAGAAATCAGGATTATACCGATCAGATGATGGCGGAAAAAGCTGGGCTTTACTTTCAAACAATCAAGATATCTCATCGCGATCATGGTATTATATGAAAGTATATGCGGATACTAAAAATGAAAATATCGTTTATGTGCTGAACGCCCCAATGATGCGATCAATAGATGGAGGAAAAACATTTACAAATGTAAAAGTGGGTCACGGAGATACCCATGATTTATGGATTCATCCGAAGAACAATAATATGATTGGATTAGCCGATGATGGCGGAGGTGAAATTAGTTACGATCAAGCGAAAACCTGGTCATCCATTATGAATCAGCCCACCGCTCAATTTTACAGAGTAAATACGGATAATGTTTTCCCCTATAAAGTTTATGGCGGACAACAAGACAATTCATCTGTGATCATTGCAAGCAGAAATAATACTGGTGCGATTACCGAAAGAGATTGGAATAATGGTGCAGGTTGCGAATCCGCTTATTTAAGTTTTGATCCTAACGATCCATTACTCGTTTATGGGGGCTGTTATCAAGGATACATTGAAGTATTAAATACAAAAACTAATGAGGCAAAGGATATTCAAGCCTATCCAAGTTTAAATTTAGCGATACAACCCAAGGAAATGAAATATCGTTTTAATTGGAATGCGCCAATTGTTACATCAATACATAATCCTAAAATAATTTACCACGCTGGAAATGTTTTACTAAAAACAATTAATGGCGGGTTTAACTGGGAGGCAATAAGTCCTGACTTAACTAAAAATGATAAATCAAAACAAGGACCTGGTGGGATACCTTTCACCAATGAAGGTGCTGGTGGCGAAAATTATAATACCATCTTTTATGTGAAGGAATCTCCATTAGATGCAAACACGATATATACCGGAAGTGATTGTGGCTTAGTGTATGTAACTAATGATGCAGGAAAGAATTGGCAAAATATAACGCCCGTTGATTTACTTGAGTCGCAAATTAACAGTATCGAGGTATCCCGTTTTGATCAAGGGGTGGTTTATATAAGTGCGACTAGATATAAATTTAATGATTATGCATCCTATACATATAAAACAACAGACAATGGAAAAAATTGGACAAAAATTAATAGCGGAATAAAAAATGACGACTTTATAAAAGTAATTAGAGAAGATAATAAAAATAAAAATATACTATACGCAGGTAGTGAAAGAGGATTTTATATTTCAAATGATGCAGGTACAACTTGGAAGCCTTTTCAATTAAATTTACCCATTGTCCCTGTTACTGATTTAATGATACGCGATAATGATTTAGTAGCGGCTACAGCAGGACGTGCGTTTTGGATTTTAGATGATATTAGCGCTATTCAACAAAATGCTAGTTTTAACAGCATATCAGAACCTACAATTATTACGCCTAAGTTTGCTTACAAATATGGCGCAGGGAACGGACTGCCTGAAAAAAACGCCACCATGGGTCAAAATGCACCCGAGGGTGTTATTCTAGATTACTTTTTACCTAAGGTGGATGAAAAAGATACCATAACACTATCCATTATTTCAGATAAAGGAAAACTGGTACGCAGCTATACAAATGTCGAAGACGCTAATTTTAAAAAATATCCTGGTGGTCCTTCTGCAAAGACCAAGCTTAGTGATAATGAGGGACACAATAGATTTTTATGGGATTTTAGAACAGATGATTTATCTCCTGATGTGAATGGCGCATTTGTACAAGGAAGTTATAGTGGATATGCTGTACCTCCAGGAAAATATAAAGCACAATTAAAATATAAAAAGGAAATGGTTGAAACTAATGTAACCGTTTTACCTAATCCTAATATTAAAGTCACTGATCTTGATTGGCAGGAGCAGCAATTGTTATTGGAAAACATTAGTGCCACTATCAGCAACATACATACTACAGTGAACAATCTTCGAGGAATAAAAAAGCAACTACAATTTTATAGTGAAACATTAGGTAAAATTGAAAAAGCAAAAGTAATTACAAGCGCAGCTGATAGTTTAATTAAAAAGATTGATACTTGGGAAAGCGCTATTATTGAAAGTCGAACTCAAAACGGGCAGGATGTAATTAATTGGCCAAGTAAATTAAATGTTGACTTTTTTCATTTAAAAGGTTTAGTTGATATAAGTGACCCTAGGGTAACACAAGGGGTAAAAAATAAATTTGCTGATTTACAAGTACAATGGGAAAATGAAAAATCAAAAGTACAAGGCATTAATACAGCAGTAGCAGAATTTAATGCATTGTATAAAAACACAAGTATCGAAGCTATTCAAAACAAATGGTAAACTCTTTTACAAAATAATATATACACACTTAATTATATCAACTTATGAAAAATCTTTTTTTGATTCTGTTTGTACTGGGTACAATACAAACTAACGCACAACAAACAACCCCATTAATTAAACTAGTGCCTTCTCAGCCAGCAGCCTCTGCGGAACCAGATATGAAAACATTTAATTTATATAACCCCTATGAAAATGTGGATTCTGCGATTAAGGTGGCTGAAAAAATAGCAGCAAAGGAAGGCAAACATATTTTTTTACAAATGGGGGGCAATTGGTGTATTTGGTGCGCGCGATTTAATGCTTTCACCAAAAGTGATAAAAAAATTGACTCTATTATTAAAGCCAGTTATGTAGTAGTTCATGTAAACTATTCAAAAGAAAATAAAAATAAAAAAATTCAGGAAAAATACGAATACCCAGCACGATTTGGTTTCCCTGTATTTGTAATATTAGATGCGAAAGGAAAAAGATTGCATACGCAAAACAGTGGCTATTTAGAAAAAGATAAAAACTATAGCAAAGAGAAAGTATTTGAGTTTTTTGAAAGCTGGACACCAGATGCTTTAAATGCAAAAAAATACGACTGGTTAAATTAAAATGCATGTGAGGCACCCTAATATTATACAGACGCTGTTTGGGATTAAGCTAGCCTTATTCTGCCTATTCTTTAGCGCATGTAGTTATCAAAAATTAACAATGCCTAGCGCAAATAATAAAATGGGCGGTTATGCCTTTTATAAAAAAGCTGTTACTTTCCAATGGAGCGCGCGGGATTCATTTGCGATTAATGCAATCTTAAAGGGAGAAATCCCTTCCTTTTATAAAAAGTTTACTAAAGTTCATACCCAAATAGTAACTGATAAAAATAAAATAATTCGCGCTAAGTATTATGTTGCAACAGATTATCTCGTGATTGGAAACAATAAAGATTGGGCTAGAATTCCTTTAACTCCTATGGCAGCGCAAAAAATAGCGGATAGCTTACATTGCTTTTTGCCTACTACAAAGATGGTGGAGGAAATATATACACAAAGTAAAGTAAAATTAGAGCCTATCCCCATGTATGCCTTTCGAGATAGTACAATTACCATGTGGCAACACCATTTAATGATTGAAGCATTGCGTAAAGGAAAAAGGGGATTAATTAGTGGAATAAAAAAAGATGTGGTTTTGAGTAATAAAATCAATGAACAAGGAAAAATAAATCGAGTTGCTATTTATGGTTGGCATCAACTAAATGGAACACCTATACAGCCTTTATATGCAGGGCATATTAATTCGTATGTAGATTATAGCCACGGAATAAGGTTAGTTATGGATAAGATAAAGGTAAATGGTAAATGGGTGCATTATACCTCAATTCTTAGGGATCCCCTACTTCGAAAATTATTAACCAAGGAACAGGATCCCGTAATAGTAAGATACTAAAATTATTTTATTTAAATAATTCAGCCAGCTTTGCATTTAATGCATCCCCTCTTAAATCCTTGCCAATAATAATACCCTGGGCATCGATTAAATAATTTTGAGGAATTGCATTTACACCATACATTACTGCAACTTCGTTTTTCCAATATTTTAAATCAGATACTTGCGTCCAAGTTAAGTTGTCTTTATGTATTGCTTCCATCCATTTTTCTTTTCCGGTAGGTTGGTCTAATGAAACACCTAATACCGTAAACCCTTTAGGGCTGTACTTATTAAATGCTGCGACTACATTTGGATTTTCTTGTCTGCAAGGGCCACACCAGCTTGCCCAAAAATCAACCAATACATATTTGCCTTTAAAGGAAGCAAGTTTTACCGGAATACCAGCTGTATCATTTTGTGTAAACTGAATTGCCGGTTTACCAATGCCTGTTTTTTTAGCAATTTCAATTTTATCTGCCATTTCTTTTCCTTTCATTGAACTTCTTACAGCCACAGGTATCTTTAAAAATAATGGCTCAACTTCATCCGCATTAATACTATAACCAGCAAAATTACCAAACGCATACATGACTATTGGCGAATTTAAATTTGCTAAAACAAATTCCTTTTGTTTCGCCTTCATCTCCGCATCCAAATTTTCATAATCAGCATCTAATTTTTTCATGCCTGCTTCATCCTTTTTCTTATACAATTCACTATAAGTTGTATTTAATGCTTCCATCTTATCTGACACAGGCTTAGTAAATGCTTTTAACTTATTATATTCAAGGTGCGACTTAGATCCTTTGATTGTTGCATTTGCAAAAGAATCAATACTTGATAATTGAATCGCTGAGTTTTCAAGATAGATAGGTGTAACATCTTTTTTATAAGATACCATGCGTTTTGTTTTAACGGAAGTATCTACTTTATAAGCAGCACGCAAATTACCTAAGATAGGCTCAGCAACCATTCCTTTAAATACAAATTTACCCTCTGTAACTACTGCACTATCCTGCGTGGAAACACCATTAAAATAATAGGATAAGTATACCTTAGTAACTGTTTCCTTTACTTTACTTACATCACCACTAAGCGTATATTGTTTTTGAGATTGCGCTGCTGTAGCTAATAACACCAAACTTAGAACGATAAATTTTTTCATAGCATTTATATTAATACTATAAATATACGGAAATCAATGCTAGTTATTTAACCAAAAGTGATGGGGCTATTATTTTTTGCCAAATAGCATAGCCCTTTGCATTCATATGTAAGTTGTCGGCGATAAAGATATCCTTCATTACACTGCCATCCCCTTGCAACATGGCATTATGAATATTGATAAAATGAGCGTTTTTTTGTTTTGCAATAAATTGGGCAATAAGTGTGTTTGCTTGTATTATTTTAGCTTCTAAGCGCCACCTAGAAACACTTGGCTTGATGGATATAAAGGTGATATTGGTTTTATTTCCTAATGGTTGTCGGATTAAATTAAATAATACCGAGAACCGATCTAATACTATTTCAGCTGAAACAGTATCGCTACTGGCTAAATCATTTTCACCACAATATATAACTACTTGTTTTGGCTTATATTTTAAAATGGTTTCATTGACATACTGAATCACGTCCAGTAAATTGGAACCACCAAAGCCCCGATTGATAATTGGATACCCAGGAAAATATTGATTGATATCCTTCCACTTTGCAAATGAGGAACTACCGACAAAAACAATTTTACCTTGCAATGGCACGACGATACTATCCGACTTGGCAAATGCTTTAATCTCTGCTTCAAAAGGTTTTTTTTGTGCTAATGCGCTCAAAGAAATTGGCATTAACAAACAAAGGAAGAGGAGATTTTTTATAAATACTTTTATGTTCATAATCATTAGGGTGGGCAAGCACTTTTATTACTTAACTGTTTTAACCGTTTCCATTTTACCATTCATTAAAACAGTAGCGGACGCATTAGTACTTGATTTTATTTTTAAATTAGTTATTTGTCCTTTACTCCAAGTCATATCAATTTCATAATTTCCCCTTGCCTTTAAACCCTTTACTGTACCTGATTGCCAAGCTTTAGGTATGGCGGGAAGTAACTCAATATACTCCGAATTGGATTGTACTAACATTTCAGCAACAGCTGCAGCACCACCAAAATTTCCATCAATTTGAAATGGCGGATGCGCATCTAATAAGTTAGGATAGGTGCCGCCCATTTTTGTATAATTTTCCTTTGTTTCATCTGGCGGTACAAACTTTAATAATTCGCGATACATTTTATAAGCATGCTCACCATCTTTTAATCTTGCCCATAAATTAATACGCCATCCTTTGGACCAGCCTGTAGTTTCATCTCCTTTTATTTCCAATGTTTTTTTAGCAGCATTCGCAATTAATGGTGTTTTTTCAAGCGTTACATGCGTACCTGGATATAAACCATACAAGTGACTTTGATGACGATGCTTCGGTTCGGAATCCGCCCAATCATAATACCATTCTTGTAAATTACCAGCTTTACCCACTTGGTAAGGATGTAAATTATTTAAAGCGGTAGTAATACTGGTTGCGAAAGCAGAATCATTTTTTAATATTTTTTGTGCAGCAATCACATCTAAAAATAATTCTCTTATCATCGCTAAATCGGCTGTACCACCAAATAAAGTGTTTCCCTTAACACCAGTAAAAGTGATAAAACCATTTTCAGGTGAAGTGGAAGGTGATGTAATTAATTTGCCAGCAGAATCCTTGATTAGCCAGGCCAAACAAAATTCAGCAGCTCCGCGCATAATAGGATATGCTTTTTGTTTTAAAAACTGGGCATCCTGTGTATATAAATAGTGTTCCCATAAATGCGCTGAAGCCCAAGTGCCGCCCATTGGCCAGTTGGCCCAACTTGGATCCCCTTCGCCAAAATTTCCTACCGGATTCGACATCGCCCATATATCCGAGTTATGATGTGACACCCAACCTGGCATGTTATAAAATGTTTTAGCGGTAATTTTTCCAGTAGTTGATAGGTTATCTAAGAACTGCAAAAAGGGTTGGTGCATTTCGGTCAAATTGGTGTTTTCGGCCAACCAATAATTTTCCTCTGCATTTATATTCATCGTGTAGTTACTCGACCATGGTGGTTGTAAGTAGTGATTCCAAATTCCTTGCAAGTTTGCAGGTACATTAGGCGTGCGGGAACTACTAATTAACAAGTAGCGTCCAAATTGAAAATATAAGGTTTCCAAATAGGGATCTGATTCTCCTTTCGCATATCTTTTTAAACGCTCATTCGTCGGTAAATTGGGTGAAGAATCCCCTTCTAATTTTAAAGCAACGCGGTTAAAATAAGTTTGGTAATCCTTAACATGTCTTTTTTTAATTTCATCCCATCCCAAATTCACTGCTTTCGTTAATTGTGTTTGCGCAATGGCAGTTTGATTCAATCCTTGCTTCGCTGGATCTTTGTCGTACCCATTAAAACTGGTCGCGATTGAAATATAAATGGTCGCTTCAGTTGCATTGGCTAAAGACAAACTTGAATCCGTATTCGTAATTTTTCCGGAATTGGTTTTAATTTGAATGTTCGTTGTAAAGCGTGTGCCTCTTTTTTTATCAAAAATAATTGCGTTACGCTTTTTTTCAACATAGCTCGGTTCGGCCTTCACAGGTGCAACCCCATTGGCTTGTAGGAAATTGCTTGTAGCAGTGGTGGTATGTAATAATAAAGATTCGAAACGAACTGTAAATCCCAATCCCCCTGCTTTTTTACTTTTTAAATGTATTACAAAAACCTTATCGGGATTTGAAACTAAATACTCTCTTTCAATCGTATTGGTATTTGATTCGGTTTTTACTTTTGCAATGGCTTGATCAATATCTAACTCTCGATAATAATCACTGATAAAAGGATCGTCATTAAATTCCAATAATAAAGTACCAAGGGGTGCATAGGATTCCGAAAATTTACCCTGTAGTTTTTTTACAAGTGATTGGGCTTTTTTATAATTTTTTTCGGCAAGGGCTTCACGTACTGCAGGTAAATTTTTATAGGCATTGGGGCTCATATTGGCATTCACTGGCTCACCCGACCAAAGTGTTAAGTCATTTAAATATATTTTGTCGGTCGAAATACCACCAAAAACGGTAGCACCCTGTTGGCCATTTCCCAACACCAATGATTCTTCAAAATATTGTGCAGGTGCATCATACCAAAGTTTTAAGGGGGCTTGAATAGGTGTAGGAGTTGCGACTACTTTGGGCGTTGATTTAAGAGGTGCTTTTTTTACAACCTTAGTTACCTTTTTTTGCGATAGTGCTGCTAAGGAAATTAAACTTAAGCAGCCGATAATAAATACTTTGCGCATATAATTATTTATGAATTATGTAGGAATTGAAAATTAATCAAATTTTAAAGAATACTATGTAAATATTGAATGAAAAACGATTAATTTTAAAAAAAAGAAAAATGGAAGTACATCATTCACACTCGCATCAAGGTCCCAAAAAATGGAAAGAATATTTTTTAGAGTTTTTCATGCTTTTTTTAGCGGTCAGTCTTGGATTTTTTGCCGAAAACCAAAGAGAGCATTATGTGGAACGTCACAGAGAAACACAATACATGGAAAGCATGGTAGAGGATTTAAAAAACGACACCGTTGAATTTAATAAACAATTACGGAATGCATCAAATATAATACGCAAGTTAGATACCGCATTAAATATTTTTGATAATGGCATATGGAATGATAGTATACTAAAAAAATTGTACATCGTTAATTTAGGTTATCTAGGCCGTAGGGATGTTTATTTATCTGAACGAACCTCCTCCCAACTTAAAAATGCAGGTGGCATGCGTTTAATACGTAACCAAAATATCACGGATCAAATTGCGGAATACTGGCACTTGGCGGAATATGGGAAAACCTACGGGGAAGTGTACGAAGAATTAAAAATTCATGCACGAGAACAATCCTACAGTATTTTTAATCAAAAATATTATAATAATATCGCAGTCGGGGCGGTTGGAACTTCTGTTGTTGATGGTGTAAAATTAATGACCAACGATAAAATCATTTTGACAGAATTTGCGAATCGCCTTAATCATATTAGAAACGCAACTGAAAAAGTTCAAAAAGTAATTGTTAATAGACAAAAAGCTGCAGCGATAAAGTTATTACTAGATATAAAAAAGGAATATCATCTCTCGGATGAAATAGAAGATGAAAAAAAGTAAATATTGAGATACTTTATTTTATATATTTTATTGATCGGGGTATTGCCCTTATTTGCACAAACCACCATTAAAGGAAAGGTGGTGGATAAGGAAACCAATACGCCTATTGATAATGTGAGTGTATATATAAGTAACTCCTCCAATGGGACCAGGAGTGATGCGGAAGGAAATTTTACACTTACCACAAGATCACAGGGGCAATTTGAATTGGTTTTTTCAATTATGGGCTATACCATAAAAATGGTGCCAGTAAATACCAGTCAACCAGTGGGCTTTTTAAATGTTGCTTTATCTTCAAAATCAAATGATTTACCCGAAGTAGTATTAAGAACCTATATTAAAGACGGCTGGAAGGTTTGGGGCAAACAGTTTTTAAATCAGTTTATTGGAAGCTACCCTTTGAGTGCGGATTGTAAAATTTTAAATCCTGAGGTTATTCATTTTCAATTTAAAAAATTAGACAGTGTATTGATTGCATTTGCCAACGAAACCATCTTGGTTGAAAATAAAAAACTTGGGTATATTTTACATTATGACTTAAGTGAATTTAGATATGACTTTATTAATGGACTCATATTTTTTCAAGGATACCCCTTGTTTGAAGATTTAAAAAATAGTGAAACTAAAAAAGTGTTGAAAAAAAGGATGGAAATATATGAAGGATCTGTAATGCACTTTATGAGAAGTCTTTATACCAATAAATTGCGTGAAAATAATTTTGAAATTCGGCAGATGGTTAAGACTATTAATATTGGAGGCAAGCCCATTGTTATTGATGGCAATACTAAATACGATAACTCACATAAGGTAAGCTTTGAATTCACCAGTGGTTTATTAAGTGCGGATAGCGTTGCCTATGGCGAAAATGAAAATACCGCTGCTTTATTTTTTAAAAATTTTTTACAAATAACTTATACCAAAAAAGTGGCACCCGCCTATTATAGTAGGTCTTATAACTCTAGTGGTCGAGGTATTGTGTCTGAAATTACCTTAATAAAGAAACAGCCGCTATTAGTTTATTCAAACGGCACCTACTATGAGCCCACCAGTTTACTATTATCAGGGTATTGGGGCTGGTCTGAAAAAATTGGGTATTTACTGCCGTTTGATTTCACGCCTATTAAATACTAATAAGTTTACACAAAATATTATTCAGATTAATTTATTGCTTAAATTCAATTACAGGTAGCGTATACAATAATAAACATCAAACATTTAAAATATGGAAAGAAAAGATTTTATTGAACAAGTTGGTTTAAGTGGTGCTGCAATATTAATTTTTGGCTGTATGCAAAGCTGTTCCAAGTCAGATGGACCAAGCACTAATACTAATACAGGTGGAGGTACAGGTAGTGGTGGGAATAATACAAGTACGGTTGATTTTAGTATTGATATTAGTAAATCACCTTTTGATGCTTTAAAAACAAATGGCGGATTTTACGTTGACCCTGCAACAAATATTATTATTGTTAAAACAACCTCCGGTGAAATAATTGCAGTGAGTTCAATATGCACGCATCAGCAAGCAAGTATCGTATATCAGGCAAATAATAATCGTTTTTATTGTGCTGCACATGGTTCTGTATTTACTACTACCGGGTCGGTTACAACCGGTCCTGCAACTACTGCTTTGAAAAAATACCAAACTACTTTAACCGGGACTATTTTAAGGATTTTTTCCTAAATGTAAAAAGAGACTCCTCTTTATAACAAAGTACTCAAAAGAAGACCTTTTAAAAGGGCGCTATTTTAAAAAATAGCGCCCTTTTTTATATTTCAGGCAGTAAAAATCGTAATATTACTACTCAGTTTTATTCGCTACATTTTCTAAAAATTCCTATTATGATAAAGTTATTCATCCGTAGTTTGGTTTTATTATTGTTCGCAACTATCGCGAATGCACAAAGCAATTCAGATACTGCTGAATTGAATAAAACATTTAAGCAAGTAAAATGGAGAAGCATTGGGCCTTTTAGAGGCGGCAGATCCAATACCGCAGTAGGTGTTACTAGTAATCCCATGGTATATTATATGGGTACCACCGGTGGTGGACTTTGGAAAACCGAGGATATGGGACTTAGTTGGAATAATATTTCCGATGGATTTTTTAAAACTTCTACTGTTGGAGGTATTGCGGTTGCCGAAAGCGATCCAAATGTAGTGTATGTGGGCATGGGCGAACACGCAGTAAGAGGCGTGATGACGCATCATGGCGATGGCATGTATAAAAGTACAGATGCTGGAAAAACTTGGAAAAAAATTGGATTAGACGCAACACATCATATTGCGCGTGTTGTCGTGGATCCAAAAAATCCAAATATTGTTTTTGTTGCAGCGCAGGGTTCCTTATATAGCAGTTCAAATGATCGCGGTATTTACAAATCAACAGATGGTGGTACTACTTGGAATAAAGTTTTATTTGTTGATGACAAAACAGGTTGTGCTGAATTATCCATGGATATGAATAACCCAAGCATTTTGTATGCTGCTATGTGGGAGCATGGTCGCACACCCTGGAAAGTAACGAGTGGCGGCCCTGGCAGTGCCTTATATAAATCAACAGATGGGGGTGCTACTTGGAATAAAATGCAGGATGGTTTACCAAAAGAAATGGGTAAAATGGCGATTACTGTTAGTCGTGCAAACTCAGAAAAAGTTTATGCACTTATTGAAAGTGATTTTACAAAAGAAGCGGGCGGTATGTACGTTTCTGAAAATGCAGGAAAAACCTGGAGCCAAGCCACCAGCGATCACCGTATTATTGGACGCGCTTGGTATTATATAGAAGTATTCGCAGATCCAATTATCGAGAACACATTATATGTAATGAATGCGCCTGCATTAAAATCAACCGACGGTGGAAAAACTTGGGAAAATATTTCATCTACACATGGCGATTATCATAACTTATGGATCAATCCAAGCAATAGTAATAATATGATTATTGCAGATGATGGCGGTGCCGCAGTTACATTTAATGGCGGAAAATCATGGAGTAGTCAAAATATTTATGCAACGGCACAATTTTATCGGATCAATGTAGATAATGAATTTCCTTACAATATATATGGCGGCCAACAGGATAATAGTTCAGTAAAAATTGCAAGCAGGTCATTTGGTGGAGGTATTAATACCACCCATTGGAGTGCATCAGCGGGCGGCGAAAGTGCATTTTTAGCATTTGATCCGAATGATCCAAGATATGTTTTAGGAGGTAGTTATCAAGGAACCATTGAAGTATTTGACAGCAAATCAAAAGGAAGCACAAATATCATGGCTGCACCTATTCAATATTTAGGGAAGGATGCAAAAGATGATAAATACAGATTCAATTGGAACGCACCCATTATATGGAGTAAGCATGAACCCAATACGTTTTACCATGGCGGACAAGTTTTATTGCGCACCACCGATATGGGAAAAACTTGGACCGAAGCTTCCCCTGATTTAACAAGAAATGATAAAGCCAAGCAAGGAAAGCCGGGCGGGCCTTATACCAATGAAGCAGTAGGTGCAGAAAATTATGGTACATTAAGTTATATCATTGAGTCGCCCAACGAAAAAGGTGTTATCTATACTGGAAGCGATGATGGTTTTGTTTATATCACTAAAGATGGCGGTAAAACATGGAAAAATGTAACACCAGCAGGGCTTGCAGAGTGTTTGATTAATGCTATTGAAATATCTCCTTTTGATAATGCAACCGCATATATTGCAACCACAAGATATAAATTTGATGACCATACGCCTGGATTATATAAAACAACGGACTATGGTAAAACTTGGACAAAAATTAACAATGGAATTGCAGGGAACGCATTTACAAGAGTGATAAGAGAAGATACCAAAGTAAAAGATTTATTATTTGCAGGTACTGAGTTTGGAATTTACATGTCACAAAATGGCGGAAAAAATTGGATGCCTTTTCAATTAAATTTACCGAATACACCCATTACTGATTTACGTATTCATCAAGACAATTTAATAGCTAGTACTTCCGGCAGATCATTTTGGATATTAGATGACTTGAATTTATTTAGAGCATACAAAAAAGATACAACCAATACTATATTGTATCAACCCACCACTGCCTACTTAGCGAATGGCTATAGTGAATTAGACCAGAACAATGACGAATTTAAAGGTAGTAAAATGTTCGAAGGTGTGAATCCAGCAACAGGGGTCGTTCTTTATTATCAACTTCCTACTTTAAAAGAAAACGAAGTAGTTACAATGGAAATAAAAGATGCTGCAGGAAATATAGTTAGAAAGTTTAGTTCTAAAACAGAAACAGATAATAAAACTAGTGGACGTCGCAATGCAAAGGATCCAAAACTATCTTCCAACAAAGGATTAAATCGTTTTGTTTGGGATATGCGTTATCCAAGCATACCAAGCATTCCAGGTGTTTTCATTGAAAGTAGTTTTAGAGGTCACAAAGCAATTCCTGGCAACTATACAATTACATTGAAAGCTGGTGTGCAAACAAATAGCACAACAGCTAGTATTTTAGCCAATCCATTATATCAAGTTGGCGAAAATGATTACAAAGAATTTGACGCTTTAATGAAGCAAATGGAAGGGGAGGTTATTACCATGCATACCATGATTCTTGATTTATATGAAAGTAAAAATCAATTAGAAGCTGTTTTGAAAAATTTATCTTCAGATAGCAAATACAGTGCAGTAAAAGCGGCAGGCGAAGGATTGGTTAAGCAATTAAAAGCTTGGGATGAGGATATGATACAACGCAAATCAACTGCTTATGATGATGTTGAAAATTTCCCAAATAAGTTTACTGCAGAATATATGTTTATGGTCAATCAAAACGAAAGTGATATTCCAAGAGTAAATCAACCAGTACTTGATTTATTAAAAGAATATACGCCTAAATGGGAGGCTTTAAAAGCAAGAGGCCTTGACCTAAAAAATAACCTGCTTCCCGCTTTAAATAAGCAATTGTGGGAGGCTGGTGTTGGTGCAGTTTGGATAAAATAGGAAGGGACTTAATTAAAAATTTACGCTTGTTGAAACATATAGGCAATACAATGGCTAAAGCCCAAACTTACTAATTAAGTTTGGGCTTTTCCTTTACAGGATAAACAATAAATAAGTAAATTTGTCATCATACTATCGACTACATTATCAATTAGGGAAATGAAGGGCAAACTACAAAAACTAGCTACACAATTACAAGGCGAATTATACGATGATACCACCATTCGAACGCTTTATGCAACAGATGCATCGGCTTATCGTGAAATGCCATTAGCGGTTGCCATTCCAAAAACAAAGGATGATATTCAAACTTTAATTCAGTTCGCCAAAGAGAATAAAACAAATTTGATTCCCCGAACTGCAGGCACATCACTAGCAGGACAGGTAGTAGGAAATGGGATAATAGTAGATGTATCAAAACATTTTACAAAAATCATTGAATTAAACGAAGAAGCATCCTGGGTTCGTGTGCAGCCGGGTGTCATCAGAGACGAGTTAAATTTATTTTTACA
>Ga0209597_1001351_pt1 | contig 16066 bp, 17 predicted proteins | sample M_140625_MF_Meta_FD_187316 | JGI IMG/M metagenome (GOLD analysis project Ga0209597, IMG submission 187316) | Freshwater microbial communities from Lake Montjoie, Canada to study carbon cycling - M_140625_MF_MetaG (SPAdes) (version 2) | ecosystem: Environmental > Aquatic > Freshwater > Lake... | reverse complement strand
GATATGCAGGCCGGAGTCGCGAAATATTCGAAAGATTTCACGAAGCGCCCGGTCAAAGGCCTCCTGGGGTTCCAGACGTAACAGATTTCACGTCGGAGAACGCCAAGAGGCCGCTGGGAGAAATCCCGGCGGCTTTTTTATTTCCCCCCGAAATGTGTTCTCCGACGTGAAGCCAATCCAAACAAATAAAAACAGCAATGAAAGGAACAGAAAAATGCAAACACTCATAGCACCAAAAGAGCAACACGAAACGCTCGTGTTGTCGGCAAAACGATGCAGCGACGGCAACGGAACGTTGTCGTATCTGTTCTTTTCAGAAGAGTTTGTTGACATCCAGCGCGCCAAGGCTGTGTGTTCGAAGTGTTCTTCGCAAGCCGAGTGCTTGCTCGGTGCGCTTGACCGTGCAGAACCATGGGGCGTGTGGGGCGGAGAGTTGCTCGAAGAGGGTCGTATTTGTGTAACAAAGCGTCCACGTGGCAGACCAGTAACGCGCAATATACGAGTCACCGTTGTTGACGAAGTGCCAATCCCCCGGCACCTCGTGGCATAAGACAACAAAGGGGCACGAAAACGCTCTAGTAAAGTGTTTTCGTGCCCCTTTTGCCCCCACAACAACGCAAGTTGTTGATCGCTGTAGTCGTGCTGGCTGTGAGCGTTGGCGGTGGTTGGTTGTGGAGCAGTGCATCAGAACCAGACCTTGATGCACGCTTAACAACACCCGGTGAAGTGCCATACCCATCGATCGCAACCAACAGTGCAATTGCAGGCACGAGCCTCCCCCAAGCATCACTGCTCACTCTCGATGGCAAGACGATTGACTCAAGCGAACTCATAGGCAAACCACTGATTCTCAATTTTTGGTACTCGACATGCGAGCCGTGCCGACGCGAGATGCCGGTGCTGGCTGCAAGCGCCGATGCTCATAGTGCAACTGTTCGATTCGTTGGCATCAACATGAATGACTCCATCGAAACTGCTCAAAAATTCGCTGAAAAATACAATGTTTTGTACGACATCATGTTTGATCAATCTGGTTCGTTTATCAGCGATCTAGGTATCGCAACAGCCCCGATGACACTGTTTGTCGATGCGCAAGGAATGATTGTCGACCAAGTTGCAGGAGAAATCACTGCCGACAAACTTGAGTCACTGATTGCCAAGTGGTTTGCGCAATGACAAGCACAGTCGTTCTAGCAATCGAAGGCAACTTTGCCTACAGCTTCATGCTTGGCATCCTCGCTGCAGTCAACCCATGCGGATTCGTTTTGCTTCCCGCATACCTGCTGTATTTTTTGGGTATTGACTCGGCCAACCCTGCTGCACAACGCGCACCAATTCGTCGTGCACTACTCGTCAGTGCTGCAGTGTCGAGCGGGTTCATGCTGGTCTTTCTCATAATTGGCACCATCTCACGGCTGTTCACTCAGTGGATTGAGCTCAACGCTAAATATGCCGGGCTTCTCATCGGTGTCGCATTGGTTGTAATGGGTCTTGCGATGCTCGCTGGCTGGAAACCATCGTTTATCACCCCGTCAATAAGTGGCGAACGAGACCGTTCGCTGCGCGCCATGTTTGTTTTTGGTATTGCTTACGCAGTTGCCAGCATTGGTTGCACGATCGGCTTTCTGACCACAGCAATTTTTGGCTCCATCGGATTAAATGGGTTTGCGTCTGGAGTATTGAGCATCGTGTTGTATGGAGCAGGCATGGGGCTTCTGGTGAGCACACTGACTGTCACGCTTGCTGTTGCGCAGGGCGGTCTACTGCGAGTACTAAAAAACGGATTGCGCTACATGGACAAACTTGCTTCGGGTTTCATCGTGCTCACCGGCATGTATCTCACCTGGTATTGGTATGTCGCGGTGTCTGAACGCTCAACTGCAGGCAATGTCACACAAAATATTGAAGGTTGGCAATCATCTGTTGCCACTTTCTTGCAACGCCAAGGTTCATGGCGTCTCGGTTTGGTGTTCATTGTTGTTGTCGGTGGAGCAATCTTGGTTAATCAATTGCGATCACGAAGCAGCAAGTCTCAGTAATGCTCGCTGACCTACTTGCGCATCCCGATGTTGAAGAGTCGAGCATTCTGCGCAGCAAGTTTGGTTTTATGGCCTTTCACGGCGGTGGCTTAGAAGAACAAACAGACGTGATTGCACAGTCTGCAGCCGAACAATCTGGTGCTTCGTACTACGGCATTCACCAACCTGCTGCGCTCAAATGGCATATTCCATCGCACCAAATTGATCCAGATCATTCACCTGTTCTTGCAACATTTTTAGATCACGTTGATGTCGTCATCACTATTCATGGCTATGGCCGCAAAGGTTTTTTCACCACGCTGCTATTGGGTGGTCAAAACCGCGCGCTTGCCTCTCATGTTGCTGGGCACCTGCGCACCGCATTGCCTGCATACGAAATTGAAGATGACCTAGCAAGTATTCCGTCCGACTTGGCCGGTCAACACAACGACAACCCGGTGAATCGGGTGCGCAATCGTGGAGTTCAGATCGAGCTTCCACCACGCGTACGTGGATCGAGCCCACTGTGGTGGGACTGGGAAGGCCCACACCTCACCCCACACACGCTGTCTCTGATCACTGGACTCGTGAGTTCAGTAAATACTTGGAGTCACGAAACAAACTGAACGAGTTAAGGAGCGAGACGCTCAATGCTCCAAACGGTTGACTCAACTGTCGCTCGTGAGTATCTGAATCGATCGTGCAAGCGGCTTGGTCGGCCTTGCCAAAACTCGAACGCAACTGGCTCTATTACCCAACCGCCCCACATCGGTGGCCGAGGCACATCGGCGCCTTCAAATTGTTTTCGGTATTGCTCGAGTCGTTCAACCAACACCGACCGATCACTAATCACTTGTGATTGTGGTGAAGCCCATGCACCGAGTTGTGACTCGCGAGGTCTCGATGCAAAATATTCATCGCTTTGTGTTTCCGAAACTCGGCGAACCGAGCCGCGCACACGCACTTGGCGATGCAAGTCGAGCCACGAAAAAACTGCTGATGCAACTGGGTGTGCTTCGAGTTGAGCACTCTTGTCGCTTGTGTAGTTGGTGTAAAAGATCAGACCGTTTGCATCAACTTGACGTGCAAGCACAATGCGAGCGTCGGGTATCCCGTCGTCGGCGATGGTCGCCACCGACATTGCATTTGGTTCTGCTACTCCGGCAGCCGCAGCTTGTTCATACCAAGTATTCCATTGTGCAAATGGATCATCGTGGAGATCGCTGCGCTCAAGGCCAGCGGTTTCATATTGAACTCGTCGATCCTGCAGTGTCATGACTGACAAACAGCCAATTACTTTGGTGAAATGCGCGTGATGCCGCGCATGTACGGGTGCAACGCTTCAGGAATTATTACTGAGCCGTCTTGCTGACGATTGTTTTCAATAATTGCTGCCCACACGCGTGGCACTGCAAGCGCTGATGCATTTAATGTGTGCGTCATCTCGGTGCCTTTTTGACCTGTGCGCTTAAAGCGAATGTCGGCGCGACGTGCTTGATAATCGCTAAACCAACTAATTGAGCTCACTTCGAGCCACGAGTCTCCGCCTGGCACATAGACCTCGATGTCGAAACTGCGGTGATGGCTTTGGCCCAAGTCACCGGTGCAGATTTCGATAATGCGATATGGCAAGCCCAGCACAGCGATAGTTCCTTCAACACGGCGCACGAGTTCTTGCAACATCTCGGGTGCTTGCTCGGGAGTCGTGACCGACAAGATTTCTACTTTGTCAAATTCGTGAGTGCGCAACATGCCGCGAGTATCGCGCCCAGCAGATCCGGCCTCGCGTCGGTAACACGATGTGTGCGCCATGTAACGCACTGGCAGCATTGCTTCGTCGAGCACTTCACCCGCATGAATAGATGTAAGTGAAGACTCGGCGGTTGGAATGCACCACAGATCGTCGCGCTCAATTGCATACGCATCATCGGCAAACTTTGGAAGTTGACCCGTTGCCGTCAGTGTTGCTGTGGTAACGAGAGATGGCGGACGAATTTCTTCGAATGCATCGGCGTTGCGGTCGAGTGCAAGTTGGCAGAGTGCGCGGGCCAAGGTTGCGCCTGCGCCACGCTGCATCGTAAACATTGCGCCACTGATCTTGACGGCGCGTTCATTGTCGAGAATGCCCAAAGCAGTCGCTGTCTCCCAGTGGGGCACGCGCTGGTAGTCGGGAAACGATGCGGGCATATTGATTGGCCCCGTGATCGTTGGATTCTCGTGGTCGCCTGCTCCGTCAACCGCATCGGGATGTGGCGTATTGGGGATGCGTAACAGCACATCACGCAGTGATTCGGTGAGTTGGTCAAACTCTGCAACCAGTGCCTGTTCGGTGTCACCTAGCGAACGGCTTTGTGCCATCAAGGCTTCGGCTGCATCGTTGTCACCCGAGCGGCGAAGTGCGCCAACCTGTTTGGAGAGGTCATTCACTTTGGCACGAGTGGTGTCTCGTTCGGTTGTGATATCACGCAATCTGGCGTCGAGGGTCTCTGCTTCTTGGAGCTGCACAAGAAGTTCGGGCTTATGTCGTCGTGCCAATAAGGCACGGACCATCTCGGGGTCATTTCGCAAAAGTCGAACGTCAATCACTGAGAATTCACTTTAGCGTTGCGGCATGGTGCAACGGGTCTGATTTGCGTACGCTGATATGCGTGAGTACTACCTCTGCAACATTTGGCGATGCCGCCGTACAAGTAGACCAGTTGGTGATGCGCTACGGATCGGTGACCGCTGTTGAGCAAGTCTCGTTTAATGCACACGCAGGTCGGGTCACGGTCATTCTTGGACCAAACGGTGCTGGCAAAACGTCGACGATTGAGGCTTGCGAAGGCTTTCGATCAGTGACAGCCGGGTCGGTGCGTGTGTTGGGTCTTGACCCACAGCGAGACCGCAAACAACTCAACAAGCGAATTGGTGTGATGTTGCAAGACGGTGGCATCTACCCGACAGCTCGCGTAGGCGAAGTCGTTGCCCATTATTGCAGTCTCTATGGCAAAGGTGTTGTTGCAACTGAAGTGATTAAAACAGTTGGTCTTGAGCACCGCACCAAGAGCACCTGGAAGAAGCTCTCGGGTGGCGAACAACAAAGGCTTTCTCTCGCGCTTGCACTGACCGCACGGCCAGAAGTTGCATTTTTGGACGAACCGACATCAGGAGTTGACGTCAACGGTCGTGACATGATTCGTGCCGTCATCAAAAATCTTGCATCAACTGGTTGTGCCGTTGTGCTTGCGACTCACGAACTTGATGAAGCGGAACGATGCGCCGACGATGTGGTGATTTTTCATCAAGCCAAAATTGTTGCCAGCGGCTCACTCGAATCAATTCGTTCGCAGAGTTATGAAATTCGATTTCGATCAGGAATCGCTTTTGACGTTGCGGCCCTGGCAAAGTATCTCGACTTCCCTATTCAAAATTTAGGCGACGAATATGTCATCACGGGTACGGCTGACGCCGCAGTGATCGGCAAGTTTTCTGAATGGATGTCGTTTCATGGTGCCGACATCCGTGATCTACGTGCGGGTGCACAACGCCTTGAAGACATCTTTCGACGCCTGACTACGGGCGGTGTGCAATGAGAATTTTGTTGGCCCAACTTCGCTCCGAAATCCGGGTGATTGCGCGCAATGCCGAACAGATGCTGGTAATCATTGGCATTCCAGCAGCGCTTCTCGTCTTTTTCAGTCAAGTAGATGTGTTGCCAACCAATGGGCAGACGCCTGTTGATTTCTTACTGCCGGGTATTTTTGCACTCGCCATCATGTCCACGGCAATGGTCAGCCTTGGTATTGCCACGGGTTTTGAACGCTCATATTCAGTGTTGAAGCGCCTCGGTGCAACGCCGCTCGGCGCAGGTCGTCTGATCCTTGCCAAAAGCCTCGCCGTTGTGCTGATTGAAATACTTCAGTTGGTGGTGTTGTATGCAATTGCAGTGACGCTCGGCAAGGAAGGCGACATTGCCAATGTGGCGTTACTTGTTGCGGCGATCTTTGCTGGCACCCTGGCATTTGCGGGAATTGGTTTGTTGATGGCCGGCACTCTGCGCGCCGAGATCAACTTGGCGGCTCAAAATGGTTTGTACCTCTTGCTGCTTTTGTTGGGCGGAGTCATTTTTCCGCTCAATGAGCTCCCTGAGCCTTTGCAGAATGTCGGAAAGATGCTTCCGTCAGGCGCATTGGCCGATGTGCTTCGCGGTGCTATCACCGACACTGCGGCATACGGTCAAAATGCTTGGATCGTGCTTGCATGTTGGGCACTACTCGCACCACTTACAGCAACCAAATTTTTTCGCTGGAATTAAGACTTAACTTGCTTCTTTTGAGTAACTCGCTTCAGCAAAAAATCGTCCAATAAACCGGCGGAAAAATATGATGACGATAATCGTCCACAGAAACATGCTGCCTGCGCTTTTCATCACTGCGCCAGCAAGTTGCTGATCGGTTGTGACTGAAAGACCCCACACACGGACTGGAATGTCGTAATGCTTGTAGACAGACCCTTCTGCGAATGTCAGCCATGCAGCAGGCACGGTTGGAATTACTGACATCAGAAATAGATAGATCATCATTCCGCCGTATTGCAAACGAAATGATCTCTCTGGGCCACATATTGGCATCCACATCAAGAGTGACGTCAACACGAGCAAGATGTGCAGGCTGTAATGCATTGGCCCATTAGACACGCTGCGATTTACTACGTCGGGGATATGTGCAACCATCACCATTACGTTGAACAACAAACCAGCAACTGGTGCTCGACTGAGAAACTTGATTGCTCGATACGCACGTCCTGTCCCGAAGATGGCATCAAACAACCACTTTGGTGTGGCCAACAACATCAGTGGTGGCACAAAGTACGACAACATCATGTGTTGCATCATGTGCACCGAATACAAATACTCCTCAGCGATGTCGTGAATAGGCCAGTCTGATGCGATCCACATCAACAATGCCCCTGCCGTAAATGCTTGAATCTGGCGCCGAGTAACTACGACACCATGAGGTACAACGCGAGGACCAATAACTTTGATCGCGTATACATAACTGCTGATAATGGCAATCATGAGCAGCCACACTTCAACGTGGGCCTGAAACCTCCAGGGATCAACCCCTGCTAGCGAGCTAGCCAAAGAATTTGAAAGTGGCCAGTGCGGCACAGTACACACCCACGGCCAACACAAGACCGGTATAGAACAACCAACTAAACACCTTGTTGTCAAACTTGAGGTGCATAAAGTAACTGACCACCATCACAAACTTGATCGCCATCATGATGAGCAGTGCTGGCAAAAAGAGTCTGCCGAAATCGACGTAATACGTAGAAACCTCGAGGCCAGTGATAGCTGCCAAGATCAGTGCGATACGCACGTATCCGGCGGTTGACAGACCGTGTTCAGTTGCGTGTGAGTCAGTTGTTGCAGTCGTATTCATGGTTATGCCGGAATCAAATAGATAAGGGTGAAGATAATGATCCACACGATGTCCACGAAGTGCCAATACAGACCGATCATTTCAACCGTTTCTGCTCGGCTACCTGGCACCTTATTGTTCTTGAGCATGCCCCGCAGCGCGAGCAACATGATGATTCCTACGGTGACGTGCACGCCGTGAAAACCGGTGAGCACAAAGAAGCTTGAGCTAAACAGGCTGGTTGAAAACCCCATGCCCTCGTTGTAAAAAGCGGTGAACTCATACACCTGGCCACCAACAAATGTTGTGCCAAGTAGCGCTGTGATTACAAGCCACAAGTTGGTTGAGCGGTCATCGCGTTTGTGTGCAGCTGATACAGCCAGCACCATGGTGAGCGAGCTCATCAACAACACAAAACTGCTCACCGAAGTGAATGGAATGTCGAATACTTGTGATGGACGTGGCCCGGTACCTACACGACCGCGATACAGCATGTAGGTAGAAATGAGTCCACCGAACAAGAGACACTCTGTGCCCAAAAACAACCACATGCCCAACTTGACGTTTGACAAACCCGTAGACGAATGTGCTGCACCCTCGTGCGTGTTGTGTGCTGTAGCCAAATTATCCAACGTGAACCACATCCTTTGAGGTATCGCCTGCTGGTGGATCAAAATCACTGTCAGGAGCGGTGCTTGGTTCCAGTGCCCAACCAAATGCACCCATCAAAATGATGAGCCCACCAAAAATTGCAACAGGGATTGAGTAAATCACGCCGAGCGCCGTCACAGGTAGCCCAAAGGCGATGATGATCGGCCAATACGAAGGCGATGGCATGTGAATGTGTGCGTCAGCGTTGTCTTCAAGTTGCTTCAACACTTCTTCTGCTGTCGCAATCTGTTGCATTTGGCCACTGGCGTCTTCTGCGTATTTGCGGTGGAAGAACTCGTCGAGGTGACGCACTGTTGGAATCGAATCGAAGTTGTGTTCCTTTGGTGGATTGCTTGTCATCCATTCGAGGCTGCGTGAACCCCATGGATCAAGAGGTGCAACCTTACCGTTGCGGGCCGTGATGAAAATGTTGACCAAGAACAAGAAGACGCCAACGACCAATACGAGTGAACCGATTGAAGCTATGAGGTTCCAAAAAGCGAGATTGAAGAAGCCTTCGCCTGCGCGATTCTCTGTCCACTGGTACATACGACGTGGCTGTCCTTGCAAACCAAGAATGTGCATTGGGCCAAACGTCAAGTTCATGCCGATCACCATGAACCAGAAGTTCCATGTACCGAGTTTTTCATTGAGCATCTTGCCAAACATTTTTGGCCACCAGTAGTAAAAACCAGAGAACAAGCCGAGCACTGCTCCACCGAACAACACGTAATGGAAGTGAGCCACGATGTAATACGTGTCGGTTTGCTGAGTATCAGATGGTGCAACCGAGTGGGTTACGCCGGACAAACCGCCAATAGTGAACAGCACGATCAGACCGATTGCAAACTTCATTGCAGTTGTAAACCACAACTTGCCGCCCCACAGCGTAAGCGTCCAGTTAACAATCTTGACGCCGGTTGGCACTGCGATCGCCATTGTCGAGATCGAGAACACTGCGACCGAAACTGGACCAAGACCCGATGCAAACATGTGGTGAGCCCAAACGCCCCAACCAACGAAACCGATTGCTGCACCAGAGAACACCACGAACGGATAACCAAACAGTGGTTTACGCGAAAACACAGGAAGGACTTCGGAGATGATTCCGAAGCTCGGCAAGATGAGGATGTACACCTCAGGGTGTCCGAAGATCCAGAACAAGTGCTGCCACAACAAAGGGTCGGCTCCTGCAGAGACGTCGAAGAATGTTGCGCCGAAGTTGCGCTGGAATGAAAGCAGGAATAATGCGACGGTGATAACCGGAACGGCGAATGCCAACAAAAACTGAACGACCAAGATCATCCACGTAAAGATCGGCATGCGCATGAGCTTCATGCCTGGCGCGCGCATGTTGAGCACAGTGACAATCAAGTTGATTGCACCAGTTAATGATGCAATACCCGCAATTTGCAGACCAAGCGCCCAGAAGTCCACACCGTGACTTGGCGAGAAGATTGGTCCCGAGTTTGGCGCGTACATAAACCAACCACCGTCAGCTGCGCCACCCAAAAACCACGACAGGTTGATGAACAGTCCGCCAAAGAGCAAGGCCCAAAAACCGAACGCGTTGATACGAGGGAATGCAACGTCTCGTGCGCCGATCTGCAATGGGATGAAGTAGTTAGCGAACCCTGCCGCCATCGGCATAACGAACAAAAACACCATTGTGGTGGCATGCATGGTGAACATTTGGTTGTACAAGTCGGCATTGAGGATCTTGCCATTTGGAAGTGCAAGTTGGAGACGAATCAAAACGGCTTCAAGACCACCAACCAAAAAGAAGAACATTGCGGTGGCCATGTACATAATGCCAAGCTTCTTGTGATCGACAGTAAATACCCATTGGCGCCAGCCCTTTGTGACCACTGGACGCTTGAGTGCGCCCATTGCTGATGTCGGGGTTGCTGGTGGGACAACGGCAATCGACTGTGTTTCCAATGAAACTGGTCGTTCAATAATGGCCATGAGGTTCTCCGATTACTTCAGCGTGAGCAGGTAGGCGACGAGTTTTTCAATATCTGATTCGCTCAAACCGAGGTTTGGCATTCCGCGATATTTGCCACCAGTCGCGGCAAGTTGAGTTGGATTGGCGTACATCGGTTTCTTCTCGGGTGCATTACGTAACCAGCCGCGCAGATCAGTTTGATTGAGGCATGGTTCGTCGACACCTGCGAGATACTTTGCACCGAATGAAGCCGATTCCGAATTCCAGACATCTGTGCGACATTCTGGTGTGAGCAAGTCAAACATTGCACCAGCAAATGTGTTGCGGCTCATGAGATGTGAAAGGTTTGGCACCGCACCTGACCACACGTTTTCATCTGGGGCTGCAATGACTGGAGTGCCGTCGGCGCGAGTAAGACCATTGACTTGATGGCAACGCGTGCACTGATTGAGAAACACGGTTTCGCCTTCTTTGGCAAGCGTGCCCTCAGCGGGTGCTGCATAAGGCTTGAGTTGATTGGCTACCCACTTCGCAAAGTCTTCTTTACTTAACGCAACTGCTTCCATGCGCATATTTGCGTGAGACAAGCCACAAAACTCCGTGCACTGACCCGCATAAATACCTGGCTTATCGGCCTCAATGCGATTGATGGTGATCCGACCCGGTACTGCGTCGCGCTTGCCGTTGAGTGCAGGGATCCAATATGAGTGAATGACGTCGCGACTTGTTTCGCGCAACATCACTTTGGTGCCAACCGGAATGACGAGCTGTCCAGAGGTAATGATCGGCTGTGTGATGCCATATTCATTGTTGGCTGGGTAGTCGTACTCCCACCACCACTGCTGACCCGTCACGTTGATGATCATCTGCGTGTCGCTCGTCTTGTTGAGATCAAAAACAGTGCGGAATGTAAACACACCAACAACAGCCAAAATCAATGCAGGAATGATTGTCAACGTGATTTCAAGCGCAGGGTTGCCGTGGCTCTGTTTTGGAATTGGCTGCCCTCTGTCGCGGAACTTAATCACGCTGTAAGTAACTGCAGCCGCAACGATTAGGCCGACAATGCCTGCGACTGCAAAAACTGGCTTTTGCAAGCTGTCAATCTTTTGTGCGTTGGGTCCTTTTGGCTTCCAGGTGTCTTGCGGCGCGTTGGATGCACAGCCTGCAAGGAAAACTATTGCCGTAGTGCCGAGGATAAATGGCTTCAAACGTCGCATCACACGCACAAGCCTATTGACAGGATTCGTTGCCTCGGAAGCGATCTTGGTGTGGTTCACGGCACTACCACCACAATGCTTTGACCTGCAAGGCCAGGAATTGTCAGGGTGTATGGCTCACCACTTACAGATGGCTTAGCAATGGTAAATGTCAACCATTGCTCAGCGCCTTCGGGAAGCAACTGCGTGCAGGTAATCAGATCTTCTGAAACCCCATCTGTAACTTTTGTTTTACCCAAGTAAGCGCTCAGTCTAAATTCGCCAGCATCTTTGTTGCGGAAAATGATGTTGATCGGATTGGATCGCCTCACCGTGATTGAATCTTGCAATCCTTCAATTCCTTGTGCATGTGCAGTGAGCTTGCCATTAATTAACTCAATTGTCGCATCTGCGCCGCTCGTAGCAGAAATGGTTTTCGAAACACCCTTATCAAAATGTTCGGATTTTTCTGCGCCACACTCTTTGTGCGCATAGTGATCTTCCTGCCCAGCGACCACAAGTTCTTCGCGCATTCCAACACCCATACTTGCGATACCTGCTCCAATAAGTCCGACTGCTGCAACCACAGCAATTGTCAGAACGATGCTCTTCTTGAGTTGCGGGCGAACACTGATCAGTAACCCCACCAGCGAAATGCCAGAAGCGGCAAGAATAAATGTAAGCGCTCCAGCATCCTTATTAATTGCCAACATCACTCGCGAGAATGAAAAGATGATCACAGCAATTCCGAGTGCAGCCAAAATTGGATACTCGATTGGGTTCAATACACGCTGGCGAATTGATGCGTTATACGCAACATCTCCCGAGCTTCGCTCACTCCAGGCCTGCACAGTCCACTCAACGAGCGCTGCAAGCATCGCAACGATGCCCAAGATGAAGACGATTGGGGTTGTGATGGTGCCAACTAAGAGCAGTGAAAAACCTGCAGCGCCAACAAGTGGCCACATGCTTGGAGTTGGTGTGTCAAGAGTTGCGGCAGAAGTTTGGTCCTCTGAGGTATGACCATCGCGAGTAAACAACGTGATACCAGTGAGCAGGCTTGTTGCGGCCAAAAGACCGATCAGTGCAACCGCACCGAGTGCGGATGGATGAACCAACAGCATGTACAGCGCAAACGAAACAGCGCTGAGACCGGTGATCGCGATGAGGTATTTGGACCCGGGAGTAAACATTGCTCAAACCTACTTCTGCACGTACACGACGAACCACAGTGCAACAAACACTGCGGTGAGGAAATACCAATACAGCGCATGTGCGCTCATCACGCTTGAGTCGCCGAGGCGACCAGCAACTGCTCTAAACATGGTGACAATTGAAAACGCAACGCCAGTTACGAGCAACGCAAGCATTGTTCCCGTGATGGCATAAAACATTGTTTGGTAGGGGCCGTCAATGAGACCCATGTTCATTTGCAAATACACAGCAACTTGAGCGTTAATTGCGGCAATACCGATCACCGAAGTGATTGCGAGTGCCAACGTTGCGTGTGATGAATCATTGCGCCGTGTCGAGTAAACGGCCCACTGCGCCATGACACACGCAATGACCATCGTGATCGCCATTGTGTTGGTAGCAACCTCAGGAATCTTGATGTCAGCTGGCAACCAATCGTGAATCATTTTGCCGCGAGCAGATTCGCGCAACGAAGATGCATCGCGAAACTTGAGCCACATAGCCAACATGCCAAACATCAGCATTGTTCCCGCTGCGGCAACTGCACTTGTTGCTACCAAAATCGAACTTCGTGGTGCTGGTTGTGCTCCGCTTGGTAATGCGTGCGAAGTTGTTGTGCTCATTGATCACTCCAAACTTCCGCGCTCACAGTTTGACCGCTGCTCAGCGACTTGGCCGATACAGCAATTGCGCTTAACAGGCACAATGCCATCAACACATGGCCGGCAGAGACAACTGTGTTGAATGCTGTTTGCGGACCTGAGTAATCGAAGTCACTCACTACACCAGCAACCTGATCTTTTGCAAAGTAATACGGAGCGGCGGCCAACACCGTCGCAAACATGCCAAGCGCACCGATTCCAATCACGGAAGTGTCAGAAATTTTTCGCCCCCACAGTGCTGGACCGAAATACGAAATAGCGCCCCATGCACACAGCATTGCGCCATACGCAATGTACGTAACTGCGGCTTCTTCAAACACGCTTCCAGTGAGCTTCGCCGATTCGATCATCTGCACGGCATTTCCAGCCATGCCCACAACAATCATGCCGACGCCCAAAAATGTTGGAACGAGCGGTGCAATCAATCGCGTCGTTCCTTTTTGAATTGCAAGTAATGCGAGCAGAGTGACAATCACTACGCCCAAAACCGGCAACAAGTTAAACCACGCGTACGGAATTGCGCTCTTGATCTTGTCACTCAGTGTGCCACCCCACACAAACACATGGGATGTTTGTGTCACAGTGCCAAACATGGCGGTCGAAACAAGCCCAACGCCAACCAACATTGCGCCACGCAATGGTTGGCGAATTCGCGCGGTAACTGGTGCCAACTCGGCAAGCAAACCAATTGCTGGGATGACATAGAGGAATGTTTGAGGCTGACTAAAACCCCAACCCAACCACATGTCAATTCCTTCGTTGCCGCCAAACACCAAACGTCCATAGTGATGATCAACTGCTACGTAAATGAGCGAGCCAAGCAGAACAGGCAGAGTCAAAACAACAGAAACCGCAGATACAAAAACCGACCAAGAGAACATTGGGATCTCGAGCAATGAAAGTCCGGTGCGGCGCGATGTCAAAACCGTTGTTACGAGCGATACGGAAGCGGCAATTACACCGACCAAGCCAATGCCGACACCCATCAAGTACAAATCAACCATTTGTGGGTTCCCGCCACCAGGACCGCCATTGGCAACGATTGAACCAATTACGAGTCCGCTAGCGATCAGCCAAGCATAAAAACCAAACATCGCAAGTCGGGCGAAACTCAGCGACTTCGAACCAACCTGTGTTGGAACAACAGCAATTCCGAATCCGAGCGCAAGTGGCAATAAAACGCCGAAAGTCGCTCCTGTGCGGAGCATTGCAAAGAGCTGGGTCACACTGTTTGAATTAAATATTGCCGTATCTGGTGCAATGCGCTCAATGCCGAGTGCAATTCCCACACCAACGATGTTCAGCATCCACAGTGCACTAGCGCTCACAAACAGGCGACCAATCTTTTTATGATCGGTTGTGGTTATCCAATTTGCCACTGTGCCCAGGGCGCTAGGTGCGGAAGCATGGCCTACAGCGGCAGTGGAATTGACCGTATTCATAACTAGAACAGACTAACAATGAGCAGGCTGCGTGCCCGAACTTCCTGCGACACTGATCACTAATTCACGAGCACGTCTACGGTCAATGCCATAAACAACACCGAGACATAGGTAATTGAAAACGAGAACAACCGCATTGAACGGGATTCTGACGGGTCACGGCCCAATCGAATCGATCCAATGATGAAAAGGGTTCCAAATAGCAGCGCTGTAATTCCATATATATAGCCAAGATTGGCAACAGGAACCAGCACGAGCGAAGTGGCCGTCAGGATCACCGAATAGATGACCATTGAGCGCACCGTTTCCTGCATGGTGGCAACAACAGGCAACATGGGCACGCCGGCGGCGCGATAGTCGTCGGAGTGGCGAATTGCCAAGGCCCAAAAGTGTGGTGGTGTCCACAAAAAGATGACTAAAAACAAAATCACTGGTGCCCAGCCAAGCGAGTTTTGCACTGCGGCCCAGCCAACCAAAACTGGAACTGCTCCGGCCGCTCCGCCAATAACAATGTTTTGTTTGCTTGTGCGCTTCAACCACAACGAGTAGATGCAGACGTAAAACATCGTTGCGCTCAGTGCCAACAGTGCCGAAAGTAAGTTTGCGCCACTCCACAACACCGCAAACGCGGCAATCTCCAGAAGAACAGCAAATATAAGAGCATTTCGAGGGCGTATATCGCCGGTAACTAATGGTCGACCTTGCGTACGCACCATCAATGCATCGATGTCGCGATCGATATACATATTGATTGCATTTGCTCCACCAGCAGCGAGTGACCCGCCGAGCAAAGTAATGATCATCAGGCTGACGGACGGCCACTTGCCTGCCGCGAGCACCATGGTTGGGATTGTTGTAACCAGTAGCAACTCGATAATTCGCGGTTTCGTCAATGCGACGTACGAACCGAATTTCGAGCGCTGCTTTTTGCTTGCATCACGCCGTTTCCCATCACTATGCCCAAATAAGCGAGAACTGATCCGCGAAGGAACGATGGGTTGAACACCTAATGCCACGCGTCAAGGCTACGCCAAGGTCGTTCGGCTACGGCACACTAGAAGTGTGAACAATTCGGAAGTTGGACCGACAACCGTCAAAGAACCGGACGTCGATAGTGCCGTTGACACGGATCGTCCGTGGATCGTGCTTGTTTGGAATGACCCGATCAATTTGATGTCGTATGTCACTCTCGTACTGCAGAAACTTTTTGGCTACAGCCTTGAAAAAGCGACTGCACTGATGTTGGACGTGCACCACAAAGGTCGTGCCGTTGTTTCCAACGGCACACGCGAGCGGGCCGAGCTCGATGTTTATCGCCTGCACGAACATGGGCTGTGGGCAACAATGCAACGCGAAGACGCATAAATGGCTCGCAAACACAAAGGTCCTATTCGGCCTCTCGGAAAAGGCGAGTACTCGCTGCATCTTGAACTCTCGGACAAAGAAGCATTGATCGGATTGCTCGACCAACTGCGCGACAGTTTGATGAACGGCTCGACGGACGAAAATTTAAAACGCCTCTTCCCTACTGCGTACCACCAAGACCC
>Ga0209597_1001349_pt1 | contig 16080 bp, 13 predicted proteins | sample M_140625_MF_Meta_FD_187316 | JGI IMG/M metagenome (GOLD analysis project Ga0209597, IMG submission 187316) | Freshwater microbial communities from Lake Montjoie, Canada to study carbon cycling - M_140625_MF_MetaG (SPAdes) (version 2) | ecosystem: Environmental > Aquatic > Freshwater > Lake... | reverse complement strand
AAAATCAATGGAACTATACAATGGGTGTAAATTGGCTTCATTATTCTAAAAACTCTTATCAAACAGTTGTTTTAAGTAGAAATATGTTAAATAATAGTGCTTCAAGGTATAAATATCGAATAGAAACTCCTGAGAATTTACTTTTTGATTACGCTTCCTTTGAAGCAGAGAACAAGTTTCGTTTTGAACACAATTACACAAAAAATGGATGGCGATTAAACGCAGGTTTTGCTTATGAATATTCAAGGTACTACAATAAAACGTATAATAATATTACAGTTCAAGGAGCTCCAGTTATCGTTGATTTTGAATCAAATTTATTTTTAAGTAAAGTTGCTGTATTTGGACAATTAAGCAAAGGATTTATTAATGAGCGATTAAATCTATCTTTAGGTCTGAGAAGTGATGTGAACACCTATTCTAGAAGCATGATGAACCCTTTAGAACAACTTTCGCCAAGTTTGTCTATAAATTACCGCATAAATGAACAATGGGCTTTAAATGGCAACATAGCGCGCTACCATCAGTTGCCTTCATACACTATACTTGGTTACAGAAATACTGCTGGTACTTTGGTTAACAGAGAAAATGACTTGAAATACATAAGCGCAGATCATTTTGTTCTAGGTACAGAATTTTTAAGTAGGAAAAATGCACGATTTACACTTGAAGGATTTTACAAGTCTTATGACAAATATCCTTTTTCAGTTAAAGATTCTTTGTGTTTAGCAAACATTGGCTCTGACTTTGGAATTGTCGGAAACGAAGAAGTTAAATCTATTTCAACAGGACGTAGCTACGGATTAGAATTTTTGTATCAACAAAAATTATACAAAGGTTTCTATGCTGTTTTTGCATATACATTTGTGAATTCAGAATTTAAGAATAAAAACAATGTTTATGTTCCAACTGCTTGGGATAGCAAACACATTGTTTCTTTAACCGGAGGTAAAAGATTTAAAAAAGGATGGGAACTTGGATTGAGATGGCTTTATTCAGGAGGTTCGCCTTACACGCCTTATAGTAGTGCCTCAGGATTAAAAGAGAATTGGGATATCAACGGACAGGGAGTTTTAGATTATTCTCAATTAAACACTTTGCGTGAATCAAGTTTTCATCAGTTAAACCTTCGTGTCGATAAAAAGATATTTCTTGAAAAATTAACGATGAATTTTTATTTGGACATACAAAATGCTTATGGTAACAAAGCAATATTAGCACCAACAATGTTAGTTGAAACAGACGCAAATGGAGCTCCAATTGAGGTTCCTAATAACTCTAATCGATATAAAACAAAGTTAATTGAAAATGCTTCAGGCATCGTACAGCCTACAATTGGAATTATCATTGAATTTGCAGCAAAAAAGAAAAAAAATAATTAGTGATTAAAAATCAGAAGTTCGTTTAATTAATCATCAATAACCTATCTGACCTTTTTCTTACTTCAGAAAGTTTTTCTGGATTATCACTCAGTTTAATACCGTAACTTGGAATGATTTCTTTAACTATTTCCCCCCATTTAGTTTTCATTTCATCTGGAAAACATGATTCTATTACTTCAATCATGATTGAGGCAGCTGTTGATGCGCCGGGGCTTGCTCCTAATAATGCAGCAACACTTCCATTGTATGCATGTATCACTTTCGTCCCAAATTCTAAAACCCCGCCTTCTTCGGAGTCTTTTTGAATAATTTGAACTCGTTGCCCTGCTTCTTTTAATTCCCATTCTTCGTTCTTAGCATTTGGGATAAAATTGCGCAACTCATTCATTCGATCTTCATGAGATTGACGCGACTGATGAATTAAGTATTTTGTCAAAGGAATATTATGAATCCCTGCCATCACTAATGGTTTAATGTTATCTATCTCAATGCTTTCAAATAAATCCCAATAAGACCCATTTTTCAAAAATTTTGTGGAAAATCCAGCATATGGACCGAATAGCAGTGTTCTTTTACCATCAATAATTCGTGAATCTAAATGTGGTACAGACATTGGAGGTGCACCTAAATTAGCTTTACCATAGACCTTAGCAAAATGTTGCTGCACAATTGTTTCGTTTTGACAAATCAACCATTGCCCACTCACAGGAAATCCTCCATAGCCTTTACTTTCTGGAATATTTGTTTTATGTAATAAATGCAGCGCGCCTCCTCCAGCTCCAATAAAAACAAATCTAGAATCAATAAATTTTTTATTTCTTGTTTTTAAATCACGAATTTTCAATTGCCACAAATGATCTTCCTCTTCTACTAAATCAATATCTCGAACTTCGTGGTTCAGGAACAATTCAATATTCTCTTTAGTTGCTAAGTATTCAAAAATTTGCTTTGTTAAACTTCCAAAATCTACATCACAACCATTTTTAACTCTTGTTGCCGCAAAAGAATCACTTTTATTTCGTCCAGAAAACAGAAGTGGAATCCATTTTTTTAATTCTTGTTCGTCTTCGGAATATTCCATCTCTGAAAAGAGTGGGTTTTGTTTTAGTAATTCCCATCTTTTCTTTAAGAAGTTCTTATTTTCTTCTGTGAAAACAGCACTAAAATGAGGAATGCGATTCAAAAAAGAACGAGGTTCACAAATCACATTGTTTTCTACTAAATATGACCAAAATTGTTTAGTTTCCTCAAATTGCTCGCAAATATGAATCGCTTTTTCAATTGAAATAGTTCCATCTTCTTTTTGAGGAGAATAATTTAATTCACAAAAACCAGAATGCCCTGTTCCTGCATTATTCCAGGGATCAGAACTTTCTCCAGCAAAAAAAGGTAAGCGCTCATACACTTGAATTCTCCATGAAGGTTCAAGTTTATGAAGAATATAAGCTAATGTAGCAGTCATTATTCCCCCTCCAACTAGAACTGCATCAAGTCTATCAATGGTTTTGAATCTCGGATCAAAAATATTCGACATCTTTTTTTTATAAAATTAAATTATAAAATCGTTATAAATTAAGAAGCGAATAAATAAATATAACAAGATTCAAAATGAGATAAAATAGTGCAGGAAAACTTGAACTCATGCTATCTTTTACACGAAGTCTTGTAAAGAAGGCGAATAGCATCATCAAGCTCAATCCTGCAGAAGAATAAATAAGGATAGTAGGATTTATAAGTCCAAAAATCAATCCAATTGAACCACTTAATTGTGAAAAAGCAACAAATAGAGCAATGTTTGGTAATCCAAAACGTTTAAATTCGTTCTCCATTTTTGAAGAAAAAAAATAGCTTGTCCCATAAAGGAAAAAAGAAAAACTAGAAAGAAGGATACAAAATAACAATTCGCTTAAAGCTTATAAAGAACAACAAGATTGGAAAGCAAGATAAATACACAAGCATAAAAGGACAAAAGAAGGTATTCTCTTCTGAAAAGGATTTTTTACTTTAAAATGAAAGTATTGAGCAGAAAGCATAAAAACTGCCATGAATATTGAAGAATAAAAAACATAGCAAGGTTGACAAAGCCCAACTAATAATAAAGTTGCAAGAGAAATTTTTGCTGCCCCTACGGCGCTTCGGATAGTAACGCTTAGGCCAAATTGTTTAAATTCTTTTTCAACATTATGAAATCGAAAAATCCAAACGAATAAAACTGAAATTGCAACAATAAGTTGAGAGAGAATTGTGAGGTTTTCTAGAGTCATATTATTTAATTGTTTTTAGACAAATATAAATATATATTGATGTAAATTACTTTTTATTTTCTTCTTCGTTAAGAGCAATTAAATATCTTTTAAATTGTTCTAGATTATAGAGATTCATTTTTTTTATATTAATTTCCGTACTAATTTTCTTAAAGGAACTACTTAAAATTAAAGCATAAAAAAGTCCACCTAAGATGAAAAGTGAATTCGCAATCTTACTAGCACCTTCAATTGCTGCATTTCCAGTAACGTTAGATTCTTTCATGTAAAATAATGGGTAAACCTTAAGCTTATAACCATAATAAAAGCAAATAAATGAAATCACAGTAAAAAACAGAAAAATTACAATTCGAGCTGAACTTTGATTGTAATAAAGAGGATTCATTCCAAAAGGGGTAAACAACAGAGCTGAAATAGAATTTTTTCTATTTAGCTGCGTATTCGAGTCATTAATAAGTTTAATCAATCCTTCAATATAAAGTTTATGTTCTTCATTTTTAATTTTGTGGTTCTTTGCGTTTTTTTCGTCTAGTTCATCAAGTTTTTTTTTGGAGTTTTCGCCCAGTTCAACCTTACAAAAATCTATTTTGTTGTCTAGTTCAATAAAGATATCTTCCCATTCAAAATTTTCAACATTTGTATTTTCAGCCCTCTCAACAATGTTAACCAAATGATTTAATGTAACTGAAGCTATTGCTGCAATTTGGAAATTTTTAATTTCTGCTAAAAAACTATCGTTGAAAGGAATAAATGTTTCTTCTTGAACACGAATTTTTGCATGTGATCTTGTACCTCGATATACATCTCTTGCAGCCTCTCGACCGATTTGATTAATAAAAGCATTAACAATCCCCATTTTTTTTAGATTATTGAAAAATTCAATATTAATTATTTAGATAAAGATAATATCTTAATTCTTATAAATAATGGAAAATAAAGAATAATTGGATTTTATCTTTTAGAAACTTTATTGTTGCTTATAGTTCTTTGAAGTTGGCATTTAAAGCGATTAATTTCTTGATTACGAATTTTTTGATGTTTTGTTTTGCAATTCTCTACTCGTTCTCGCCATAGTTTGTAAGATGAAAATTTTAGTTCTTTTTTCATTAATTCCTTAACTTGATCCTCACGCAGATTAAATTGCATAAAAATAGCGTCAAAAGGAGTCCTGTCTTCCCACGACATTTCGATGATTCGATTGATATCTATTTCGCTTAACATCATTTAATAGAAGACATTCCACCATCTAAATGGAGTATTTGACCAGTCATCCATTTTGATGCATCAGAGAGTAAGAAAGCCGTCATGTTTGCTAGGTCTTCTGCTTCACCGATTTTTTTTAATGGATGCCTTAGAGCACTAGCTTCTATTTTATCAGGAGAACTTAGTAAACGATTTGCCATTGGAGTATTTGTAAGTGAAGGAGCAATGCAATTTACACGAATTTTTGGGGCAAATTCTGATGCAAGTGATCGAGTAAGTCCTTCAATTGCACCTTTGCTAGCTGCAACAGAAGCATGAAATGGCATTCCTATTTGAACAGCTACTGTACTAAAGAGAATAATTGATGCTGAATCAGAAAGCGCTAAATTCTTAGAATAGGATTGAATGCTTTTTATTGCTCCAAGAACATTGATCTGAAAATCATTTTGAAAGTTAACTTCCTTTAACGATTGGAATGGTTTTAAATTAATAGTCCCAGGAAAATATACTAATCCGTCGATACAACCTTCAATTACTGGCATTGGTTCGTTAGTGGAAATATCATGAATCTGAAAAATATCATATGGAGCATCTGGTTCTGTTCTTGATATTGATATTATCTTTTGCCCTTGTATTTTAAGTTGTTTTGCTACCTCTTTTGCAACTGCTGAGGATGCACCGATCAGAAGAATTGTTTTCATTTAAATAAAACACATATTTCAACAAAAATGTTTATTCTTTTTCTAAATTTTCTTTTAATAAATCTTGGACAATTGTTCCTGAGGAAACAGAAAAATGAAGAATAAATTCATCTTCATTAGAAATGATCGGAAATTTTTCTTCATCGGAACAGATCGCTTTAAATTCAGCTTGTGCTATTTTTTTAAAGTACTTTTCCAGAATTATAGCATCTTCCCAAAAATCATCTTCTACTAAATAGATTGAAGGTTCGGGATTATTTGTGAAAAATTGTTCTTCATCAGAATGTTTTAATGCCCAAGCAATAAATAATGGAGTAGGGGAGATGGAAATAAATCCTCGATTGACAGTTTTCATTTTATTTCTGTTAAGTGATAGTGAGAATAGCTAAACCATTTTGCTTTCTGTTGCTTTTTTTGAATAATGATGAATTTTATAGGGTCTGCTATTTTTGAAAAACGCACACAATTTATCCAATCACTTGAGTTTAGATTATTTTCAGATTCAATAATATGAATAGATTTAGTTGTAGTGATAAGCATAAAAAATATTTTTAAGAATTTTACTTTCTGAAACAACTCAATACTTTTACAGTCTTTGCCATAACAATCTAAATAATTAAAAAATGCATTTTTCATAGCATTGGAATCTGCATAATTAATTTGCAAATATTTGACAAGGTTTTTTTTTGATTCTAAAAGTAAATTTGTTGCATTTTTATAAGGAAAACGTTGAATAAATGTCTTTTCTGGGATTACATTTATTTTTGTAATTTCTAAGTTAACAGAATCTTGATTGTAAAATTCAAAAATTGCTTTAAGTGTATCTTCTTTTTGGATTTCTTTTGGTTTTTTATTATTGATCTTTTTGTTTTCTATTTTTTCTCTTTTTTGGTTATTATTTGTACTACATGCAAGTATAAAAAAACCAGCAAGTAAAGTAGAAATAGAAAAAATGCGCATAGCTCAAGTAATTTTAAAACAAAATTAAAGAAACAATTTCAATGAAATTTGATAAAAAATCTTTATGTAATAACTATTTTAATTGTTTTACATTAAACAAATACATTTTTTCAATGAAATTAGTAAATTTGTAAAATAAATTATTTTTATGAAAAGTACTATTTTGTTATCTATCTTCTTGTTAACTTTAATTTCTTGCGGTGTTAAAGTACCTTATACAAATGAATTGCGAGATGAGTTTAGTTTAGATTCAGATGAAAAAATGAGAAATGTACAGTTTTCGACTTCTCATACTCTTATTTTAGATCAAGAGTTAATATTAGATAGTCAAAACTCCACTCAAAATGGCGCACTAGTTTCTAGTTCGAATAGCAAGAGGGAGTCAATTATTATTCCAGCGGGCACAAAGTGTGTTTTTGAGAATTTTGGACCAAATGGCGAAATAATTGTCAGATTTGAGCTTGGCGACGAAAAAGTTTTAACATTTTCATCTAAAAATGAGGTTGTTAAAAATCGTCGCTATTATTTTCAAGCTGATTGGTCTGCTCCAGGTGGGGCTAGAATTCAGTATGGTGGTAATACCTTTAAAGTTGATCTAATTAGAGGTTTTGCACGAGCTACACATCTTGTTGTGGTTAAGAAAAATCTTCAAAAAAATAAACGTAAAGAACGTGTTGTAAAGGGATTAAAAGTGTAATTCAGTACACTTTTAGAAAGTAATTAAATGAAACAAGAAGAACTAAGGCAAATTGAATTCAATAGAGATGGATTTGATGATTCTGAATTACTGAAAATATACAAGAACTTACTGCTCCCAAGATTAATCGAGGAGAAAATGCTTATTCTTCTCCGACAAGGAAAAATCACGAAATGGTTTTCTGGATGGGGGCAAGAGGGTATTTCTGTTGGCTGTACTTATGCCATGGAACTCGATGAATATATTTTGCCCATGCACAGAAATCTAGGTGTTTTTACAACACGCGAAATTCCTTTAAATAGACTTTTTTCTCAGTTTCAAGGCAAACTTTCAGGTTTTACAAAAGGTAGAGATCGGTCCTTTCATTTTGGAACTCAAGAATATAAATTAGTAGGAATGATTTCCCATTTAGGACCTCAACTTGGAATTGCAGATGGTATAGCTCTTTCTAATAAAATAAAGAAGAATAAAAAATCAACACTTGTTTTTACAGGAGATGGTGGAGCTTCTGAAGGCGATTTTCATGAATCGTTAAATGTCGCAGCCGTTTGGGATTTACCAGTTATTTTTTGTGTTGAAAATAATCAATGGGGTTTATCCACACCTTCCGAAGAGCAATTTCGCTGTAAACAATTTATCGATAAGGGAATTGGATATGGAATGAAAGCCATTCAAGTTGATGGCAATAACATTTTAGAGGTAATTCGCACTGTCCGAAAAATAAATGAGGAAATTCGTGAAAACCCAAAGCCTTATTTATTGGAATTGATGACTTTTCGCATGCGGGGACATGAAGAATCTTCAGGGACGAAATATTATCCTGAAGGTTTGCAAGATGAATGGGCGAAAAAAGATCCTGTTTTGAACTTTGAATTGTATTTATTTGAGCAAGGAATTCTCACAAAAGAGTCCATTGAAGAAATCAAAAAAACCTTTAAGGATGAAATTCAAGCAGGATTTGACACAGCAAATGCTGAAGCCGCAATTATTCCAAATATAGATGTTGAATTAGCAGATATTTATGCTCCATTCAAACAAGAAGTTCAAAAACCGAATGGGCCTCTTGTTGAAAAACGATTTATTGATGCCATTCAAGATGCTTTAATTCAATCTATGGAGCGCTATCCTGACTTAATTTTGATGGGGCAAGATATTGCAGAATATGGCGGCGCATTTAAGGTTACTGAAGGCTTACTTGAGAAATTTGGAAAAGAAAGAGTGAGAAATACACCACTTTGTGAATCTGCAATACTAGGTGCAAGTTTGGGCTTGTCAATTTCAGGAATGAAGGCAATGGTGGAAATGCAATTTGCAGATTTTGTAACCTGTGGATTCAATCAAATAATAAACAATTTAGCGAAAATAAATTGGCGCTGGGGCCAAAATGCTGATGTTGTTGTTCGAATGCCAACAGGTGCAGGAACGGCAGCTGGACCTTTTCATTCTCAAAGTAATGAAGCATGGTTTTTTCATACGCCGGGATTAAAGATTTTATATCCTTCAAATCCTTATGATGCAAAAGGCTTGCTAAATGCAGCAATTGAAGACCCAAATCCTGTCCTATTCTTTGAACACAAAGGACTTTATAGAAGTATTAAAGAAGAAATTCCTTCGGATTATTATACTGTTGAAATTGGAAAAGTAGCAATCGTTTCTGAAGGAAAGGATTTTACAATTATAACTTACGGAGCCGGTGTTCATTGGGCAAAAGAAGCTTTAACAATTTTTCCCGATACAAGTGCCGAAATAATTGACCTTAGAACATTATTGCCTTTAGATACTGAGAGTATTTACACTGCAGTAAAAAAAACAGGAAAAGTAATTGTTCTGCATGAAGATTGCATGATGGGAGGAATTGGTGGCGAATTGGCTGCTTTAATTTCAGAGAATTGTTTTGAATACTTGGATGCTCCAGTTATTAGAGTTGCTTCATTGGATACTCCAGTTCCATTTGCAGTTGCTTTGGAAGAACAATTCCTTCCAAAAGAAAGATTAATTTTAGCTATTTCAAGCTTATTAAATTACTGATTTGAAGCTTAAACTTCTTTTAGAGAAAAACATATTTAACTTACTTTTTAAACTGAGTTTTGTTTTACTTATTTTAGAAGTTTATAGAATACTTCTCCTAATTTGTAATGGCGAGTCCTTTCCTGATTTTGGTGTTAAAGAACATATAATTGGACTTTGGTTTGATTGCATTACAATTGCACTTTTTTTCTTGCCTTTTATCTTTCTTAGTGTAATTCCACTTCCATTAATTACTGAGAAAATACGTTCTATTCTTTTATTTATAGTCTTCGCATTAACAAGCGCAATAGTTTTTTTATTCAATGGGTTAGATGTTGCTTATTTTTCCTACACGCACAAGCGCACAAGTTTTGATTATTTAAAATTCATGTTAAATAGTGACGAAACTGGAAGTTTAGCAGGAGATTTTATCCTAGAATTTTGGTGGCTTATTTTATTCTTTATTGTTTCTTTTGGGTTATTACTTTTTACATATTTTAAGTCGAAATCTGTTCAAATAAGTTATAGAGAACCTAAAAAATGGGTTTATTTTATTCTAACCATAGCTTTAACAATTGTAATTGGTCGTGGTGGATTTCAGTTGAAGCCAATTGGAATTCTAGAGTCTACTAATTATGTTAGTATTGAAAATTCCCCAGCTGTTTTAAATTCAGCATTTACGCTATTAAAAACCTATCAGTTTAAGGGAGTCGAGAAAAAAACATTTTTTTCGGATACTGAATTAAAAAAATATTTTAATCCTATTCAGAATGGGGATCCACAAAATTTAGTAAAAGACTCTCAAAATGTTGTTTTCATCTTACTAGAAAGTTTCGGTTCTATGTATTGTGGTCCTAATAATCCTGAGAGTTTTACACCGTTCTTAGATTCTATTCTATTAAAGTCAATGTATTTTGAACACGGAATTGCAAATGGTCGCACGTCTATGGATGCCTTACCTGCGGTTGTTTCATCAATTCCAATGTGGATGAATGAAAGTTTTATACTTTCTTCTTATAGTTCAAATCAATTCCAGGGAATACCAAGTATTTTGAAAGGGAATGGTTATTCATCCGCTTTTTTTCATGGAGCTACAAATGGCTCTATGCGCTTTGATGCGTTCACCTCAGCAGCTGGATTTGATAGCTATTATGGACGAACAGAATACAATAATGAAGCTCACTTTGATGGAAATTGGGGAATTGAGGACCATCATTTTTTAGCTTGGTCTTTAGGTCAAATGGATAAAATGAAAAAACCTTTCTTTTCAATGGTTTTCACACTTTCTTCCCATCATCCTTTTACAATTCCAAAAGACTATCGAAAAAAGGTAAAAAGAGGACCTGAACCTCTTTGTGCTACGATAAGTTATGTTGATATAGCATTACGGGAATTTTGGAGTAAAGCACAGAAAAAATCTTGGTTTAAAAATACGATTTTTGTTTTTTGTGCTGATCATGTTGGTCCAACTGGTCGATCTGATAGAAGCGATTTAGCTTGGTTGCATAGAGTTCCTATTGCATTTTATCATCCGACTGCTTCTTTACCACGTATTGATTCTTTAGTACCTTTTCAACAAATAGATATTTTACCAACATTAATGGACCTTTTGAATATTCGATCAAAGTATTATGCATTTGGTACTTCTTATTTTAACAATCAGAAACAGCCAAAAATTATTTATTCACAAGAAAATTTAATGGCATATAAAGGCACAAAGGAATTATTAGTTTGGAATTTATCTTCACTGAAGAAAAGAAGTAAATCAGATGATGTAGAAATAAAAAAAATGAAAGCAATCTATCAACAATACACAAATAATCTGATTGAAAATAAAATGACCCCATAAAATTTAATTATTTTTTAATATTTAATTAATGTAAATTTGTTTTTGGGAGATTATCGATAAAATTATTTTCAGGTTTAAACCACAAGTTTTATTTTATTTCTAGTCACTTAATTATTTAAAAATGTTCCTTATGAATAATAAAATATCTCTTCTATTTCTTCTAATTTTTATTTCACTTTCATCATTTGCGCAAAATTTTTATGACAGAGCGACTATTCAAACCATAGAGATTTTCTTCTCTGCTTCAAATTGGGATGCGCAGTTGGATGCTGCAGTTGCATCAGATGCATACATTATTGCAGATTCTGCCCGCATAAATGGTATTACCTTAGATAGCGTTGGAGTAAAATACAAAGGAAACTCATCCTATAATGCAAATAATAATAAAAACCCTATTCACATTGAGTTAGACTATATTAAAGGAAGTCAAGATTATCAAGGTTATACGGATGTAAAGCTTCAAAATGGTTACCAGGATCCATCAATGATTCGCGAGGTTTTGTCGTATGCAATTTTAGAACAATTTATGGATTGCTCAAAAGCAAATTTTGCAAATGTTTATATCAATGGAACACTTAGAGGACTTTATTCAAATGCTGAGAGTATTAACAAAAAATTTAATGGTGATCATTATTATTTAAGTAATGATTCTTTTTTTAAGTGTAATCCTACTGGTGGCGCAGGACCTGGAACTACTGCAAGTCCAGATTTAAAATATATCAATGCAGACAGTAGTTCTTATTTCTCTTCTTATGAATTAAAATCAGATTTTGGTTGGACTCGCTTAGTAGATTTAATCAACACGCTTAATAATAATGTCAGCTTGTTAGAAAGTAAGTTAGATGTAGATCGCGCACTATGGATGTTAGCTTTTAATAATGTTTTAGTTAATTTAGATTCTTACAGTGGTGCTTTCCGGCAAAATTATTATTTATCTTGGGATTTAAACAATCGTTTTGTTCCAACAGTTTGGGATTTAAACATGAGTTTCGCTGGTTTTCCTGGAGGAACGGGCTCAGGAGCATATACTGCAACAACCTTAGATCCAATGTCTAATAGTACTTCCGCAATTCATCCATTGATTGTAAAACTGATGGCAAATCCAATGTACAAAAGAATGTATTTGGCACATATTCGAACTATTGTACAAGAGATTTTTATTTCTCAAGAATACTTAACAACAGCAAACAGTATTAGAACAACTATTGATGCTGCCGTTCAAGCAGATCCATATAAGTTTTTCACGTATGCTCAATATCAAACTAGTTTAACAACTGCTGTAACAGGTGGAGGAATGGGCGGAGGATCTACAATCCCAGGAATTCAAGCTTTAATGGATGCAAGAGCTACATATTTCAGCACAAACTCAAATTATTTACTTGCTGCACCTTTAATTTCATCATTTGGAGCGAGTAATACTTCTCCTAATTTTAATCAATCAATCTATATTACAGCAACTTGTGTAAATGAATCATCCGTTTATTTAGGTTACCGTTTGAACCATCAATTAAAATTTAACCGCTTTCAAATGTTTGACGATGGTCAACATGGAGATGGCGCAGCTGGTGACCATATTTTTGGTTTTCAAGTTACTTTAAGTGGCACAGCTTTCGAGTATTATATTTATGCTGAAAATTCAAATGCAGGATTGTTTAGTCCAACAAGAGCAGAGCATGAATACCACTCAATTCAAATAAACTTTCCTTTTTGCACAAATGGAAATGTCGTAATCAATGAAATTGTCGCTAGTAATTCTTCTTCATTATATGATTCAAATGGAGAAAGTGATGATTGGATAGAATTATACAATACAACATCTTCAGCAATAAACTTATCGGGAATGTACCTTTCTGATGATGCAATAAATCTTACACTTTGGCCATTTCCACTTGGAACTATAATTCCTGCAAATTCCTATTTAATTGTCTGGTGTGATGATGATTTGGAGCAATCCGGATTGCATACAAACTTTAAACTAAGTTCTTTGGGTGATCTTTTAATATTTGGCAACGGAGCTATTGCTTACAATCAAGTTGCTTTTGGAGTTCAATCAACTAATATAGCTTATGCAAGATGCCCGGATGGAGGAGCGAGTTTTAACTTGGTGGATCCTACACCAAATTCAAATAATAATTGTATGGCAGGTTCGAATGAACTGGAAAACTCTTTTGATCTTTCCTTGTTTCCAAATCCAGTTAATGAAACATTAACAATACAAATTTCAGATTCTAAGATATATGAAATCAATATTTATGATTTACAAGGAAGGATTGTCCTTGAAAAACAATTTTTTTCAAATCTAAACACGGTTTCAACATCAGCTTGGAATAATGGTATTTATCAAGTAAAAATTACAGATTTTGAGGGTAAATCGATTAACAAAGCGCTTGTAAAAATCTCAAAGTAAGATTCACTTACTCTTTTTACTAGTAGATAAGTAGTTGAGAATTTTCACATCCACTTCACTTAAGGACAAAGATCTTCGCTCCATCATGTTATTAGCTGCCTCGATGGCTTTATCAAACTTAAACTCAACAAATGGTTGACTAAATCCCCATGAAAATGAAGGTGTAAATTTTGGTGGAAAATCAGCGCCAAATACAGTCGCAGAAACTCCAACTACAGATGCGGTATTAAACAATGTATTTATAGCACTTTTTGAATGATCACCCATAAAAAGGCCCAAAAATTGTTGCTTTGTTTCAACTTCAGCTAACTTTTCGTAGGAGTAAGAAGAAATTTCGCCATAATTATTTTTAAGATTGGAAGAATTTGTTCCAGCTCCTAAATTGCACCATTCTCCAATTACAGAATTCCCAATAAAACCATCGTGACCTTTGTTTGAAAATGACTGAAAAATCACATTGCTAATTTCTCCGCCAATTTTACAATGAGGACCAATTGTAGAAGCGCCATAAACCTTTGTGCCGAGTTTTAAGGTACTGTTGTCACAAAGCGCAAAAGGACCGCGAATTAAAGATCCCTCCATTATTTCAGCATTATGACCAATGTAAATCGGACCAGTTGTTGTATTTAGAATTGCTCCTTCAATGATTGCACCTTCTTCAATAAAAATAAATTTAGAATCTCCAATTAGTGTATTTGTTTTTGAAATTTTTTGAGATTTCCTATTATTTGTTAGCAAATCAAAGTCCTGTATTAAAACTTCTTCATTCATTAGGAATAAATCCCATCGTTCTTTAATAATTATTGGTGCTTCACCTTTGAATTGCAGTTTATTTTTTCCGTCTCCACGTTTTGCAATCCATTGTTTATCTAAGAATAAAGTTGAATTATCTTCTAAATTAAAAACTGCAGCGGCAATCTCTTCATTTGGTATAACTGAGGCATTTACTTGAATTGCATCGGTAAGTTGAATGAATTTTTCCTGTAAATATTTTTCAGTGGTAAAGCCGATTTCAACTTCTGGAATGTACATTTTCCAGCGCTCATTATTACAAAGAATTCCCATGCGTAGATTGCCAAGAGGACGAGTTAAAGTCAAAGGCGCAAAGCGAAGGTGTAATTTATTATCGTCAAGATTTATTTTCATAATCAATTCGATTTTTTTGAGGTGAAAAATGAACTTAGGTACAAAAATACAAAAGTTAATGCTCCGTTGATAATCAACATCTCATATCCGAATTTATAAGCTCCAAAGAGATTTGCAGAAAATTTATCCAGATAGAAGCAAAGAAAAGGAATCAGAACACAGATAAATGGAACTAAAATCGCTTTAGGATTTCTTTTAGTGAAAATACCAAAAGCAAATAATCCAAGTAATGGACCATAAGTATAACTTGCAATTTTTAAAATAAGTGAAATTAAATCTGTCCCTGGATTTGCAGTAACATACATTTTTGTCAATAGAATAATAATTAAGAATAATAGTGAAAAGCCAATATGAACTAATAATTTATATTTCTGTCTTTGTTTTTCTTCTCGCTTATTGAAATTTAAAAAGTCGATGCAAAAGCCAGTAGTTAATGCCGCTAGAGCGCTGTCTGCAGATGCATAAGATGATGCTGTTATTCCTAGTAAAAAGAAAACGCCAGCTATTTTTCCGAAATTATTAAGAGCCAAGGTAGGAAATACATGGTCTGTAATAACTTTTCCATCGTTCATTGGTAATTCTATACCTTTTGAATTAGAATAAACGTACAAGGCGCCACCAAGTAATAAAAACAGAAAATTGGTAAATACTAAAATCGTCGTGAATGAATACATGTTCTTCTGAGCATCACCAATTGTCTTGCAGGTAAGATTTTTTTGCATCAAATCCTGGTCTAAGCCGGTCATTGCAATTGCCAAGAACATGCCACCAAAAAAGTGCTTTGGAAAATAGTTTTTTGCCATAGGATCATCAAAGAAAAATACCTGTGACATACTGCCGCCGCTCGAAGTTTTTGAGGCGCTAATCTTTTCAAATAAACCAAAAAAGTCAAGATTTAAAGCTTGTGAGATAATAATTGTACAGATAACAACGGAGCTGATTAGAAAAACAGTTTGAAATGTATCTGTATAGACTATTGTTTTAATTCCACCTTTGAAGGTGTAAACCCAAATTAAAGCGATTGTTATAACTGCCGTTAACCAGTAAGGAACTCCAAGATCATCAAACAAAAATAACTGTAAAACAATCGTTGCTAAATAAAGTCGAATCGCTGAACCAAGTGTGCGAGATAAAATAAAAAAACTTGCTCCCGTCTTGTAGCTTATTATACCGAAACGTTTTTCTAAAAATTCATAAATCGATGTGACATTTAATTTGTAATACAAAGGCATTAGGACTTGTGCAATAACAATGTATCCAAGTACGTAGCCTAAAACTACTTGAAAATAGCCCATTCCATCGTTCATGACTTGCCCAGGAACTGAAATGAATGTTACTCCAGAAAGTGAGGCACCAATCATTCCAAAAGCTACAAGATACCAAGGACTTTGTCGGTTTCCAGTGAAGAAAGTTTCACTTGTAGCATTTTTTGATGTAAAATGGGCAATAAGAATCAGAACAATA
>Ga0209597_1001346_pt1 | contig 16085 bp, 14 predicted proteins | sample M_140625_MF_Meta_FD_187316 | JGI IMG/M metagenome (GOLD analysis project Ga0209597, IMG submission 187316) | Freshwater microbial communities from Lake Montjoie, Canada to study carbon cycling - M_140625_MF_MetaG (SPAdes) (version 2) | ecosystem: Environmental > Aquatic > Freshwater > Lake... | reverse complement strand
CAAAAACGCCAAGGGCAGTACCCAGTAATATGCCATCAAATATCTTGCTGGAATTTTCGAGAACCAGAAAAAGAATGAAAGCAGCGGGGTTTTTGAGTCCTACTTTGAACTGGGCCCGTTGAGAAAAGACTCCTGCAATAAAAGCAAAAAGCAAGCCGCCCCAGGCAATGCCATTGAGTGTGAGAAATGTTGTAATAGGGGGGTTTTCCGAGATTCCAGATTGGAGGGCGCCATAAATAGCCAGACCCAGAAATATGCCCTTCAAAAAGTATTCAAGTACATGCGCGCGCATTATGCTACTACCCATCAAGAAAAGAGTTCATTATTCATGTTTTTATACTACAATTACAGTTCAATTACTTTTAATGCTTAAATATTCCCATAATTGTTTTTACCTTAATGCGCTTGATAAATGGAGTTTATTTTAATGAATCATCAAGAAATGATCGAAACCCTGTTAAAATCCCCCAATTGCACCTCATTAAACAGCAGCGCTGCCCTAATTGAAAAGGCTCTTCTTCGCAACGAGGGCCAACTTAGTAATCGTGGTTCTTTTACTGTAAAAACAGGCACTCACACGGGGAGATCGCCCAAAGACCGTTATTTGGTGGATGAACCATCGATAAGTGCAGCCATCGAATGGGGGGTGGTCAATCAACCCATGAGCCCCACAGATTTTGATTCACTATTTTCTGCGACCATAAAAGCGCTTGGTTCAAAAGAAATATTTATGATCAAGGGTTCTGCATGCGCAGATAACAAGCATGCCATCGGGGTGAATGTAATCGCAGATTTGGCATGGCACAATTTATTCGCCCGCTGCATGTTTCGTAAACCGATCAAAAACTTCAACGGAAAAACTCTCACCATCTTAGTTGATACCCATGCAACCAAAACGAATATCGTGCTAGATCTCACTAAAAATCTGGTAATTATTTCCGGTACTTCCTATGCAGGGGAGATCAAAAAAGCGGTGTTCAGCTTTCTTAATTTCATCCTGCCAGATCAACAAGTATTTCCCATGCATTGTGCTTCCACCATGGGAAGGGAAGGCGATGTATCGTTGTTGTTTGGATTATCTGGGACGGGAAAGACCACTCTCTCTGCGGACCCAGAGCGCCTTCTTATTGGCGATGATGAGCATGGGTGGTCGGAAAAGGGGATATTCAATTTCGAGGGTGGCTGCTATGCAAAGACCATCAAACTTTCTCCGAAAGCAGAGCCCCACATTTTCGATGCCCTTCAATTCGGGTCGGTACTTGAAAATGTTCCGCTCGATGCAGAGACCCGCCTCCCTGATTTCTTCGATGGCTCGTTGACTGAAAACACCAGAGCGGCTTATCCGCTTGATCTGGTTCGCGATATCTGTCCAGATTCCATGGGCGGGCATCCCAAAAATATCTTTTTCCTCACCTGTGATGCCTTTGGTGTTCTCCCACCACTTAGCAGACTCAACGAATTTCAAGCTATGTATCATTTCCTGTCGGGATATACCGCCAAGGTTGCCGGCACCGAGCAGGGAGTCACCGAACCCTCCGCCACTTTCAGTTCCTGCTTTGGTGCGCCTTTCATGCCCAGACATTCTTCGATTTATGCAGGGCTACTGCAAAAGAAACTGCAAACCCATCATTGCAAAGTTTGGCTAATCAACACCGGTTGGAGGGGGGGTAAACCAGGCGTGGGCCACCGTTTCCCTATTCAAGTAACTAGAGCATTATTATCAGGCGTCCTGCACGGGAACTTCGCTTCCATTGCTTTTACCAAAGATTCTTCTTTTGGCCTTGAGGTGCCCACTACCTGCCCCGGTGTGGAAAAAGAAATGCTCAATCCAATGCTCGCATGGAATAACCAAGCTGATTACCATGCAAGTGCCAGCAAGCTTTCTGGTTTGTTCGAGGCGAATTTTAAAAAGTTTGCAGGAAAGGTCGCACAGGAAGTTTGTAATGCGGGCCCCAAGACATCTTAAAATAAGTCTTATAGATGCTGATCTATCCAATGAACTAATTTTGATTCGCCCCAGCGAATTCCACCTTTGCCATCGGAACCTAAAAATCCCAGATGACCACCCCGATTTTGAATCGAAATCGAAACACAATCTGGCGCATCCAGCTTTTCAAAAGGCCCAACGGAGATGAAGGGATCATCCCTTGAAGTAAGTATCAAAGTTGGAACATTAATGTTTTTGATGAATTTTTCGGAAGAGCATTCTTCGTAATAATGTTCTGCACAATCATATCCCGCCCGGGGCGCAGTGTAGTATTCATCAAACAGGCGAATCGACATGTTGGAAGGGAATTTTAATGGGGGCAGATCTGGGAAATAGCGCTGCCGCTTTTTTGCTTCTTGTATCAGATAAAACAAAAAATGGCTTTCATAGATTCGGTTTTCCTGCTTCCCTATCAATTCTGAACATTGCATCAGATTGATGGGAGGGGCCATGGCTGCCACTCCTGCGAGACCGTTTAAATCCCCCACTTCCCCTGCGGTTTTTAATATCAGATTCCCGCCCAACGAAAAACCCACTAAAAATATTGGTGAGGGATCCACCACATTTTGGAAAAACTCCATCACCTTCCGAATATCATCAGACCGGCCAGCATGATATGACCATCTTGCCAAATGCAAGCCGGGCCCCGCACCTCGTTGATTTATTCGTATCACCCTGCAACCACGCCTATACAACCTCTCCCCAACACGAACCACATGGCTTGATCGATGGCTTCCAGTCAATCCATGAACCAAAATCGCTATGGGATTCCCTACAGTCCATGAAACAGGCTTGCTATCTAATACCAGAATTGAATCGCCATCGCTTACAGGTACAATCACTTCCTTTGAAGGGAATTCAGGCGGGGTTTTATCCGTAAGTGAACCAAGTAAAGTCTGAAGATGGCGGTTACCCATCAAAGAAAAAGGTCGGAATTCATCATTTAAAGAGAAGCTAGCTTTTGCCAACTCGGCCTTCTTATCCAAATACATAATTAACCCTTGCGACAATAAATCCCAATGACCTATTAGTTTATAGGAAAATATCTTAAACTCGAACTGAAATGTTTCCAAGAAGTTCACCTTTTTCAGAAGAATTGTAATTATAGGGGTCAGTCACAATGGGTAATTCAACCGAAGATCTTACCGGATTGGGATTTAGATTGCCTGCAGAATGGGAAGATCACACCGCTACCTGGCTTTCCTGGCCTCACGAACCAAGCGACTGGCCCGGAAAATTCCCCGCCATCCCTTTTGTCTATTCCGAAATTGTCAAAAATATCGCAGCATTCGAACTTGTCAAAATTATTGTCCCCAATCAACATTCCGCAGATGCTGTTTCGCATCTCCTTTCCGAAAACTCCGCCAATCTCGACAACATTACTTTTATCCTTGTACCCACCAATCGCTCTTGGATTCGCGACTACGGCCCCTTATTCCTCAAAGATAAGCATGGTAATAAAACCATCCTCAATTTAGGCTTCAATGGCTGGGCCAAGTACGACAACTTTAATTTTGATGATGATATCCCCAAATTTGTTGCTGCCAAACTCAACCACCCAATCTGGCAACCCAAACATAACAACACCCAACCAATCCTCGAAGGAGGCAGTATCGATGTTGATGGCCAAGGCACCCTTCTCACCACCGAAGAATGCCTGCTTTCCAAAACTCAGGAACGCAATCCAGGCTTCACCAAACAAGATTACGAAACTTTCTTCGCTAACTATCTAGGGGTTAAAAAAGTTCTCTGGTTAGGCAATGGCATCGCAGGAGACGATACCCATGGCCATGTTGATGATCTTGCAAGATTCATCGCACCCGGAAAAGTAATCACCATGATTGAAGAAAACAAATCTGATATCAATTATCAACCCTTGAAGGATAATCTTTCAAGGCTTCAATCCATGACCGATGCCCAAGGGAACAAGTTGCAAGTGTTCGAACTTCCCATGCCAGCACCTATTGTTTTTGCAGGCCAACGCCTGCCCGCAAGTTATGCCAACTTTTATATAGCCAACGGCATCGTGCTTGTGCCTACATTCAATGATCCAAACGATCGAATTGCATTAAACATGCTTTCCCAATTGTTTCCTACCCGTAAGATTGTCGGTATCCATTGTGGGGATCTGGTACTGGGGTTGGGCACGCTACACTGCCTCAGCCAGCAGCAACCTGCTTAAAGGGAAAATAAGCTTATGCGCACCATGCGGGCAGCGGTACTAAGAGATTTTTCCCTGGGCATCCAATTGGAAGACATGCCCATTCCAGAGCCCAAGCCCAATCAAGTTCTGGTTCGTATCCTCGCTTCAGGCATTTGCCATACCGATCTTCATGCCATCAACGGTTCATGGGACAAAAAGCCTATTCTTCCTTTAATTCCTGGTCATGAGGGTGTAGGAGTCATTGAGGCTTTAGGTTCTAAAGTAACAGGGTTTACCCTCGATCAAAAAGTTCTCATCCCATGGATTGGCAGAACCTGCAGAACTTGTTCCTTCTGTTTTAATGGGATCGAGAACTATTGCGAGAAGCAATTCAACACGGGTTATATCATCCCAGGCACCCATGCTGAATACACTGCTGCAGATTTTCGCTACATCGTTCCACTTGCAAACGATATCGACCCAATACAAACCGCACCCCTGGCATGTGCGGGACTTACCGCTTTTGAAACCATCAAACAATTGCGCTCCAAGGAAAGTCAAACACTTTTAATCATGGGCGTGGGCGGAGTAGGCCATCTTGCAATTCAATATGCTAAAGAGTTTTTCACACGCATCATTGCAATCGATCCCTCTGCAATTCGCATTGAGCAAGCCAAACTTTTAGGCGCAGAAACTTATTCACCAGAAGAATGGCTCTCCCTTAATTCTAAACCTTTAATTGATGCTGCTGCGGTCTTTGCTGCAGACCCAAGAGCGGTTACCGATTCAATAAATGCATTAAAGAATGGCGGCACTCTTGCTTTAGTGGGATTGGGAAAGCATAAAGAATTGTCATTGCCTTGGTTTGAACTGGTCACCCGGGGAATTCGTATTCTGGGTTCGCATGTCGGGCCGATTTCCACCCTGAAAGAAGTTGTGGAATATCATCATCTAGGCAAAGCCAAAGTCTTGGTTGAATCTAGGCCACTCGCAGATATTCACCTTGCTATGGCAGACCTTGCTGTAGGAATAAACAACTCTCCAAGACTCGTCCTAGTTCCTTGATAAAACATCATACCCGAACCACAACAAAGATTTCTCAACACCCTGCAAGTTTAAATCTTACAATAACATTATGGTTTTTAAGTGTTTTTAAACTTTTTTGCGACTCTTAATGGTAACTAATTTATGAGTATTAAAGCAGTATGCCCAACCTGTGCCAATATTTATCAGGTTGGGGAAAATCTACTCGGGAAGAAAATCCGCTGCAAGAACTGTCAGGGTGTTTTCGTTTTAGGGGAAAAACCCAAAGTTAAAATAGAAAATGAAGAACCGGTTGATGTGGAACCCGAACCAGATGAACCTATCAAGCAGACAGAATCTGAAAAAAACAACGAAATTGCACGCCTGCGAATGGCACACAAAAAAAAGATGCAAATGCAAAACATTAACAAACCAAAAAGCCCGGCAATGATCCCTGCAATCTCTTACTTTCTTGGAGTTATATTCACATGTATTGTTTTGGTTGGCGGTGGTGGCACCCTTTGGTTTATTGCTAAAAATCAAATTAAAAATCAACCGGCAGATGCGGATGGCCAACTGAACACCGAACTTGATCAAACTGAATCAACTAAAAACCAAGCTGCAAATGCATCAGATCCAGAACTCGAAAAAATCATTGCTGAACTGGATCAGAAAGAACCAGGCTGGAGAATTGAAGAACTTGAAGCCAAACGCAAAGTTCTCACACCAGAGGAAAACTCCGCTTTAGTTATTAGTGAAAGTTATAAGTTGCTTGGTAATTTTGAACAAAGAAAACCTTTGTGGGAATTGGGGAAGCTTCCAGATATAGCGGCCATCAAATCTTCTCCACAACAATTGTTAACTCCGCCATCAATCAACTTAATTAAAACCACCTTGGGTGCTTTTCAGCCCTCCCTTGATGAAGCAAAAAAGGTGGCTAAATTACCTGAAGGCCGTTTTGAAATTACTTATGCGCCTAATATCGCAAACACTATTCTAACGCCCCTTGATACGACTCGCCCAGTTGCAGAATTGTTAGCAATGGATGCGTTTATTGAAGCACAAGATGGTAAATCTCAACAGGCAATGGAATCAACCCAGGCGATTTTCAATATTGCTCGTTCCATTAGAGAGATTCCTTTTATTATTTCTTTTGGGGTTCAAATAGAAATTTGCGCTCAAAGCATTCGAATGCTGGAGCGAACCATTGCCCTTGGGGAACCTTCTAAAGATTCCCTCTCCCAATTCCAATCACTCGTGGAAAATGAAGCAAGTTTTCCTATGTTTTTGTACATCGCAAAAGCTAATCGGGCGGTGAACTACGCCATACTTTCAGCACTAAAAAAAGACAAAGACATCATTAAAACTTTGCAAAAAGATCTCGATTTGAAAGCTGATGAAGCAACCGCAACAAAACTAGTTCTCGAGGAACCAAATATTTTATCTTGGTTGTTGAAATACAGTAATTCTTTGGTTGCGATCGCCAATCTTCCTATCCAAGATCAAAAAAAAATAGCCACAGAATTAACCTTGAAATTAAATGAGAAACCAAATTTACGAAAGCTACTCACAGGTGATCCAAAAAATATGTGGATTTACACCAATCGAAATTTAGCCTCATTGAATTGCGCGATTACGGGCTTGGCAATGGAGCGTTACCGAATAACCAATGGCAAATGGCCCCGCAAACTAGAGGAGTTGGTTCCTGAGTACCTTGCTAAACTTCCTACAGACCCTTTTAACGGTGAACCTTTGCTGGTAGGCACAATCCTAGGAGGCTTGGTTATTTATTCCGTTGGCCCTGATCTTCAAGATAATAATGGGCTAATCGACAATTCATATTCTCTATCCGTTAAGGAAGGTACAGACATTGGATTTCGCCTTTGGGAAGTACCCATGCGAAGACAACCAGCAAAGTAAAGTAAATGCTGCGGTTTCAAAGCCCCTTCAACTAAAACCAGGATTTGCCATCCCAGGCGATGACTTTCTCCAAAAAGGCGACTGCATCTTTTGCAAAAGTAGAAAAGAGGATCTCACCTTTTTCTGCAGTGGCATGTTTTGGGTCGCCAATGTGACCAGGCTCGGTGCGATCCTTGGTAATCCAACCCCGATAAGCGGGTTCAAACGCAAATCCAAACTCCACTTTCTTAAGGTCTAAAACATTGCCTTTAACAAGATTGGGAGCAAGCTTCATCATCATCGAAGTTTCCCACTCGCATGCGTGCCCCATTTTTTTCTGCACGAAATCCTTAAGCTCAACCTGTGGCGCAGAGCTTAAATCCCAATAGGTGCTGAACAAAAGAAGAAGATCAGAACGATGCCTGTATTTCTGCCTGAGTTCAAAGGTAGCTTGCTTGCCCGGATAGATATTTCCGCCATGACCATTGATGAACACAATGCGTTTAAAACCATGATCGATGAAATTATCTGCGAGGTTGTTAAGCATATCGAGATAAAGCCTGGGGTTCGCTGAGAGAGTACCTGCGAAATCCATGTGATGATGAGAATTACCAAACCAAGTAAGAGGGGCAAATAAAACTTTGCCATGAAGGGTATCAGAAACCCTGCGTATAACTTCGCCACATAGCATGGAATCCACAGAAACGGGCAAGTGTCTACCGTGCTGCTCGATTGCAGCAATGGGAATGACAATAGGGGTGTTTTTATCAAGGTTATGGACATCTTCCCAAGTGGATTCTACAAGTTTCATCTAAACCTCTCTTTTTTCGTAAAAACAAGCAATACAGCAAGATAAGTCAAGATAGGCTTAGAAGCAAGTAGCTGTTTTAAGAAGATTTTTATTGTGGTTAGAAGCCACAAAAGGCTTTTCTCCAAGATCGATCTAGTACGGTTCTAGCGGTTCTGGGTATGCTTTAGAAGTCGAAAGTGTAGGCCTGATCGGGTTTTGCGACAAGGCGTGAGATGATCCACGCACCGGCAGGTCATAAAAATCATGGACCACAGACTATTGTCTGCCATTGTTCCATAGTGAAATGGATGAATTGTTGTGACAGAACCAATTGAAAGCCTTGAAAGCGTTCGAACTGAAAAAGTAAAAGCCCTGACCGCCTTAGGTGTCGACCCTTGGGGCCAGCGCTTCGATAATCATATTCCCATAGCGCAAGTACGCGAGTTACCCGTCGATCCAGAAAACCCAGTTCAAACCAGACTGGCAGGAAGAATCGTCCTACGCAGGGGCATGGGCAATGTTTACTTCATCGATCTGCGTGACTGGACTGGCCAAGTTCAAGTAATGATAGGCAAGAAACAAGTAGGCGAACTGGGTTGGGATATTGCAAAGCACATCGACCTTGGCGACCTTCTAGGTATCGATGGTTCGTATGGCAAAACAAAAACAGGCGAGCTGACTGTCTTCGCAACCAAGATCACTTTCTTAGGTAAATCGCTTCTGCCTCACCCAGATAAATACCAAGGGATGCAAGATATCGAATTCCGTTTACGCCATCGTTACTTGGATTTAACCTACACACCCGAAACTTTAAAGCGCACCCGAGAGCGAATTCTTATGGTGCGAACGATCAGACGCCATCTTGATGATTCAGGCTTTTGGGAAGTGGAAACGCCCACGCTACATAACATTGCGGGCGGCGCTGCAGCACGGCCTTTCATCACCCATCACAACACCTTGGATCTCCAACTTTACCTTCGCATCGCTTTAGAGCTGCATCTAAAAAGACTTCTAGTTGGCGGTATCGAGAAGGTGTATGAAATCGGCAGAGTGTTCCGCAATGAAGGCATCAGCCCCAAGCACAACCCCGAATTCACCATGCTCGAACTCTACCAATCCTATGGCGATTATCAATCCATGATGGACCTTACCGAAGGCTTGATACTTGCATGCATCAAGAATCTTGGCGAAGGCACCATAAGGCCTTTTGGCGCACATGAAGTTGATTACAAAGCCCCTTGGCGCAGAGCGACTTACTCTGAATTATTTAAAGAGCATGTTGGCGTTGCAATGGAAGATGCGGATGCTGTAACCCAAAAGGCAACTGCGTTGGGCTTGAACACCAAGGGCAAACATAAAGATGTAATCATTCAGGAACTGTTCGAAATGAAAGTCGAGCACAACTTGATGGGCCCAATTTTTGTCTACGATTACCCTGCTACACTCTGCCCACTGACCAAACGAAAAACAGGTAACCCAGAAATCGCAGAACGATTCGAGCTTTATGTATGTGGCATGGAACTAGCCAATGCCTACACCGAATTGAACGACCCGATCACGCAGGAAGAAACCTTCCGCCAACAACTTGGTGGCTTGAAGGAAGAAGATTCAATGTCAAAGATGGATGACGATTTTGTTCAAGCGTTGAAGTATGGCATGCCCCCCGCAGGTGGGTTGGGCATAGGCATTGATAGGCTGGTGATGTTGCTTACGAACACTCCAACCATTCGGGATGTGATTCTATTTCCTTTATTAAGGCCCGAACATCGGGAAGAAGCGGTGGCTTCGAAGGAAGAGTAGGCATTAAGCCTAGGTCGAATTATTCTCAAGGATTGAGGTGGTACTTGTACAAGCTTTTGCTGTGCTGGAAATATTTACGAACCCGATATCTGGCAATGGTATGCATTGTCAGCGTGATGCTGGGGGTTGCAACCTTAATTGTTGTCAACAGCGTCATGGGTGGATTCAGCACAAAGCTAAAGGAAAGGCTGCACGGTTTGCTTTCGGATGTAGTGCTTGAAGCCTACGACTACGATGGTTTTACCGATGCACCAAGTAAAATGGCACAAATTAGAAACGACCCGTTCCTAAGCAATGAAGTCGAGGCGATGACAGCGACGCTTGAAATCTTTGCGATGCTGCAGTTCAACTTTCGTGAGGTTCCCTTTACCCGGCCTGTAAGAATAATAGGCATAGAACCCGAAGGCCGAAAGGCTGTGGGTGGGTTTGCAGAGCACTTGGTGAACCCGAAGAATCATGAGAAGCCAACTTTTAATCTGGATGAAAATGCGCGTGAGAGGTTTATCATAAGGCGAGCATCGAGGGGCATCGATTTTCCTGGGCCCAGAGAAGCACCCAACCTGAACGAACCACCACCGCCCGATCCACCACCCAGCAAACCCCATGAACCCCAAGGCGTGATTTTAGGCTATGCAATCGCCCATTACCGCGATCGCAATGCGCCTGCAGATCTTCCCAACAAGGATGTTCGAACCTTGGAGCCTGGTGATGAAGTGGTTATCACCACGGTGAGTGGTGCGAAGATGTCGCCTGTGTTTGATCGTTTTGTAGTATCTGATTATTTCAAATCAGAGATGAGCGAATACGATTCGAATTATGTGTTCATGCCTATCGAACACCTTCAAAAATTGCGCACGATGGAAGATCGTGTGACAAGCATACAAATCAAATTGAAGGATTACAACAAAGCGCCAAAAGTGGTTGCAAGACTAAGAGAGATGTTTGCGCATGCGCCCCTGGAAGTGCAAACCTGGGAACAGAAGCAGGGTGCGGTGCTTGCAGCAATCCGAGTTGAAAAAGGGATATTGAACATACTCTTATTTTTGATCATAGCAGTGGCAGGGTTTGGAATTTTAGCGATATTTTCAATGATCGTAGTAGAGAAAACCCGGGACATCGGAATCCTAAAAGCGTTGGGTGCATCGAATGGTGGAATCCTGACCATATTCATTGGTTATGGATTTCTACTAGGTCTGGTGGGTGCGGGATTAGGCACCATCATCGGATTAGAAATCACGGTGCATATCAACGATATCGAGAAATTTATCGCGAGTGTAACGGGTCAGGATATCTTCCCACGGGATGTGTACTATTTCGACAAGATCCCCACTGATATCAATATATTCAGTGTGTTTCTGGTCAATCTGGGATCAATCGGAATTGCTGTTCTTTTCAGCATACTCCCAGCGTTAAGGGCATCGATGCTGCATCCGGTGCGTGCGCTACGCTATGAATAATTTCAACTAAGGATAAAAGCTGATGGCTGAAAACACATTCATGTATGCACAGAATCTGCACAAGATATACCGCAAGAATGCGATCACCACGCCTGTATTAAAGGGCGTGGATATGGAAGTCGCTGAAGGGGAATTTCTAAGCGTGGTGGGCGCATCGGGTTCGGGGAAAAGCACCCTGATGCACCTCTTGGGTTCGCTCGATAAACCCGATGCAGGAGAAATCTATTACCGCGGGAAAAGAATCGACAACCTCTCTGCAGATAAAAGAGACCATCTTCGCAATCATGATTTCGGGTTCATCTTTCAGTTTTATCATCTGCTTCCCGAATTGACAGCACTCGAAAATGTGATGATCCCGTTGATGATTCGAAGCTCGGTATTTTCATGGTTGGGCAATGGAAGCGCAGCGAGAAAACGGGCGACCACCCTGATGGAAAAAGTGGGTCTGGGCCATCGAATGCATCATTTACCGAAAGAACTTTCGGGTGGCGAAATGCAGCGAACAGCAATCGCAAGAGCCTTGATAGGTAACCCCGCGCTTCTTTTTGCTGATGAACCCACAGGAAACTTAGACGAAGATACTGGGCGCGAAATCGTGCAACTTCTGCGGGAATTAAACGAAATCGACAATGTAACCATCATCATGGTCACCCATAATCTTGAGATTGCCCGTGGAACCCATAGAATTATTAAACTTGTTGCAGGCCATGTAGATTTGCCTCTTCAACAGCAACCTGAGGCTTTTGGCGTGGTTAGACCTGAATCATTTGACAACCTTCCGGAAGATGAAAACTACCCGGACGAAACTAGGCGCCAAGCTGGCATTTAATCCACCATTCGGAGTTTTTCAATGTCTAAGATTTACATGAATGGCAAGCTTGTTGAAAAAGCTGATGCGGTTATCTCCGTTTACGATCATGGCTTTCTTTATGGAGATGGGATTTTCGAAGGCATTCGAATCTACAACTCCGTAGTATTTAAATTGCATGAACACATTGTCAGGCTTTACGAAAGCGCCAAGTCTATTGATTTGACCATCCCGCTGAGTATCGATGAGATGTGCAAAGCGGTAAAAGACACAGTTTTGGCGAATGCAAAAAAAGATGGCTATATAAGGCTTATCGTATCAAGAGGGGTGGGCAACCTCGGGCTCGACCCACGAAAAACCACCAACCCCCAGATCATCATCATCGTGGATGATATTTCCATCTACCCCGAAGAGATGTACGAAAAAGGGATGGAAATCATCACAGCAGCAACGATTCGAAATATCCCCAACGCATTAAATCCCAGAATCAAATCGCTGAACTATCTCAACAACATTCTTGCAAAGCTTGAAGCCAACAGGGCTGGTGTACCTGAAGCAATCATGCTCAATCATCTGGGCGAAGTTGCAGAGTGCACTGCAGACAATATTTTTCTGGTGAAGAATGGAGTGCTAAAAACTCCCGCACCTCAATGTGGTATTTTAGAAGGCATCACCCGCAATACGGTAATGGATCTTGCAAGGTTAGAAAAAATTACAGTGCAGGAAGTTGTAATTACCAGGCATGATGTTTTTATTGCAGATGAATGTTTTCTTACAGGCACCGCTGCAGAAGTTATCTCAGTAGTAAAATGCGATGGCAGAAAAATAGGTGATGGAGTACCAGGCGAGATGACAAAATTGCTCCGTGCACGATTTCGCAAATTCGTTGGTATATAATGACTATATAGGCCATGGTTGGCTCATGTTTCCACCAAATATCCGGAGATAGGGCCATGATTACTTTAAAATCCATTCTGGTGCCAACCGATTTTAGCAAGCAATCTCAAAGTGCAATCCGCTATGGCATAGAATTCGCCAAGAAGTTTGGTGCTAAACTTCATGTTCTTCATGTGGTTCAAGATGTTTCAATATTCATCCCCGAAATGGGATTCATCAATCCATCTGCTGCACTTTCCAACATTGAACCCATGCTACTTGCTGCGGGCAAATCGCTTGCTGATTTTCTCGAACCCTACAAGCATCACGGGATTGAATTGATTTCCCACTGCCAAGAAGGCAACCCCATTGATGAAATCATTTCCCTCGCAACCGATGAAAATATTGACCTCATCATTCTTGGAACCCATGGCCACACCGGGCTTAAACATTTGTTTTTAGGTAGCCTTGCTGAAACCCTGGTGCGAAAATCCCCCTGCCCTGTGCTTTCACTACGAAACCCCGAACATGAATTTGTATCTTCTTAGCGGGTCTTTCAAACACCCACATCTTGTGCCTGGGCTTTTTTGATGGGGATGATTACCCCTTCGGGGCTTAAGATCCGAATTGAATTGTCCCGCGTTCCTGTTCCCGTCATTCTCTGCGAAAGCGGAGAATCCAGAAATACAGGCAGCAAAAAGACTGGACCACCGTCGCTGACGCTTCCGGCTCCGAAAAGAAACCTACATATGGACCTTTTTCGCATCCTCAAAGTCGTATAAATATCTATCAGAGCCGGAAGCGTGAGCGAGGGTAGCAAGTAGGAGCACCCGCTATTTTCATGATTGGCACTCACCAGCAGATTAACATCCGCCGCTCAATAATAAATGTCGATTAAATGCATTGCGACTGCAACTGCCCTGAAAGGCAACGCCGTTGTTAAATGGCCATTGCGCAGTTATCCCTTTTTGGGTTTGTCGGAAATCAATGAAAAGCTAAAAAAATACAAATAATTGTACATGCTCTTTTTAATGAAAGCTTAATTACGCTCAAAGGCTAGTTGAAATAAGCGTTTATCGAAAAAGCTAACAATTTTTCTTGCTTCATCTTTAGTGGGTGGTACTTTGAAATGATAATTATTAAGAGTAGCGATCCTGTTATGCCATCCTACAGGGCTTAATAACACACCACAGGGAAAGGCTAAACTAAGATCATAAACCGATAATTGGAAATTCTTTGTGGCCGAACCAGTCCTTCGGCCAATGTCATGATATGCGGGCCGGGACTGATATTACATAGGTCTGCATAAAACCTAATTCGGCGGCTAGATTCCCGATGAACGACGAAAACCGCAAACTCACCGACTACGAACGCCGCCTTGTACGCTGGATGCTCGAACACGGCGAACCCGAAGCGGTAGATTTTCTCCCGCAACTTGACCTTGCCGAGGTTACGGCGTGGCGCTGTTACTGCGGTTGTGCGAGCATTAATTTTCAGATTCGAGGTAAGCCGGCCGCGCCGCCGGGCGTTCACCCCATCGCCGATTTCGTTTTTGGCCACGAGGAAACATTGAGCGGAATCTTTGTGTTTGAAAATGATGGAATTCTGAGCGGGTTGGAAGTGTACGGACTCGCTGGCGACGCGCCGAAGTCGCTTCCCGAACCCGAAGCACTGCGGCCCTTTGACTGAGTCGACCGCCGCCGAACCAAGCGCTGCACCCGCATGCAGGCTTTTTGTGATGTGTAGCTCAAAGCGGGCCGGGCAGGTGAACTGTGTCGTTGTGCGGCGTTCTCCGGCCGATCCTGAAACCCTCAAGAAGGAGAAATCATGCTTGCGCAAAAACGAATCGTTTCGGTTCTGGTTCTGGCAGTGGGCCTTGCCAGCTTGGCCTTCTCGACCGCCTCCGTGCTGGGCGACGAGCCGGGGTTGTCCCGTGCCGAGTTCGACCGCCTGCAGAAAGTGCTCAGTCTCAAGAACCAGCCCTGGGCAGCTATCCCTTGGAAGAACACCCTCCCCGAGGCGAGGGCGCAGGCCGCCAAGGAGAAGAAGCCGATCTTCATGGTCGTCAACACCGGCAACTGTCTCGGCTTCGTCTGAGGCAACGGCGTGCTGGCCCGTGAGGCCATCCTGAATGATCCCCAAGTCGTCGAGATACTTACGAAACATTTCGTGTGCTTCGCCATCGACAACGCGAATAACTCGAATACCACAAAAAGGGAGCGCGAATTCCTCAAGCCGCTGGGAGGTACAGCCTCGACCCAGGGCATGAGTACCTTCACGGCCGGGGGTCAACTCCTCGCTGGCGGTGGCGGGTACGACGCCAAGCCGAACCTGAAAATGCTCAAGGGTGCGCTGAGCAAGTTCCAATCCGACGAAAAGTTTAAAGAGGAACCGGCCCCAGTCTTCGAGATGGACGCGGACCGCGTCGCTGCGAATGAAACGAAACGACCACCCGAAGGCGGACTGGTCTTGTATGTGACATGGAAAATCCTCGAACCGGAAAAACTGCTCAACTCCAAGAGTTCCGATAACGACAAACACCTCTCGAACGCGCTTGGCGTCGATCGACTCTGGGTGCGGAAAGACGAAGCCGAAGCGTTGGCCAAAGGAGCTTTCCCAGACAGCCTGCGCAATCGCATGGTGTCCTACCTGCGTTATGTCGTACCGGGCAAACTGAAGACCGACGGCATGAAGTTGGTGGAAGGGCGCTTGTCGGGCGACTTGCGGTCCGACAAGGGCGAACGCGCCGACTCCCTAGGTTTCGTCGAAGCCAAAGACGGCAAGGTGACCCGCTTCGATCTGGTCATCAAAGGCCTAGGTAAAAATTGCAATGCGCACGGATTCGAAGGCGCCTTGACATTACTTCCGAAGGACACCACCGCGCCCGTGGCACTGAGCTTCATGCTGGCCGACCCGCGCGAAGAACTCTCACATACGCTGCCCCACGCTGTCCGCAACCCGCAGTATCTGAAGTAGTACGGTCCGCCAGCGCGGCGAAAGAGAAGAAACCGAGCACGCTGGAGGTCGGGTGGAGTATGATCCCCGAAGAACAAAAGTTCTTCCTTGATACCAAAGCGACTCCCTCGACCGCAGCCTGCATCGTGTGTACGGCTGGAAGCAAGGCACCGATATTTTCCCGCCCCCATTTAGAGAAACTGTCATGAGCGTACGCAACCTGTTGGTCCTTTTCTTCGTAGTCATCCTGGCCCATGTCGCACGGGGCGCAGAACCGAACCACTGGAGCAAACTGGACAAAGCTACCATTGAAGGACCTCGCTTCGATGTGCCGATCGGTTATTCGC
>Ga0209597_1001339_pt1 | contig 16157 bp, 5 predicted proteins | sample M_140625_MF_Meta_FD_187316 | JGI IMG/M metagenome (GOLD analysis project Ga0209597, IMG submission 187316) | Freshwater microbial communities from Lake Montjoie, Canada to study carbon cycling - M_140625_MF_MetaG (SPAdes) (version 2) | ecosystem: Environmental > Aquatic > Freshwater > Lake... | reverse complement strand
GGATCGTTGTTCACGTAACGTGCGTTGCAATCGACAGTTAGAACAATCGCTTTGTTGGTTCCTTTTATATTCACAACAGCCGCATCGCTTTTGCGATTCGTACTCATGTTCACAGTACCCACCATGCTGTCGTATTGCTCATACACCCAACGCTTGCTCGCGATGTTTGGTAGGGCAATCAACTGTCTTGCAGTTACGACATAGTCTTTCGGCTCAGCTACATTATCCATGTTGAACTTCTTGTTCTCTGCATAGTATGTTGGTTCGCTGTATTCTCTTTCGTAAACCGGTGCTCCTCCCCCAAGCACAAGGCTTTCTGCAGGAATTTCGCCAACAACTTCACCATTCATGTAATAACGAACCATTGGTCCTTCAGTCACCACACCAATTTCTTTCGCGTGCAAATCCCACTTGTCGAAAATCTTTTCCACTTCCGCTTCGTGTCCTTTCTTAATCACAATTAGCATACGCTCTTGCGATTCAGAAAGTAAAATCTCGAACGGCTGCATGCCTTCTTGTCTGGTTGGAACTTTGTCTAGATAAATATCCATTCCAACACCACCGCCCGCACTCATCTCAGAAGTAGAGCAGGTGATACCTGCTGCACCCATGTCTTGCATTCCTGCAATAGCATCGGTTTCCGACAATTCCATGGTTGCTTCCAACAATAATTTTTCTTGAAACGGATCGCCTACTTGAACAGAAGGCAAATCTTTCGCAGATTCTGCGGTAATATCTTTTGAAGCGAACGACGCTCCTTTAATTCCATCTTTTCCTGTTGCTGAACCAACAATGTACACCGGGTTCCCAACACCTTTCGCTTTCGCGCTGATCATCTTTCCGTTTTCAACCAAGCCCACAGACATGGCGTTTACCAATGGATTCACTTGATAGCTCTCGTCGAAGAACACCTCACCACCAACGGTTGGAATTCCAAACGCATTGCCGTAGTTCCCAATTCCCTTCACCACACCTTCCAACAACCACTTGGTTTTCGGATTGTCTAATTTTCCGAAACGCAATGAATTCAACTGAGCAATCGGACGCGCGCCCATGGTGAAAATATCGCGGTTAATTCCGCCAACACCCGTTGCAGCGCCTTGGTATGGCTCAAGTGCACTCGGGTGGTTGTGAGATTCTATTTTGAAGGCGCAACCTAAGCCGTCGCCAATATCTACAAGACCTGCGTTCTCTTCTCCAGCCTTCACCAACATGTGTGGTCCGTCTTTCGGAAGTGTTTTCAACCACTTGATGCTGTTTTTGTAAGAGCAGTGTTCGCTCCACATCACAGAGTAAACGCACATTTCCGTGAAATTCGGCGTGCGACCTAAGATGGTTTTGATTTGATCAAATTCCTCGGGACGAAGTCCCATTTCTATTGCTTGTTCAAGCGTTGCAATTTGCGTAGATGCGTTTGACATGTAGTGCGGTTAAAAAACTGACGCGAAGATAACTTATTTCAACTCGTCTAACTTCATTTTTCAGGGGGGCTCGTCACGGCCATGTTTTAAGCTGATTCCACTCGAAATTCCACTCAGGAGTTACGAGCCGTCCCATTTCGCTGGCTTTGAACCAAGGAGAGATGCTGGCGTTATTCGGATTAACTAAAACTTCTATGTCTTGCGCGGGCATATAGCTCTGCGCAAGGAGGAATACTTTCCCACCGCCTCCTTCAGCAACGTCCAATACAATCACTGCGTGTCCGGGAGATCCGCCTTTGATAAATACATCGCCAGCCTCGAGGTTTGCAATGTTTTTGGTTTGAAGTTCCTTCGATAGGGAAAGGGTGCCTGCGTAAGTGAAAATCTTTTTCATATAATTCATAAAATCGTCGTGCGATTCAGAAGCTGTTCCTCCCGTGTTCCAGCCGTTACACGCTGCATTCAATCGCTTTCCTTGTTTCCATTCAGAATATTTCATGTTGAATCCGTTTGTGAGATTGAAGGAAATATCTTTGAATCGTTTTTCAGCAAACAACCATTCCGCACGAAGACGCATAATGGCATCGGCGCATTGCTGCAAATCTCTATTTCCAACCGACATGTCAATGACCGCAGCGGCAACTTTTTTATCTTTTACTTCACCGTTGTAATATTTGGTTAGTGTGCCCTGAGGTTTCAACGGAAGGTCCTGCAAATAATTTCCGAACGTTCCTGCAGTATATGCTTTCCTGCTATAACCCACCGGAACATTAAATCGCGTCGCCACCGTATTCCCCTCCGCATTCTCTTGCGAAGCATCTTGTGAAACATCTTTCACTCTGTGAATCTTGCCTTCGGCATCTTGCGAAGCATCTTGCGGAGCATCTTTCGAAGAATCTTGCATAGCACCTTTCGAAGAATCTTGCATAGCATCTTTCGAAGAATCTTGCATAGCATCTTTCGAAGAATCTTGTGTAACACTTGAGCATTGCACCGCCGCCGCAACAACCAACGAAACGGTTCCGAATTTAAAGAAATAAGAAAGTTTATTCATGCCAATTAAATTTTGAAGTCGATATGTATAACGGAACGAGAAAGATTTTGAAATAGTATATGCCTTTTTATGGCATAGGTAAATCTTGCTTTTGTTGAAAATGATTTTCAGTTTTGTGGAAATAAAATTTTATGATGTTAAAACAATGTTATAACTTTGCGGGAAGTAATTTTCATGATATGAAATCGAAAATAATTTCCATAGGCAACTCAAAGGGAGTAATCATACCTTCTTCATTCATGAAAGACTTGGGTTTAACCGATTCGGTAGAAATGGAGGTGGTAGATAACACCCTTGTTATTCGTGCGGTTTCCAATGCACGAAAAGGTTGGGAAGAACAGATTGCTTTGGCTGCCAAATCGGATAATAGCAACGATCGAATGCCAGACTTTTTCAAAGATGAAATCTTGGAGGATTGGACATGGTAGAACGCTACGGCATTTATTGGATTAATCTGGATCCAACGGTTGGACGCGAGATGAAGAAAACGCGTCCTTGCATTGTTCTTTCTCCGAATGAAATGAATCGACACATGAGCACGGTAATCATTGCGCCAATAACTTCTACACTTCGGAATTATCCCATGCGGCTCAATTTGACGTTGAAAGGGAAGAAAGGTCAGATTGCCTGCGATCAAATGCGTTGTGTAGATGTTCAGCGCATGGGGAAGAAGATTCAAGGTCTTCCTTCCAACCAACAAAAAAAACTCCGAGAAATAATTGAAGAGTTTTTAGTAGCCGAGTAAACTATTTCCCCCTCCCACCCATCATTTTAAACAATTCTGACTTCGAATTAATTTCAAGTTTCCGGTAGATTCGCTTCACGTTCATGCGAACGGTATCTATTGCAATGGAGTAGCGGTCTGCGATGAGTTTGTAGCTGAGCCCATCGAGAATTCCATTGACAACGTCTTTTTCGCGTTCGGTGAGTTGCTCGGAAATGTTTTTAGGCTGATTAAAAAACGAAATGACTTGTCGAGCAATCTTTGGAGTCATATACGCCCCACCATTTTCAATACTCTCGAAAACTTCTTTAAAATTCATTTCGAAACTTTGTTTGTCAATGTACCCCGAAGCCCCCAATTGTAGGGCTTTAAAGATGGTTTCAGAATCGTCTTTAATGGTATTCATGACAATCGAAGCATTCGGATACAATTTTAGTATGCGTTCAATGGCTTCAATGCCGTTCATTTCGGGCATAACAATATCAAGCAAATAAATGTCGGCTTCAACCGGATTATTCAGAAAGTCCAGAGGGTTAGTGAAAATCTGTTTGCAGGACATGTTTTCAATCTCATTAAGGCTCTCTTGCATTAATCGAGCGAGATGTATGTCGTCTTCAATAATGATGATGTTTTTCACAAAATGGGAAGTTTAATTTCTATTGTTAATCCTGTTTGTCCTTCTTGAATAAAATGTCTGACTGAACCGTTGTTTCGTCTAATGCGTTTTGCAATGTTCCGAATGCCATTGCCTTTTTGAGATTCGAGATGTGAAAGGTCACAAATGCCGTCGTCTGTGATATTCATGAATATGGTTTTATTTTCTGCCTGAAGGTTCAATGAAATTAGAGTGGCATTAGAATGCTTGAGACAGTTTGTCATAATTTCATAGACCGATAATTTTAGGTCTCTAAAAAGTTCACGGTCGAGCCTGTAATTTCTGTCGAAATCTATTTTGAATTTAAACTGTAGGTCTCCGTCGGAACATGAGGAAGCTATAAATTCCTTCAAGTCATCTGAAAGGTCTTGTAGCGTATGGCTTTTATTCGAAATGGAATCAAGGTAGGTTCGGAAACTATACAAGGCTTCTTTCAATCCACTTTGTATGAGTTCTTTTTCCTTCGCTTCGAATTTTGATTTTTTGCTAATGAGTAATAAGCGTGTGAGTATGGTTCCCGATTCGTCGTGAAGGTCCATGGCAATCTTCGCTTTGGTAATTGTTCGAATGCGCATAGACTTTAGAATATTTAACCAAAGCAATACGAGTATTGCTAACACAACTAGTGCAAAAAAGACGTGAAAGCTTGTCTTTACATAAAAAGGGGCGGTTGATACAATTGGAAATGATTTCTCTGTAACCAGCCTTCCGAAAGGGTCAAACATTTGAATTTTTAAGGTGTATTCACCATAAGTAAGATCAGATAAAACAATGCTTCCTTTATCATCGGTTTGAAACCAATTCTTACCGTCAATAGTGTAACGAAACGAATAACCTTTTTTATATTGGTAGTCTAAATGAGATAGGTGAATCACAATAGATTCAATTCCCGTTCGAAAGGAAATGGTTTGCCCTTCCTGGTAATTCGAAAATTGTTTTGTTCTATCGGTTTGAATATGCTCAATTCCTGAAATATGAAAGGTTTTGGAATACTGAAAGTCATTCAATTTAAGCGGATTAATAACTTCAAAACCGTTGAGGCCTCCGAAAATTAGGTTGCCGTTCTCGAGTATACATGACGAATAGTAATTGAACTCTTTGTTAATTAAACCATGTGATTTGTTTAAAAACCGAATGGATTCGTCGTTTGTATTGTAAACCGTTATTCCGAGATAAGTAGATGCCCAAATACAACCGTTGAAATCTTCAATCAATGCAGTAACTTTCGGATGAGAGATTTCGAAAGCACTGCTATAAATTCGTTTGATTTTAAAATCGCTCAATTGAACCACTGCCACTCCCGTATTTGTGGCCAGCCAGATTTCATTCTGGTTTTCACGGAAAAGAATGTCTTTTATTTCAACGAGGCTGCTGCACGGGTGGTCGATGAACTCGAATCCTTTGTTGCGCGTTAATTGAATGCGATAGAGCCCATGACTTGTGCCCAAAAGAATAAGATTGCTTTTTCCTATTTGGTTGGCTGTGTAAGCTGTAATTCCAGATTCTAAACTGAATTCTTGCACTTGTTTATTCGCAGGGTTGTAAGAAGTTATTTTGTTTTCACCTGTCATCAGAAGCAGAGAGTCTGAAAAAATAGAAATGTCTCGCATTGTCGCGTCATCTCTGATGTCATCGCGAATGTGTGTGGTGATTTTTTTTGTTTTTAAATCCAAGCTAACGAGGGTGCGGCGGCCTTCTGTAGTGAAATACAATTGCTCATTGAATACAAGGCCGTCATAAGATGAAAAGGTTGTGTCAGTGAGAAGCCCCGTTTCACCTCGTTCGTTTTGCTCAAGTATATTCGGAAATCCCAAAAAGTAACGTTTATTGTTGTGTTCAATAATTCTTCGTCGCACAAGGGCCTCGTTTCGTTCTGTCGGTGGGTTATCAATTGCTTTTTCTGAAAGGGCTGGTTGATAGGACACGAGAATCATCCCTTGGTTAGTTCCAACGAATACTGCATTTTCATTTACTCGGCAGATACAGCGGTACTGAAGGTTTGAATCTTTTCCGAAAAGCAGTGCGTAATAATTACCATGAAGGGTGACATGGGGAATTGTGTTGTTTTCAATTCGGATGATGGCTCCCGAAGATTCTTCATCGAAAAAACTCACTCCTGTTTTATCAATTAATTCTGGATGTTCAACAAATTCGTTATTCTTCAGTATGAATACCCGCCAGCCATTCCAGTTAATAACTCCGTGCCTTGGCGAAAGTATGAGATTCCCAGAAGTCCTGCTGGTTGGCATGGGAATTTTTATTCGTTCCGATGGGTTGCCAAGGTTGATGCGATAAATGTCAGATTTGTTGGCGGAAAATAAAAGGTCCCCTTGGTAAATCAAGACACTTGCTTTAGGTCCAACAGCAGTTGTTTCTTTGAATAATATTCTGTTATTCTGTTTAACAATTAGAAGTCCGGTATCGAAAAGAAATGCCGTTGTGTCGTTTGAAAAGGCTATGGATAAAGGCTTGTCGATTGAAAGTTTTTTGAAAGTGAGTTCTTGCGGATTCAATAAAATGAGCCCGTCGGCTTCGGTCAGCAAATAAAGTAAATCACCATTTTTTTTAATGTGGTTTATCCTGTTGTCGTGAAATATGTTGGGGTGAGAGGAGCTGTTGAAATTCTCGATATGATAACCGTCGAAGCGGGAAAGGCCTTTCTCTGTGGCGATCCAGATGTAACCGCTTTGGTCTTTGACCAAATCAGAAACTTCATTGGCAGGAAGTCCAGAATTAATGTCATAAGGTGGCATTTGTGCGAAAATGGACTGCGCCTGCACGGAAGAACCATCTGTAAAAAATGAACACCACGCGACAATTGACCAGCAAAGGAAATTGCGAACTCCTGGAATAATTTGAAGACATAATTGTGACACGCTCAAATTTAGTGGTTTATTCAAGATTGGTTATCATTATCATTGCGGAATACCTCGGTTACTTGAATTACGACCATTTAATTCAGGATTTCAATCCAAATAAAAGCAGTCTTAATGAAACGCTTGAGACCATTAGTGCAAGCGATTTGAAAAAGGGCGTTACCTGCCAATATTCGCCAGCTGGAGAAGTTCTGTAAACGGCAATATCAAAAACATTGTTCTCGGTAAAATCTCCGGTATCACCTCAATTGAATTGAATGAGTTCGGCTTGCGAAGCACCTTTCAAAGAACCTTGCGAAGCACCTTTCAAAGAATCTTGTGAAACATCTTTCGTAGAACCTTGCGAAGCACCTTTCGCAGAACCTTTCAACGAATCTTTAAACCGCTATCGAATACACATCTTCATGTGTATTGGGATATATTTTGACGTCGTCTTAACGCGGTAATTTTACGTCCCTATGTCCTGACTTCATTACACGTGTTAATAAAGTGCGGGGTTATGTGAATAAAGCGTAAAAAAAAGAGCATGGTACATTCGAGAAGTTTTGGCAAGCAATTATTGCAATTGGCAGTAGTTTCATTTTTGTTATTTACAAGTAATCAAAGTTTTGCTCAGGATGCCGATGGGGATGGTATAGTCAATAATCTCGATGTAGATGATGACAACGATGGTGTATTGGATGCCGTTGAAGCAGCAAGTTGCTATATGGCCGCAAATGATTGGAACACGGCTGACAAAACATTGTATGCCACAATTTCCTCTCAATTAAACACGCTCGCACCGAACACCAATTTCAGTGCACTCACAGACAATGATGGTGCTGTAGCTGCAGTGCAATTCTCAACGGCTGTTGCTCAAGCGCAATTGAACAAGGAACTCTTCAAAGTGACTTTTTCGCAACCTGTGCGTCTAGATGCTTTGTACATTAAAAAAACAAGCGCCACTCAAATTTTTGCCGCAACTGCCGCAAGTATCAAGTTACAAGGGTCGAATGACAACCTTGCTTGGACGGATCTTACTGCCGCCATCGCGTCCCCAGCAAATGCGACAAACGTGACCGCCAATGGTGGTGTTTCACTCACCAATTCAAATAAATTTACGGTTACCACCAATGCAGGCAACTATAAATATTACCGTGTCTATGGTGTGCTTGCTGCAAACATCCTTGCTGGTATTGCATCCGAATTTTATTTTGATGTAAATACAAGCACCTATGTTGCATCCAGCTTCCCATTAACGAACTGTACTGCAGATACAGACAATGATGGAACATTGAACCAGTTGGATCTCGATGCTGACGGCGACGCTTGTTCGGATGCCAAAGAAGCGGGTGCAACAAATAGCTCAACAAGTAATTATCAATTCACAGGTGCCGTTGGTGCGAATGGATTGATCAATAGCCTCGAAACTTCTACCGAAAGTGGTCTGGTTACTTACACTGAAACCTATGGTCTTTATGCCGCTGATAACACGATCAGTGCCTGCACAGATACGGATGGAGACAATATCACGGATGTCAATGACATCGATGATGACAACGACGGTGTCTTGGACGCGAATGAAATCAATTGTTCGACCTATGCTGCAGTCACAGATTTTTATGGCCCAACGTATTGGAGCTCTATAACTTGGACGGGCGGTGCCTACACAGCGGTCTATCCGACTGCAACACCGTACTTATACATCGATGGAAATTTAACCAATGGTGTTGAGGTCTTTAGACCGGGAACAACGGCAAACCCAATTGCTGGTGATGATTTTACAGCAACGCCAATCATTTTCACATTAAAAACAACAGCACCACTGCATGCCGATGGATTTTCCATTGTGAATGATTACGGAGCACTAGGAGATAACATCGTAAAAGCAGACATCAAATTATTCAGTGGAACTGCGCCGAACTATACCCTCTTGGGAACAGAAACCATTGACAACATGCTCGATGTTTCTTCTACTACGCGCTATCCATTTAGCACAGGATATGACAATGTAACCTCTATTCAAATCTTAGTTTACAAAACAACTCCTGGTGGAACACAGCCAGATAACGGAATGCAAATGGGCGAACTCGGCCTTTATTCAAATGCCGGAACGTTTTGTATAGACATCGATACGGATCTTGATGGAATCGTAAATAGATTGGATCTCGATTCAGATGACGACAGTTGTTCAGATGCTGTTGAAGCCGGAAGCTCAACCACTGCGACAAGCACGTCCGCTTTCCCTGCAGGAACCGATACCAATGCGAATGGACTTCTCAACAATTATGAAGGAGCAACAGCAGGCACCATCAACTACACGAATGTGTATACAACGTATGCCATATCGTCCAATTTGGCCTCTTGTGCAGACACAGATGGCGACGGCATCACAAACAATAGTGATATCGACGATGACAACGATGGTGTATTGGATGCGGCAGAATCTCCAACGTGTTTTTACACATCCAACGATTGGTATTTAGGTCCACGCCCAGAAATTACGGTAACAACGCCGCTTTCGATGGCCATTGGTCAGAACTTCCCGGGGAAATTGGTAAATGGATTTAACGCCACGACAAACTTTGATGTGCGTTTTGAAACGACCACAGCATCAATAAATACACTCGGAACAGGCCGTGAGGTATACCGATTCAATATGCAGATTCCGGTTGAACTGAGCAATATTTATTTGGGCTATGTCAATACCAATACACATTTTGCAGCAGGAACAAACTTGGTCTTGCGTGGTTCATCTGATGGACAAACATGGACAAATCTTTCGCTTCCCTTGGTGTACGATGGATTGATCGGTGCTCCTTCCGCCACGGAAGTAACCACCATCCCGATGTTGCCCAATATAAACAATGCCAACCTATTTACAGTAACACAAAATGCTGCTAAGTATCAATTTTATGACATTTACTGGACAACAGGTGGGGGAATATCAAATGCTGGATATGCAAATGAAGTGTATTTTAAAACGGCCGCAGGATACATTCCAAGTCAGCATCCAAAGATCAGTTGCAACACAGATACGGACGGAGATGGAATACTCAATCATCAAGATTTAGACTCCGATGCGGATGGCTGTGCGGATGCAAAAGAGGCCGGTGTTTCGGGAACTTTGACCACAGCATCAACATTGAGCAACGCTATTGCAGCAGGTCCATACAATACGAATGGATTTGCCAATGTCTTGCAAACTTCAGGTAATGGGATTTACACCGGGACATACACCTATAACATTGCACGCAATGGCGCAGTAAATGGCTGTACTGACTCCGACAGTGATGGTGTTCCAAATATTACAGATTTAGACGATGATAACGATGGGGTATTGGATCTCGTTGAGTGTCCTCCTCCGGGAATTGAGCCGCTAGTTCCGCGTTTTGATATCAGTAGCGGTGCCTCAGTAACCCAAACAATAAGTGGTTTTCCAGATGAACTGTACATCGATATTTGGAACATCGACAACAACTTCAATTTGAAGATCAATAATGTAAACATTACAACGGTCTCAGAATTGAATTTCGCCATTGGTTCAACCTATACAGTTCCCTATACAAACGTTGTTCAGCAATCAGGTCTTGGTCTGAATTCACCAAATAACGTGTGGCTTTATGGAAATAACCAAGCACGTCCAATGATCCGTGTGGTGATCAATAGCTTCGGTGAGGTTAAAATTTTGGGCTTGGATGGTTACAATGGAACGGGTAACTACCAGGAGTTGGTGCTCTTAAATGCCGCTTATAACATTGTTCCAATCAACCTGAATGGCACGAATATAATCGCATTTAGCCAAAATAATGAGTATCCACCTACCTACTTAAACGCCGAATTCAATACATACAGAAGCAGTGGATCTTGCGATTTTGACAACGATGGCGTTGACAACACCTTGGATCTTGACTCGGACAACGATGGCTGTAGTGATGCCTTAGAAGCAAAAACAACGACAAGTACGGCACCCAATTATCAGTTCACAGGTACGTTTGGTTCCAACGGTTTTATCAATTCATTGGAAACAGTAGCAGACAATGGCGTGTACAGCGGATTATATCCGTATGATTTCGCAATTAATGCTTCAATCTTGGCTTGTCTGGATTCTGACAATGATGGCGTTTTCAACGTTACAGATTTGGATGATGACAACGACGGGGTCTTGGATGCTGTTGAATCACCAACGTGTTTTTACTCACTTTCTGAATTGGCAAAACCTGCAAGTGCAAGTAGTGAACTCAATCCATTTGTAAGTGGAGGCATTACCTACGTGCCAAGCAATGCCATCGACAATAGTGCAACGACTTATGCTGCGACTATTGCTGGACAATACCTCACTGATAAAGAACTCTACAAGTATACTGCGAATGGAATAATTGCTATTTCTTCCTTGAATTTAGACCTGTTTTCTTGGCCAATTTCCGCCAATGCAACATCAACCTTCAAACTTCAAGGTTCTGGAGACAATGTACTTTGGACAGATTTATCAGCTCCTTTGGCATCAACGGGAACAACGGGTACCTTGATCATTTCAAACACACTAGCACCAACTACGAAATTCAAGTATTTCCGACTGTATGGTATTGCTGGAACGACTGGTATTGGAGGAATTACCAATGCAACATTTGTCTTGGCGACCTCAACAAGTCCAAGTGAAAATCCAAAAATCGCTTGTACCAACGATACAGATGGCGACAATGTCCTAAATCATTTGGATTTAGATTCAGATAATGATGGATGCTTCGATGTGGTAGAAGCTGGTGTTTTAGGAACTTCAGCAACTGGAATTGTTGCAGGAACAGGAAATGCAAATTATGGAGCAAATGGTTTTGCCAATGCGTTGGAGACAAGCACAGAAAGCGGAAATTATAACGACGTATATTTTTATGATTATGTGATTGCGGCAGGATTAAATGCCTGTCTTGATACGGATAATGATGGTGTAAAAGACATAACTGACATTGATGATGACAACGATGGGGTCTTGGATGCTACGGAATCACCGAGCTGTTTTTACACTGCTCAAGAGTTGAGTAAACCTACAGCCGTAAGTACCGAGTTAGCACCTTACACAACCAATGTCATTGCCAATTCTATTGACAATAGCCCTACAACTTTTTCTGCCTTCGCGCCTTCTGTGAATTGGGTGAATAAAGAAATCTTCAAATTCACAGCTGTCGACTTTATCGGAATCACAGGAATTTCTTTTGATTTGGTCAATTGGGGCTTGTCGTCTACTGCTGCCATGACCTTTAAAATGCAAGGTTCTGCTGATGATTTAACTTGGACAGACTTATCGCCAGCGGTATCTTCAATAGCAACTACAGGAATATTCACGATCTCGAATACCCTAGCTACAACAAGCAAATTCAAGTATTACCGCCTCCTTGGTGTTGCAGGAACTTCCTACTACGGTGGTGTAACGAATGCTATATTCAATCTTGCCTCTAACACAGTTCCTAGTGGAAGTCCGAAGGCGACGTGCAGCAATGACACAGATGGCGATAACGTTGTGAATCATTTAGATTTAGATTCAGACGGTGATGGTTGTGCGGATGCTAAAGAAGCGAGCAGTTCGACTACCGCAACTAGCACCGCTGTTTACCCTACAGGAGCTGATGCGAATTCAAATGGGTTGTTGAACATATATGAAGGTGCAACAGCGGGAACAGTTAATTATACATCAACGTATTCCGATTATGCATTAACAAATACAATCAATGCTTGTGCAGACACAGATGGAGATGGCATTGGAGATGTTATTGACTTGGATGATGACAACGATGGTGTGTTGGATGCAACAGAATCGCCGAGCTGTTTTGTTGCAGCCAATGATTGGAATACTGCAGATAAATCGGTAAATGTGAGCATTTCTTCAGATTTAAACACATTGGCTCCGAATACCAATTTCACCGCACTTGCCGACAATGATGGCGTTGCAGCTGCAGTACAATTCTCAACGGCTGTTGCACAATCCCAATTGAACAAGGAACTTTTCAAAGCGACTTTTTCACACCCTGTGCAACTCGATGCAGTATATATCAAGAAAACGACGGCTACACAAATTTTTGCCGCAACTGCCGCCAGCATCAAGTTACAAGGCTCAAATGACAACCTTGCTTGGACAGACCTTACAGTGGCAACTGCTTCTCCTTTGAATGCAACCAACGTAACCGCAAATGGTGGCGTATCCCTAACCAATTCGAATAAATTCACCGTAACAACGAATGCCGGTAGCTATAAATATTACCGTGTGTATGGTGTTCTTGCTGCAAATATCTTAGCTGGTATTGCCTCTGAAGTATATTTTGATGTGAATACAACAGCGTACAATGCATCGACCTTCCCACTTGCTACTTGCGCTGTTGATACAGATAATGACGGAGTAGTAAATCATTTGGATTTAGATTCAGACGGCGATGGTTGTTCGGATGCGAAAGAAGCTGGAAGTTCAACCACTGCATCAAGCACTACAGTTTATCCAACAGGAACCGATGCCAATTCAAACGGTTTATTAAACAATTACGAAAGCGCAACAGCAGGAACTGTAAATTATACTTCTACGTATGCTGATTATGCTTTATCCTCTACCCTAAATGCTTGTACAGATACGGATGGTGACGGAATCACAGATTTCGTAGACGTAGATGATGACAATGATGGCTTATTGGATACGGCGGAATGTAGTACTGCCTTAATGATTGAAAATAATCCAGCAAACTTGGGTCAGGTTTCTCGTAAAAGTTGGACCCTTGCCTATATTATTGAACAGGACGTCAACAGCTTTGCAGGTGCTACGTTTGGAGCATTACGATCGGAATGTACCCAAAATGTATATGGGGAAGTGAAACTACCTCCAGCCTCAACTCCAGTGATTATGGAAGCAATTACTTCATTGGACATCCCATCGATGGATATGGGAACGGTGGTTTATCGTGAAGTTTATGTTAAAATTCCTTCGACGGCAGCGTTTATCAATTCAAGTCAAATATCTTTCAGAATAGGCAAGGACAATCTTACCTGGAATGCTGCTGTCTTATATATAGCACATAACGGTGCTAGTATTACCTCACTTACTCCTGTTGGTGGCGGTGGCGGTAGTACGAGTGTTTTGGTGTCTACGAATAGCACTGACATGAAGCTCGTTTCCCAAGGTAAATACAACGGAACAGGTGGACCTTACTACCAAGGAGGGGAATTTATTACCAGTCCTGCCAATGCTGGAAAATGGGTGCGCATGGCTTTATCAATTCAAGATGGGGCAGTAAACGAACAAGCTATTGTTCAATATAGGTTAAACGGAACTGGAACTTGGCTACCCGTGGATGTGGCCAATGGCTTCCAATTTGCCGCGACTGAATTTAGTGATGTATTAGATTCGTCAAATCTAGTCTGCGATGCAGACAGCGATGGAATTCCAAATGGTTTAGACCTCGATTCAGACGGCGACGGTTGTTCGGATGCCAACGAAGCATACAACTCATCAACTGCTCAAGGAACTGACGGAAACATGTATTATGGTACTGGAAATCCACCAGCAACCAATGCAAACGGTGCAGTTACAGCTGCAACGTATCCTGGAACCAATGCGAATGTTTTAACGGTTGGAAGTGCAAGCACAATAACAGTGCAGCCTGCAAACCAATCGCTTACTGCCGGAACAACGGCAACATTTGCTGCTACAGTTACCCCAGGTTCAGGTACTACAACATATCAGTGGCAGGTAAGCACAAATAATGGCGCAACTTGGACAAATGTTGCCAATTCCGCTACATACAGCGGAGCAACAACAACGACATTAACCGTTGCCAATGTTTCCACAGGAATGAATGGGTACCAATATCAGTTGTTGATTTCTCAATCGAATTATATATGTGGTAATATCACAACGATACCTGCTACTTTAACAATTGGAGGGTTAATCCAAATCGTTAATGACAATGCAAGTACCTTAGAAGATACGCCACTGAATGGTTCAGTAACATTAAATGATATTGGTTCAGGTGGGTCAACTGTGACGGTAAATACGTTCACAATCAATGGTACAACCTATACTGCTGGTCAAACAGCTGTTATTGCCGGAGTAGGAACGATTGTCATCAATTCAAATGGAACATATACATTCACTCCTGCATCAAACTTTAATGGTAACGTTCCTACTATTAGCTATTCAGCTACAGATGGGAATGCATCAACGGGCACTGGCACTTTGACTATAACGGTAACACCAGTAAATGACGCACCGATTGTAGACAACGAAATAATCACTACAAACGAAGACACGCCAGCAACGGGTGACTTGACTGACGCGGGTGACTCAGATCCTGATGGAACAGCTTTGACTGCGAACACAACACCAGTGAGTGGTCCATCGAACGGAACGATTGTGATCAATGCAAACGGAACATACACTTATACTCCGAATCCAAACTTCAATGGAACGGATGTGATCGTGGTATCCATCTGTGATGCAGGTTTACCATTACCAGCAATATGTGTGAACAACACGATTACCATCACGGTAACACCAGTAAATGACGCACCGATTGTAGACAACGAAATAATCACTACAAACGAAGACACGCCAGCTACAGGTGACTTGACTGACGCGGGTGACTCTGATCCTGATGGAACAGCACTTACTGCCAATACAACGCCAGTGAGTGGTCCATCGAACGGAACGATTGTCATCAACGCGGACGGAACATTTACCTACACACCAAACGCTGGATTTAGCGGAACGGATGTCGTAGTGGTATCTATTTGTGATTCAGGCACTCCACTTCCAGGAGTATGCGTGAATGACACGATTACTGTAACGGTTGCTCCAGTAAATGACGCACCGATTGTAGATAACGAAGTAGTTACTACAAACGAAGATGCTCCAGTATCAGGTGACTTAACAGATGCCGGTGACTCTGATCCTGATGGAACAGCATTGACTGCGAACACAACACCGGTTAGTGGTCCATCAAACGGAACGATTGTTATCAACCCTAACGGAACATACACATACACTCCAAATCCAAACTTCAATGGAACAGATGTGATTGCGGTATCGATTTGTGATGCAGGAACACCACTTCCAGGAGTATGTGTAAATGACACGATTACAGTAACGGTTGCACCAGTGAATGACGCACCGATTGTAGACAACGAAGTTGTGACTACAAACGAAGACACGCCAGTAGCAGGTGACTTGACTGACGCGGGTGACTCTGATCCTGATGGAACAGCATTGACTGCGAACACAACACCAGTAAGTGGTCCATCGAACGGAACGATTGTTATCAATACAGATGGAACATTTACCTACACACCAAACGCAGGATTTAGCGGAACGGATGTTATTGTGGTATCGATTTGTGATGCTGGACTTCCATTACCAGGCGTATGCGTGAATGACACGATTACTGTAACAGTAAATTCAGTGAATGACGCGCCG
>Ga0209597_1001337_pt1 | contig 16167 bp, 9 predicted proteins | sample M_140625_MF_Meta_FD_187316 | JGI IMG/M metagenome (GOLD analysis project Ga0209597, IMG submission 187316) | Freshwater microbial communities from Lake Montjoie, Canada to study carbon cycling - M_140625_MF_MetaG (SPAdes) (version 2) | ecosystem: Environmental > Aquatic > Freshwater > Lake... | reverse complement strand
ATCGACAATGGCATCAATCGCCGTACCCCCTACCTGGAGGCGGCTCAGCAGTCCCTCCGGAACGGTTGACTTGAAATTGAAATTGAAGTTGTTGTACTTCTGGATCGCTTCCTCCGTACCGCTGTAAACCATTGCCCCCGTCACGCCGGGGGCGGAAACCGCCAGCTGGCCGTCGCTGGAGATCGCCACAGCGGTGCCCAGCTGGGCTCCCCACCAGGTTTTGGAGGTGGTGTTGCCCGCCTGGTTGGTGGTGAGGGTGCCGCCACTGCCGAGCAGCGGATTGCTGAGGATGGTGGGGGTGGCAGTGCCCCAGCTGCCGGGATAGGTGCTGGTGCTGTAGCCATACAGGGCACCGATCGGCTGGGTGGAATCCTCGGCGTTGCTGGCATCGAGGCTGCGCAGATAGTTGGGCGCACCAATCCAGAGGGTGCCTGGATTGCCGTTGCTGCCGCTCTGGAAGGCCAGGGCCGAGCCGAAGCCGGCGACCGTGGTGATGTCGGTGGCGCTGTTGGCGTTGCCGGGCCGCAGCACGGTGACGTAGGCGCCCAGATTGGCAGGGTTGGAGAGATCGAGGATCGTCTGGCCGGTGCTGCTGTTGAGGTTGGCGGCGATCCAGCGGCCGTCGACGACCACCACGGCACCGCCGCCATTGGCCTGGGGCGCAGCGATCACCAGATCGTCGGTGCCATCGTTGTTGACATCGGCCACCAGCATGGTGGCGCCGAAGTTCTGGCCCCAGCCTGCGGAGGCATCGGCCTTGATCAACAGTCCGCCCACACTGCTCCGGTAGAGCGCGGAGTTGAGCAGCGGCAGATTGGGGGTGCTGGGTGAGAAGTTGGAAGCCGCCAGGGCATTGAGCCAGGTGGTCGGCGCCTGGGCCGGATCGCTGACGGCAATGTGCCGGTTGGCGCCGTTGATCGTGAACTGGCCAGCGGCCTGGATCCAGGTGCGCCCAGCCGGATCGTCGACGGCATTGGCCGAGTTGGGCTGGGAGATCGCCAACCAACCGCTCTGGGTGCCGTTGCCATTGCCATAGAACCCATACACCTGGGAACTGCCGAAGCTGTTGGCCGGTGAGGGATCGCTGGGCGAGTTCTGGCTGCTCAGTTGCACGCCACTGTCGATGTATTTCAGCTGGAGCGGGGCTTCTTCCAGTACCGCCGCGGTGGCGAGGGCCTTGCTGTTGGCGAGCCTGTCGGTTTGCAACGTCGAGGCCAGGCTGGTGCCAATGCCCAGCGCCACCCCAGTGCTGCCGCTGGAGGAGGTGTTGCTGACGCTGCTGCCATCGGCGAACTGGAGCTTGACGCTGGCGCTGTAAGTGGCCTTGGGATCAAGGCTGTTGCGGTCACTGCTGCCGCTGGGCAGGACGGTGATCAGCAGATTCAGCGCCGGCGCATTGGAGAGGAACGTGTAATGCAGATCCTGGTCCTGGGCCTGGGGCTGCAGGGCCGCCAGCGGGCTGGTGGCCAGCAGCACCTCCTCGGGGCTGAGTTGGCGGGTGACGACAGTGCCGCCGCCCGTGGGGGTGAGCGTGACGGTGAGGGCCTGCAACGCCTTGCCGGCGGGATTGAACAGCGTCGCGGTGGTGGAGCTGCCGTTGAACCAGCCCCGTTGGGCCCAGTCGGTGGCGTTGATGGCGATCAGCAGATCCTGCTGAACTGACCCGTTGCTGGCGCTGGGCGTGGTGGGGGTGATCGCCAGCTGGGGGTTGAGGCTGGAGGCCTGGCTCCAGCTGAGGCCGCCGGCGGCATCGGGCAGCAGCACCGAGCTGAAGGTGTTTTTGACAGCGTTGTTGGGATCAACGGTGTGGGCCAGGTAATGGTTCGATACCGCACCGGGCTGCTCGCCGGGACGGGGGGTCTTGCTTTCGACCACGAAGCCCACTTCCTTCATCAACGCCAGGGCCTCGGCGCTGGTGGGCAGGGGCCAGTCGCTGGCGATGGCCGGTGGCTGGGTGGTGGTGAGGGCCGTGTTGTAGAAGGCCAGCAGATCGAGAGCGCCGCCGCCGTTATCGCTCAACAACTGGGCTTGATCGTTGCTGTTATCAGGTGCAAATGGATCAATGACATTCGCCTGGCTGCTCACCAGCTTGCCATCGATGTAGAGGTTCGCAGTGCCCACATTACGGGGCAGATCGATCAGATTTCCATCGGCCGAGTAGGTGATGAACTCGGGCAGGAATGACGCTGCCACGTAGTGCCAGCCATCATCGCGATAATCAACTCCTGTGTTCGAAACCAGCGTCTGCCCGGCTGCCACATCGAAGGCGATCTGGCCGGCGCCAGTCACAGAAATGGCTGGTCCCGACTGCAGCGCAAAGTTCAGCTCATAGCCGCCGTACTGTTCGATCCGGGTGCTGGGAGGCTTGCTGACAGGCGGATTGGTCTCTTGGGTGGGATCGAGGGAGAAGAGGACCTTGGGACCACCGGTTTTCTGCTCGAACTCCCAGAGGGTGGCGAGCATCGTGCTGAGATTGGTGTTGGCCTCCGCCTGCGCCGCCAACACCAGGCCGGCGTTGATCACGGCCGTGCTGGTATCAATCGCCACGCCATTGAGCGAGGTGCTGGCCACCGACTGGCCAACGGCCGCATTGAAATTCAGATCGGTGCTGAACTCGAACGCCGTGGTGGGTGCGGAGGCAATCTGATCGACCGGGGTGCCGTCGAGGCCGGCCAGATCACTGCTGCTCAGGCCGTAATTGGCCAGGAAGCTGTTGACGCCATCAATCTTGTCGCCGACGAGCAGATTGTCGAGAATCAGGGCGTTGCGATAGAGGTTGCTGCCGCCATTGCCGTTCATCGCCCGGGTGTTGGCGCCATCGGCCTGCAGGCTCCAAATCCAGCCATAGAGATCGGTAGCGTTGATTCCCTCCGGCAGGCTGGTGGCCAGGCTCTGCTGCAGGGCGTCCTGCCAGCTGAGCCGTTCGACCGTGAAGCTGGAGCTGAGCAACCAGCCCTCGGGTAGTTGCAGCGGACGATCGGGCAGGGCTCGGGCGGAGGGTTGCCCCAGGGCCACCAGGCCCGCCCCGGCAGGGTTGGAGTCGGGTGTCAGTTTGGTCCAGAACTCGATCGTGTAGGGGCTCGAGGAGCCACCGGAGGAGGAAGCCAGGCCATAGCTGCCGCCAGCGCTCTCAGGTCCCTGGCTGACGGTGACGACGGCGTTGCCGCTGTTGAGATCGAGGCTCTGCACCTGCTCGATGGTGCTGCCGCCGCTGAGCCCCAGGCCGTAGATCCGATCCCCCACCCGTAGGAAGCCATCCAGATCGGAAACGGTGAGGGTGGTGTAGCCGTTACTGCCGCCCGTGCCGCTGAAGCTGCCGTTGAAGCTCACCAGCGGGAACGCTTGGCTGCTGGGCAGGGTGCGCAGGGTGGTGGCTGTGGCCACTGTGCTGCTGGTGCTGAGCGTGTACGTGCCGGGTGTGGTGGCCGTGGCGGCCGTGATCACCGACGAGATCGTGGTGCCGGCGGCCACCCCCGCCCCCACCAGCAGTTCGCCCACCGCCAGGGTGCCCTGGCTGAGGCTGGTCGCCGTCAGGGTGGTGCCGCTGATCGTGCCGCTGAAGATCGCCACCGGGCTGTCCGCGGGGTTGAGCGGCTCCTGGGGCGTTTCACGCAGCAGCTCCAGGGTCTGGGCGTTGAAGGTGCCCAGGCCGGTGGACAGCACCCCCAGGCCCTTCACGTTCTGCACGGCTGGGGCTGTGGATTTGGGTAAGGCGCCGGCGATCGAGGTATTCAGCCCCGTGTCTGACGCATAGGTTTCGGTGTTGTTGCCCGCCGAGCCGATGTTGAGGGTGTTGATGCCGCTCTGCAGGGCCCCGAACGGCAGGAACAGCACCGGCTCGCTCTGCAGCACGGCCTGGTTGTAGGGGGTGCGCACGGCCTCGCTCCAGCTGAGCACCGGGGTCAACAGGGTCTCGCTGGTGTCGGGCGATGGGGTGCCAGCCGGCAGGGCCAGCAGGGCGCTGCTGCCGCTGGCGCTGGCGGGGCCGCGGTTGATCGTGAAGCGGCCCGAGCCGCTGGCGGCATCGAAGGCCTGCACCGCCGTGATGAAGGTGCCCGGCTCAAGGCCAACGCCAAGGATCTGATCGCCCACCTGCAGGGGGGCGCTGAGACCGGAGGCCACCGTCAACGTGGTGTTGCCGGCGTCGCTGAAGCTGGCGGCGAAGGCGGTGCCGCTGGCGGCCTCGCCGCTGAGGGGCACGGCCGCCAGGTTGGTGCTGGCCACCGTGTGGTTGACGCTGACGCGGTAGGTGCCGGGGTTGCTGGCCGTGGCGGCGGTGATCACGGCGGCGACGGTGGTGCCCGGCAGCACGCCGGCGCCGAGGATCAGATCACCGGTTTCCAGGCTGCCGGCGCTGAGCTGGCTGACATTGAGCGTGGTGCCGAAAATCGTGCCGCTGAAGCGGGCCACCGGCTCGAGCTGGACCGGCAGGGTGGCGGCGCTGAGGTCGGCGATCGACAGGCCCGAGCCGCGCTCGTCGCTCCAGGGGATCGTGGCGATGGTGGAGTTGCCGTTGGCGTCGCTGAACAGCTGCTCCCACTGGTAGCCGCCCACGTTCTGGGCCGGCCTGGGGTTGATCAGGCCCACCTTGATCACCGCCAGCTGGGAGTCGAACAGCGTGCCGGGGTTGGCCTCGGCGGTCTTGAGGGCGCTGATCGGCACCTCCGTCCAGACCAGCAGCGACCGCGGCGCCCCGTCGACCTGCACCGAGAAGCTGCGCAGATCGGTGATGATGTTGCCGGCTGAGGCGTAGAGATCAGCCACGTTCACATAGTTCCAGGCGGTGTTGGTGCCGCTCTGACTGACGGTGGCGTAGCTGTAGTTGATGCGCTGGTGGCCATAGAGCGCAGTCATGAACGCCTGGTAGTTGGCCTCACCATTGCCGCTGGTGATCGGGATCACGGGCTCGGAGGCTTCCACCCAGAACACATAGGTGGTGCTGGAGGCGGTGTCGGTGATCGCCGTGGGGCTGCTGGCTGAGGTGAAGTGAAAATTGTTGGGATTGTTGTAGAGCTCCTCGAGGCTGAAGTTGCTGGAATACACCGGCTTCCAACCGCCACTGCTACCGCCGGTGTTGTTGAGGTAGACGATCGTGTCGCCATCGACATAGGACACCCGGTTCTGCACCGGGAAGCCCCCGTAACTGGGCAGCAGCGCCAGCTGGTCAGACAGGCCGGCCGAGAGGTAGACGCCGGCGTTGCGGGCGGTGGGGTTGGCGCTGAAGTCCTGCTGATCGGTGAAATCATTCAGCGCCTGCACCTGCGAGCTCACCACAACTGTGGGATTGACGATGCTGCTGGTGCCGAGGCTGGCGGCAAGATCGAGCACGAGCGCATAGCTGCCGCTGGCGGCGCTCTGCGATGCTTTGCTGAAGTAAAAAGGCTGATCCAGGGTCACTGCCACGATCGAGCCGCCGCTGAGCTTCACGGTGGCCGTGACACCTGGATTCAGTGGCTGGATGGGGGTACCGGAGCCGTCGTTGCTGAGCACCGCAACGGGCACGTTGTAGTAGCTGTAAAGGCTGTAATCGTTGCTGGCGGGTGTGCTGCCATCCGCCTTCGGGTAGGGGCCGGCGTCCTGGCTGAGGCTGGTGAGCGGGATCTCGGGCTGAATCCGCTGGATCGAACGGCTGAGCAGGGGTGAGCCGTTGGCACCGATGCTGGTTTCGAGGCTGAACAGCGGCATGTCGCTGAGCACCGAAATTGCCCCCGCCGCGCTGGGGGCTGCCGGATTGCCCGGTTGCTGCTGGAACACATTCAGGGCGAAGGTAAAGCGCCCCGAGCTGGGCTCGGGCAGCGCCAGATATTGACCCTGGCTTGTGCTGATCTGGATGGTCTGGGGATCAGTGGCCGTCCCCACGGACGCTGGCTGGCTGAGCTTGTAGCTCACCCGACCGGTGCTGGGGTTGTAGGCCGACCTGACGGCCTTGATCAGCAGCGGCTCGGCCAGACCGGTGGCGCTGACCGTATCGCCGATCTGCAGCGCCGGATCGACAGCCGCCTCAAGGGTGAGGAGGTCACCGGCGATCCAGCCCGGCAGGCTGAGGCTGCGGGCCCCCTGCACCTCCAGGCTGGTGGCATCGATGGCGCCATTGACCACGCGGAAGCTGGCGGTGGCGGCGGCGGAGGTCGGCAGGCTGAGGCCAATCAGGGGCACATTCTGATAATTACCGTCGCTGAGACCGGCCCCCAGGTTTTTCCAATTGAGCAATCCGGCCTTGAGCTGGGAGGCCGCGAAGGAGCTCAGCTGGTGCCAGACCAGGTTGGCGGGCTTGCTGGTCAGCGGTGCCAACGGACCGCCACTGGCGGTGAGCAGGGCATCGGTGGCGGTGGGCGGCGCATAGAGAAAGGGATAAGCGGCGCCGGTGGGCGCTTCTATGTAGGACCCGTCCGAGACGAAGTCCGCCTGCTGCGGGGCCGCAGCCTGCAGCGTGGGCTCGGAGCCAGAAGCAGACTGGGGGGCGGAGCTGGCGCGGCTGGACGGGGAGCTGTTGTAGACATAGGAGGTGTTGAGCAGGGGGATGAATCCATCCCCCAGCGTCGAAACTCCCACCGTGCCGTAGGCCAGCACCTGAAAATCCGGACTCCAGCCGGTTCCGGCTCCATTGCCGGCATCCCGATAGGTCCAGAGCACATTTTGCTGAGAGCCCGCAAGCAATTGCAAGCCGATCCCGTATTTGGAGAGCCTCCGGACCTTGATGGTTTCTTGGAGGCCCAAGCCGGCACTGGAGCTGCCGTAAGCTTTCATCTGCGAACTGGCGACACCGACAACGGAACCGATCGCCAGCGCCAAGGAGCCTAGGCCGAAAACATTTGCTGCTATAGATCCAGTTCTTCCGGTTGTTAGTTTTAGAGCATTAATAGGCCCCCCACCGGCAACAAATGGCTTATCGGCTTTCAAAAGGCCATTACCATTTGAACGGGCGCGCAAGGTGTCTTTCACCGTTGCCAGATTGAGAAGATTGCCGATTGCTCCCGCTGCTAGGCCCGTATCGGCAAGTGATTTGGAAAGGCCCTCGGCTGCGGCATAGCGCTGTTCCAGCAGGAGGGATACACCGACGGAGGAGTCAATGGTCAGCTTCCCGCCAGATGATGTAATCTTATCGCGGTACAGATAGCCATTGATTCCGATTGATTCCTGCGCGGCAAAGCCAATCAGCTTGGCGGCACTGGACCAGGAGGTTGGGCGGGAGTACTGGTAAATCGTCTTGATTCTTCCCCCCGCCCCAAATCCCGACTGCCAGCCCGTATCTAGCTCGGATAGTGCTTGGCTGCCACCTTGTTGTAGCAATGCAAAAGTGACTCCCGCGTCAATCTTCTGGATTGGAGAAAGGTTGCTTGCCTCAAGCCTGGAAAAGTTGACAACCGTGTATCCGCCCCTGCCTGCTAATAGGCCGCCAAAAGAACCCGCCAAAAAGAAGTCGCTTTGAAAGGTCGGAGCTCTCCCGGCAACAACCCTGTTTTCACCTGTTTTGGCCGCAAGCAGGCCGCCGGCTGATTCGGCAACTGAGGCGCTGCGTTTAATGATATTTCCAACAAAACTGTCTTCGCCAGGTTCAAGCAATGTGAGACTTTTTGTCCTTTTGGTTACTTTTACTTCTTGGGCGACAACGGGCGCCTTTTCGAGGACCTGTATTGACTGTCTGCTTGAAGCAGCCGACACAAAAGAACTATTCTCTGATATGGGTATATCGATGTTTTCGTATTGATTTTGCCGCGCAAGTTGCTTGTTTCCTAATTCTGTCGAAACAAGATAGCGAGCAGGAAACAGCCCCAGGCTCGCCAGGGAAGCGGGATTCTTGATGTATTTGGTGAAGCCAAATCCCTGCAGGCTCACTGGCCCCGTGCTTGGCTGGGCAAAGGACACTGGCGCAGCGGCGCCCAACGAAGCACCCAACAGCGTGGGGCTGGCCATCCTCCCGGCGCTCAGCAGCGTGGGGCTGGGGGCCGCATTGGCGGCCAGCACAGCTCGCGACAGCTGGGTGTTGCCGCCGAAGGCGGGGGCCGGCGTCGCCACAGCGGCTGCCGGTGCTGCCGGGGTCAGCGCCGTGGTCTGGCTGTTGCCGTTGCCGCTCAGCTGTGCCGCATAGCCGCCGTTGCCATTGGCGTTGATCTGCAGGTTGCTCACATACAGATCGCCGTCGCCGCGGGAGCCACTGGCGAGATCCGCCAGCGCCTTGCTCAGCTGCTCGGCTGGCGCCTGCAGGAACGTCGTCAGCAGATCCTGGGGCGAGCTCGCCGCCTCCCGCTTCTGCAGCACCAACCTGAGCGTGCCTACCGCACTGGGCACCAAGGCGAAGGCCTCGTCCTCGCCCTGGGCGTTGCTCAGCGGCACCGCCTCCGTCCAGCTGAGCTTGCCGTCGCTGCCCCAAGCCCCGAAGCTGGCCACCACCTGGGAGCTGGCGCCGTTACCGAGCCGATAGGCCAGCACGATGCCCTGGGCGTTGCCCGGCACCGCCCCGGTGGCCCCACCACTGGGCCATAGGTCGTCCACCACCAGCGCCTGCAGATCCCGGGCGCCATAGGCCCCCGGCACCACCTTGCCTTTGTCCCAGCGCTGGGACTCGGCGTTCCACTGGCACTCCCACAGCAGGCCGTTGTCGGCCAGAAAGGCGTGGGCGCCGCCGTTGGCGTCGTTGACAATCTGGATCTGACTGGAGTACGGCAAAGCAAACAGCCCCGTCGGGCTCAATGGGCGATGGTTCCACTTTGCATGACAGCGCCAATCTTGCATCACCTACGTCTGTAGGGTTTGTTCAGCTCCGCGGCGGCAACAGCCCCAGGACGGACAACTTTGCTGGTTGTGGGGAAGATTGATCCAGTGCATCGACCGATCGGTGCACAAGCAACAGCCTAAAATCCAGGCAAATACCAAGCTTTAGGCCGCCTCAGCGATAGTTTTCAAACTGCAGTGGTAGCTCCAGATCCTCGGCTCGCAATAATTGAATGGCCTGCTGGAGATCATCCTTGTTCTTGCCTGTGATCCGCAAACTCTCGCCCTGGATCGCCACCGTGACTTTCTTGAGGTTGTCACGCACAAGCTTACTGAGTTTCTTCGCCAGCTCCTGACTTAACCCCTTGCGCAGCGTGACCACCTGTCTCACCTTGTTTCCCCCCACTGGCTCGGGAGTCTGAAAATCAAAGATTTTCAGAGAGAGATTGCGTTTCGTCGCTTTTTGGCGCAACACATCGGCCACGGCATCAAGGGTCATATCGCTCGCGGTGATGATGGTGAGGCTGGTGTCCTCCAGGGAAATCTCCGTGCCGGAATCCTTGAGGTCATAACGCTGGCCCACCTCCCGACGCACCTGATCAACCGCATTCACCAGCTCCTGCTGGTCAAAATCGGAAACGACGTCAAAGGAAAAGGTGTCAGCCATGGGCGAAGGCGTGCAGAAGGCTCCAGCCTAGAAAAACATCCGCTCCGCGCCCGTGGGCCCCGCCGCCTTTCCCTACCAGGACTTGACGGAGCCGCGATTCAGTCCATAGACGCAGTCATCGGCTGGCTCGGTGATCTCCAGGGATTGGCGCCATTCAATCAGGGGACGCTCCCAGCCCGATTCCCACTCCACCGCCGTGAGGCAAGGGGCCCTTTGGGCGATGCGAAGCCCATGGGCATGGGCCCGATGGAGCCGGGCGAAAACCAGAGGATTCATCAACAGGTTGGCCATCAGGCCGAAGCGGGTAATCACCTTGAAAGCGGGAAAACCAATCTGGGCGGAGGTGATCGCCAGCACTCCATGTTCACCATCGCGCCGGGTACTAAACCCAGTCACTAGATGGTGGAGGTCGTGGGTGGAGGCGATCCGTTGGGTCAACCATTCAGCTTCGCTCTCGACCGGACGTATCCGATAAAAGGATGGATTCAGCCCTAAGCGCTGAATCAAGTCGGCGTAGGCGCGGCCAAGACTGCCGGCGGGGAGATGCTGGAACTGTTGAGGGTCGACGATCAAGGGGGCAATGCGACGATCCATCAGCGACTGCGCACCAGGCATCTGCCGAAAACGGCGCACGCAAGCTGCCATCTGTTGGCCCTCCATCAGATGATCAATCAGATCAGCCACAAATTTATGATTGCCCGACTTCCGATGTTGACGGAGTCGAAGCAGGATTTCTACAGTTCGGCGCGAACGTTTAGCATTGCCCCACAAGCCCATGGTTCCCAGATCGCAGAGAGGTCGGCTTGGAACTTCATCTTCAACTATAAACAACGTCAATCGCCACTCCAGTCTTCGAGCCCGCCCAATGGGGTGAATCCACTGGAAAGAACTTTCCTGCTTTAGCGGCAAAGTCAACAACCATGCCATCCTTACAGGAAAGTGAAAGGACGACAGGAAGAGAATTAAGGAAAAATTAAAATTTGGCCTTTGCTGACGCTTGATTGCCTTAGTTCAGCCCGCCCAAAATCCAGGACTATTGCTCGGGAAAATCAATCAAAAAACATGACGCTGACGACCTTGCCGAGGTCCTCGGCAGTGCGACAACTCGACAAGAGGGTTTCGCTGTCATGGAAGGCGTAGCAAATGAGCTGATCACAGCGCGTGATGATCTCGTGGTTGCAAAGACTGCTCGCCATCGGCAGGGGCAACTCGTCGTGCTCTGGCTTCTCGATGAGATGGAGCACACGCTCCAACTGATCCTGGGATTCCACTGGTTGACGCTCCAAGCTTTGGGGCAACAACACTGTGAGCCTGGAAGGATCCACATCTAAAACGCTACGAATGACCGCCGAATTCACCCCTTGAGCTCCCGACGTAATCAGGGAATGGCCTTCTTGAGCAAGGGAGCGCGCCACCAATTCAACAAGATGGATCGACACCACAGGAACATGGCGGCTACCGAGAATCGCAATTCTTCGCTTACCACGATCCTGGAGCATCGCCAGTTCCTGGGCAAGCGTATCGACTCGATCGAACGCTGGTAAATCAAGGGACCGGGTCACCCGTTGCCCGCAGCCATGAAAACAATCTAGCAGTGCTCAAGGGAAAAGGACGTCAGGCGCCCAGCCTGATCGAAAGTCCCATCTGCTCGAACAGCGGCCCCAGGCGGCAATGCTCCTCCACCAATCGGATGGCGTAGGTCGCCTTCACCGACTCATGCAGGCGGCCGTGGCCGATGGCCGCCTCGATCACTTCCACCGTGGTGAGGGTGTCATGCTCAACCTTCAGCACGGGCACCTCCAGTTCTTCCGCTCGGTTGAGCAGCTGGGATAAAGGCATCCCCGCACCGGTGAGAATCAGACATTGGGTGGAAGCCTCCAGGGCCGCCAGTTGGATGTCCGTGCGATCGGCGCCGGTTACTACAGCCATATTGCGACGTCGGCGAAAAAACTCCATCGCCGAATTCACATTCATGGCCCCAATGGAGAGAGTTTCCACCAACAGATCCAACCGCTCACGGCAACAGAGCACCTGAGCCTGCAGCCTCCAGCCCAACTCCTCCACGGTGACACTGCGCAAAAGCGGACTTCGGGGCATCACCCCGAGCACCGGAATTCCCAAGCGCTCCAGGGAAGGCTCCAGATCCCGACGCAGCTCCTCCAGCCCTTCCGGAGGCACCCCGTTCAGCACCACCCCCGCCAGCCGCTCGCCCAACTGATGACGGGCGGCCAACAACGCATCCACGCTGCGGCTATCGCTCCACGGATGCACCAACAGCACCACGGCATCGAGGGCCTCAGCCATCTGGGCGAGACCCAAGCCATACAAAAGACCCTCACTGAGGCTGCCGGCCGCCTCCAAAAGCACGGCCCGGTCACCGGCCTCCGCGAGCCGATGCTGCAAGTCGGCCAGGCCGGGCCCTGGGCTGAGGTCGCCCGTCCTTAGCCGCTGTTCGGCCGTATCGCTCTCCACCACATGCACCGAGGGCAGGATCTGAGCCGCCTCCAGCCCAAGCATGAAGCTGATGAAGGGCACATCGGGATCCTGCGGTAAACCTGGATCCTGGGGAATGCCGGTGAGACTTGCCTCGGGGCCCGCCGCTAGCGTGGCCAAGGGCTTGCCATACATCACCTGGATCCCAAGGCGGATCAATTGGCGGGCCACCCCCAGCACCACCGCCGACTTTCCGCTGAAAGGTTCGCAGGAGCCGATCAGCAGGGGGGTGGACATGGGGTGGCCTCGCCTGAGCCTCAAACTTCCAGGTCAATCTAGGCAGCGTGGTTTCCCTGCGCTCCGATGCTGGCCCCCTTGGCACGCACCAACGCCGCCCATGCCGGACTCTCCCCTGCCGCTTCCCCCAACGCCCGCCAGCAACCGCCCCATCACCGTGGCGATCACCGGCGCCCAAGGCAGCCTCGGCCAGGCCCTGCTGCGCCGCTGGCATGGCTGCGGGGCCACCCTCATTGCCCTCACCAGCAGCAGCCATCCCCTGACCCTGAAGGAGGCCAATGGCCAGCCGATCCCCGTGCGTCAGGTGCGCTGGAGGGTGGGGGAGGAAGACGCCCTGACGGGCCTGCTGGGCGAGGTAGACCTGCTGGTCCTCAACCACGGAGTCAACGTCCATGGGGGTCGCAGCGCGACCGACACGGTGCTGTCCCTGGAGGTGAATGCGCTCAGCGGTTGGCGACTGCTGGAGCGGTTCGCCGGGGTGGTCGACGCCCGGAATCAGGACTCGGATCGCCCCAGGGCGGAGGTGTGGGTGAACACCTCAGAAGCGGAAATCCAACCGGCGTTCAGTCCGCTCTACGAGCTCAGCAAGAGGCTGCTTGGACACCTGCTCAGCCTGCGAAGCCTGGATCTGGCCAGGAGCCTGACCATTCGCCGGCTCGTGCTGGGGCCGTTCCGCTCCAGCCTGAATCCAATCGGCGTCATGGACGCCGATTGGGTGGCTGGTGAAGTGATGCGCCAGGCGGGCTGGGGCTGTCGGCTGATCATCGTGACCCCGAACCCCCTCACCTATGTGCTGATGCCCCTGGCCCTACTGGGGCGGTGGGCCTATTTCCAGGTGGCCAGTCGAGGGGCGCCCCCGGGAGACGAGGAGGGGACGGTGCCCCTTAGAAATCGCGATCGGTGAGGATTTCGCAACCTTCAGAGCCCACCACGATGGTGTGCTCCCACTGGGCCGAGAGGCTGCCATCCACCGTGACGACGGTCCAGCGATCCTTGAGGGTGCGGCAGCCCTTACCGCCGGCGTTGAGGATGGGCTCGACCGCCAGGGTCATGCCGGAGCGAAGGGTCAGGTTGGGCAGATCCCGGGTGCGGTAGTTGAACACCGAGGGTTCCTCATGCAAATTGCGACCCACCCCATGGCCCGTGTAGTCCTCCACCACGGCATACCCATGGGCTTCCACATGGTCCTGAACGGCACCGGCCAGGTCGAGCAGGGTGCTGCCGGCCTTCACCGTGGCCAGACCCCGCATCAACGCCTCCTGGGCCACCTGGCTGAGGCGGCGAGCCTCTTCAGGAACCCCCTCGCCAACACAGACGGTGACACAACTGTCGCCGTGATAGCCCTCGAAATAGGCGCCGGTGTCCAGCTTCAGCAAATCACCGGCACGAATCACGCGCTTGCTGCTGGGAATGCCATGCACCACCTCGTTGTTGATGCTGGCGCAGATGCTGGCGGGAAACCCGTGGTAGCCCTTGAACGAAGGGGTGGCCCCCAGGTCCCGGATCCGCTGTTCCGCATGGGCATCCAGATCGCCGGTGGTGAGTCCAGGGGCCGCCATGGCGATCAGCTCCCGTAGCACGGTGGCCACGATTCGACTCGACTGGCGCATCACCGCGATCTCCCGGGCCGATTTGACTTCCACCCCGCGGCGACCCTTCTGAATTCGGGGGCCACTCTGGGTGATCAGGCCGGAATCGCCTCGGCCGGCGGAGGTGCTGGCCAGCAGATCGGCGAAGAGATTCATGGGAAGCAGAAAGAGGGAGAATCCAGCGAACGAGCCCGGAAGGAAGGCGGACCGAGGGCAAGGACTCCATGATGGCGCGATGGCCGCCGGCCCGCCCCGTCCCCGCCATGACCGACCCCTCCATTCCTCCCCGCTCGGCGCCGCAAGCCTTCAGCGTCAGGGCCCGGCGACTGCATGGCACCCTGGCCCCCCTGGCCCTAGCGCCCCTGCTGGTGACAGTGATCAGCGGCATGGCCTATCGCCTAGTGCGGGACTGGGGTGGCGTGACCCGGGACCAGGCCCACTGGTTGATGGCCCTGCACGAAGGCGAATGGCTGCGGGCCTGGCTGGGTCCGGCGGGGGAGACCTGCGCCGTGGCCCTGAATGGCCTGGGGCTGCTGGTGATGCTCCTGAGTGGAGCCGGAATGCTGTGGCCCCGACTCCAACGCCAGTGGCGCCGACTCGCTGGAGAGGAGGGCACCTGAGCCGGTACACTGGCTGTTTGGCCAGGCGACGCGGAGCTGGGATGGCAGCGGACAACACCACGGGGACCTCTGAAACCCCGACAGAGACCACGGAAACCACGAATGACACCAGCGTGATCAACGCGGACACCACGACCGCTACGGCGGTGGACGACAGCCCAGCGACGACCAGCGTGAAAGCCACCACCGGCAAACTCAGCGCCCGGGCCCTGATCGATGCCTTTGAGGCCGAGCAGCTCAAAAGCGATCTGCCTGAAATTTATGTCGGCGACACCGTGCGCGTGGGGGTGCGGATCCGCGAAGGCAACAAGGAGCGGGTCCAGCCCTATGAGGGAGTTGTCATTGCCAAACGTCACGGAGGTTTGAACGAAACCATCACCGTGCGGCGCATTTTCCAGGGTGTGGGCGTGGAGCGTGTGTTCATGCTGCACAGCCCCCAGGTCGCTTCCGTGAAGGTCGAACGACGCGGTAAGGTGCGTCGTGCGAAGCTCTTCTATCTACGCGACCGTGTGGGTAAAGCCACACGGGTGAAGCAGCGCTTCGATCGCTGAAGGCCGAGCAGGCCAAAGTTTCCTGAAAACTTTGGCCGCAATTGCTGATGGTTCCCTGGGGTCATCGCCTTGCGCCGTTAGTTCAGTTGGTAGAACGCAGGTCTCCAAAACCTGATGTCGGGGGTTCAAGTCCTCCACGGCGCGTTCGATGTCCCCATTTGCAGTTTCGTGGTCCTGAACATGGAGTTGGATCTACAGCCCGGTGACGTGGTGAAAGTGCTCGAATCCGCCGCCCTTGGCTGGGTTCGGGCACGGGTGATCCGGGTCAAATCGGGCGGCAGAGTCGTCGTTCAAAGTGATCAAGGACGGGAATTTACCGCCCGTGGCAATCAGGTTCGCTTGATTGAACCTGCCGGCTTTCGGCCCTGATTCGTTCCAAATTTTTCGGAGCCTTCAGGCTCCAGCCTGCCCTTCGGGGCTTTTTTTTGCCCATCCCCCCTTCCTCACTCCATGGGGAAAGGAGCCAGCCCAGCCCTGAGCATCGATCCGCTCGGCCCTCCAGGGCTGGGACATTGACGGAGGGACGGGTGACGATAGATACTTGCTTAGTCGCCGTAACGGTGACACGGCCGTCGAAGGCATGGACCCTCGGGTTCTCGATGCTTTTGATATCAGCCTGGGACTGTAGTTCAATCGGTTAGAGCACCGCCCTGTCACGGCGGAAGTTGCGGGTTCGAGCCCCGTCAGTCCCGTTCATCACTTCAGGAGTTGGGAAGCGTGACCATCACCGGACCGGTTCGGGTGCGTCTGGCACCCAGCCCCACCGGCACGCTCCATATCGGCACCGCCAGAACAGCGGTGTTCAACTGGCTCTTTGCCCGCCGCCATGGCGGAAAGTTCCTGCTGCGTATCGAAGACACGGACAAGGAACGCTCCAAACCCGAATTCACCACCAATATTCTCGAAGGCCTGCAGTGGCTCGGCCTCCACTGGGATGGGGAACCGATGATCCAGAGCGAGCGGATCGAGGCCCATCGTGCCGCCATCGCCCACCTGCTCGCCAGCGGCCACGCCTATCGCTGCTACGCGAGTGAAGCGGAGCTGACCGCCATGCGCGACCAGCAACAGGCCGCCAGCAAAGCCCCCCGCTACGACAACCGCCACCGCAATCTCAGCCCCGATCAGGAGCGGGCCTTGATCGATGAAGGGCGCCAGGCGGTGATCCGCTTCCGGATCGATGACGAGGCCACGATCCAGTGGCACGACCTGGTCCGCGGCAGCATGAGCTGGGCCGGTGCCGACCTCGGTGGCGACATGGTGATCGCCCGCCGGGCTCCCGCCGATCAGATCGGCGACCC
>Ga0209597_1001334_pt1 | contig 16184 bp, 20 predicted proteins | sample M_140625_MF_Meta_FD_187316 | JGI IMG/M metagenome (GOLD analysis project Ga0209597, IMG submission 187316) | Freshwater microbial communities from Lake Montjoie, Canada to study carbon cycling - M_140625_MF_MetaG (SPAdes) (version 2) | ecosystem: Environmental > Aquatic > Freshwater > Lake... | reverse complement strand
GACGATCTCGATCGCGGTGGGGCCGCCGATTATCGTGGCGGGGCAGAGTTTCTCGGGCAAGGTGGGGGTAGCGTTTACGCTCTCCAGTCTCTCGCTCACTGACAGCGCGAATCGTCCCGTCACAAGCTGGGCGGCGACGGGGCTGCCAGCGGGGCTATCGCTCGATACGAGCACAGGTGCGATAACAGGGACGCCGACTACAAAAGGTTCTTTCACAGCAAGCTTTACGGCCATAGGAGACGGTGGCACAAGCATGGTGAGTGTCGCCTTCACGATCGCTGTTGGCGTGCCGATCATTGTAGCAGGGCAGGCTGTCTCGGGATTGATAGGCACGGCGTTTAGTAAGATATTTTCGCTTACCGACAGCGCGAATCGTCCCGTCACAAGCTGGGCGGCGACAGGGCTGCCAAGCTGGGCGACGCTCAATCCGATCACAGGGGCGATCACGGGCACGCCGCAGAATAGTGGCAATGCGACGATCACGCTCACAGCTTCCGGGCCAGGAGGCACAAGTGGAGCGACCACGGCGACGATCTCGATTTCGGCCTCGGTCGGCGTGGTGAGGCTAACACGAAAAGTGGTCGTGGGCGGTATGTCTGTGGAGCCTTACAATGAGGTCACGCTGCGCGGGGCGAAGTATACGAATGCGCGGTGGACTCGCGAGGGCGCTATCCCGCTGGGGTTGAACTGGGGGTCTTCGCCGGATGGTTTGAGATTCTGGGGCACGCCGCAGGAGACTGGCGAGATGATCGCGATCTTCGAGGGGCCGTATCCCGATGGCTTCCAAAGCAATATTACCGATGCGGGGCAACAGCCGGGCGGCGTCGTGGGCTGTGCTCAACTTAGCGGCGGGCTTGGAAGTGCCTCGGGCTCGTTTCTGGTGGATCGCTATGAGGTGAAATTTATCGTGCAGGAGGTGCCATTGGTAACTGACGGGAATGGCGGTGTGGGGGTGAGTAATTACACATTCGGCGAGGTGTTGGCGGAGCTTCTTGGGAACCCGAGTGTGTCGCAGGCGGCGTGGCGCGGATCTTGGGGCGTTAGTGCGGGGCAGCGCAAACTTACGACCCGAGGAGGCACGGCCTCCATAGCGAGCAGCAGTGTGGCTCCAACCTTTGCGGGTGTAGGTGGGAAGATGCCGTTTTTCTACCGAGGGGCGGGTAGTCCGACCGTTCCCGTTGTGCAGGCTGGAGACTTGGTGCCGGAGGATATGGCGGCGTCGGACTGGAGGTTTGGTGGGGGTGTTGTTGTAGCGCGTGGCAGTCAGGGGGTCTTGCGCACGGCTGGGGCGCAAGTGCAGTCGCTGGCGGTGGAGACTACTTCGAGCTATGCCGACTATGTGGGCGAGACGCTCGACGGGGTGCTGCGCAGTTGCGTCTTCCAAGCCGAAATCCCGCTCCTGCCGGGAGTGTGCTGGGGGGAATTTTACCTTCGCGCTGGCTTCTCAGGGCGTGTTCAAGTGCTTTTTTACACCACAGATCGAGGCGCGGTGACGGATCGCTTGGCCGCGCAGCTTGGGTTGAAGTTTTTTTACCATGTGCAGGAGAGCGCGGTTGCCGCATACCGCAGTGCGCGCACGGGGATGGCCTACGATTTCCTCTCAGGCAGTGAGCAGATATGCCGCGCAGCGTTGCCTATGGAGGGGCGACACGGCGTGTATCGCCTGCATGTGCCGAGCGACATCCCACCAGGAACTATGGCAAACCTATCGATCTTTGTGAAGGGGGATGTATGAGCGCTTGCGAACCGCTGGTAGAAACTTGCCCTCCTGGAGGGCTTGGAGAGCTAATTGGTAGCGGCCTGAGTCCCGGTGCAGGCTGGATTTGGTTCCGGTGCGCCTACAGCGCGTGTCACCCTGGCGTCGGGCATGTCATTATCGAGTCGAAGACTGGAGAAATTCTTTACGATGGCTGCCCGACGGAGGCCACTCGAAAGTTGATCTGGCTCGATTTTCCTGCCGCGAAGCTCTGGGAGGGCGGACTCATGCAAGTGAACTACGGGCAGCCCGGTTGCTCGGAGTCGGGGCATCACTGTGACGGGGCCACCTTCGAGTGGGGGAGCTACAAAGACACGGCGAATCCGCTCGGCGTGGCCTACCTCGATAATGCAGGTGGGGAAAATGACCGAGGTAATGTGTGCGACGGGGCGGTGATCGGGGTGTGGCGCTCGATCGCGCAGGGAGTGGTTCCTGATAGCCAGCGTCTGGAGGTCTCTCCGGGTTGGGGAGTGATAGATGAGAATGTGCCAGCGGGTGCTGGGAACCTGCCGGATTTTACTGTAGGGCCATACGATAGGGACTATTTGGTTTATAGTGGGAATTTACAAGTCGATGACGATCTTGTGATCGATGGGCAGAGGGTTTTCGCGGACGATCAGGCTGGATATATTTGGGGGCCTAATGTTTTTCTAAAATTCCTGCAAGCAGGCCAAACGCTTACACTCAATATATGGAACTCGGGTGGTTCGACGGGACAGAATCCAGGTGGCTCGCTGTATCTCTATCCTTATCATATCGACAGTAGTGATTCGCAGGATAACTTGTCGCGTTGCAACGCCTTTATCATCCCGCCGCACACGATCGGGGCTTACGACTTCAATAATCCAGACTCCCTCGATGGCACGCGCAAGGTATTTTACCGGCAGGGCGGGCTGCCTGATCCTGCGCCATGCGTATGAACCCGCTCGCGGCGGCCTATCGCGCTGGGGGCGAGATTTCTACTTGGGCCAAGGCGGGGTTTCCACTTGCGCAGGCTGAGGGGCGCTTGAGCATCTGCCGCGAGTGCGCGAGCTACCACGCGGGCGTATGCGGTGAGTGTGGGTGCTACATGCCGATCAAGGCGCGTCTGGCTACGGCGCAGTGCCCGCTTGGGTGCTGGGTTGACGCGCAGGGAGAATAAAAAATGCGCCTTTCGATCGATCTGGATACTCTGGCAGTGAGCGACTACACGGGCAGTGCCGTGCAATCGCTCTCGGCGCGGCGTGGTGACACCTTTCCCGTGCAGGTGCGCTTCACGCAGGGTGGGGCGGGCAGGGAACTCCCGCACACGGCCACAGGCAGGCTCTCGATCAAGAATGCCCGCGATTACTCCGGTGCGTTAGTGGCTGGGAGCGCGGGGTGGCGCAAGGTGGGGCATGGCGTGGCGGCGTATTATGTTTTTTCGCTGAATCTGGCTACGCAGCAGCTCGTGGATGCCTTTTCCTCGCCGAGCGGGGAGTTGGCTCAGGTGAGCTTCGTGCTGGAGGTCGAGTGGTCGTATCGCGGGGCGCGGCAGACGAGCCGCTCGGTAGCGTTTGTGGTGGATAATGACTACACGCGCACAGACGAGATGCAGCCACAGCCACCACCACCACCGCAAGCCGCCTCCCAGCAGATCGCTCTCTCTATCGCGCTGGGTTGACATTTTAATGTAAAAAATATGAAGCAAATTGCTAATCTCTACACTTTCGATGCGGCGGCCCGCCGAGTCTCTATTACAGGCATCACGATCCCGCAAGCGCGCCTTCTCCTCATCGTGAACGCCACGCTCGGGCAGATCATCTACAACTTCGCCGCACCCGGCTTGGGGGCCACAAGCTACCAAGCAGCGGGAAATACCGTGGTAACACTGGCTTGCGATACCACTGCACACTCCAACTCCGACCAACTCACCATCTTCTACGAGGATGGCATGAACGCCGAGGAAGTCGTGATGCTCGCCGACCTGAATACCGTGGCCGGCGCGGCTCCCGCTCCCTGGCTCAAAAATGGCGGCGGCAGCGTGCCTGTCACGCTCGGCGGATCGGCGGCAGTTTCGGAAGTCACTGGCACCGCCGCTCTCACCTCCAGCGAGGTGCTCGTAGCCAATGCCTCCCGCAAATACCTGCTCATTCAAAACCTCTCCACCGCCACCATGCACCTCTCGCTCGGCGGCGTGGCCAGCACATCGACCCTGCGCCTCGACGGCGGGGCCTCCCTGTGCTTCGAGGGCAATACCGTAGCCACAAACGCTATACGCCTCATCGGCACCGTGGCCGGACAAAAATACTACATCGCACACGTATAAGACTATGGCTCTCGAATCCACTATTGCTCACAAATCCACCCACGCCGCAGGCGCTGCAGATGCGCTCACACCTGCTGACATTGGGGCTGTAAAAAGTTATGGAAACCCGCAGGATGAAAACATCGCTCCCGCAGCGATGGAGTTGCGTGATAATGAAGACGCGGCTGTTGTAGCACTTAAATGCGATGGCAGTTTAAGTCCTGTAGATAATCCGTGGTCTGTTACATTCCCCGACAAATTACGCGCAGCCATCGGCGCGGCTCCTGCTGCCGACGGGGTGCCTTCAGTCGCTCGCGCTGCGATGCAGTTGTGGGACCCTGCCAATGACATACCTGCTCTGACGATTTCCGACGGTGAGGTATCTGTGATGGAGGGCCCGTTGGGGTATGTCGCAGAGAGTTTCCGCGCCGCCATCGGTGCGGCCTCCATTGATCAAGTCTTTGCCCGACTCCCTCTCTCGACCAGTAACTACATCATTGCCCAGCCTGGCGACAACCTTGCCGACAAATATAATGCTGCAAAACTCTTGCAGCCAAATGGCGTGGCGAAGTCAAGTTCAAACCGGGCGGCTCTCATTATCTTACCGGGCACATATAATTTGACTGGCACTCTGACTTTTGATGCAGAATTTGTGGATGTGATTGGGCTGGGAAGTTGCTTCCAATCGCCTGCTGTGCGGTTGAAATTTCAGGTTCTTCAGTCCTTGTCTGTTAGTGCCAATAACATCCGAGTTGTTGGAATTGAGGTTTTGGCGGAACTCAATCCAGCAAATAGTAAGCCGCTTCAGGTTTACGAAAATTGCAAGTGTATAAAAGGATTTGGAGCCCGAGGAGAGGTCAGCGGGACTTTTATCGGTTGCATTGCTGGTGATGCGTCGTTTGGCTCTACTCTTTTCTCCTCTGGCGCGCGGCCTGTGGCCAGCGGGACATACATTCGGTGTAAATCGGGGAGTAGTAGTTTTGCGAGTGGGGGGCTTGCCAGCGGTAAGTTTATAGACTGCGAGGCGGGATATGGCTCCTTTGGAGGGGATGGTAGCGAGGGTGACTTAGTAGGCGAGGCGAGTGGCGAGTTTATCAACTGCAAGGCCGAAGACTTCAGCTTCGGCGTAAACGGAGCATTTCTGGACTCGCCTGCGGCAAGTGGAGTATTCACGAACTGCTCTGGAGGACTGGGTAGCTTTGGTGCTTATAGCCATGCTTCGGGCACTTTTACAAATTGTTCTGGAGGGTTTGAGTCTTTTCGGGCTGGCGTGGCGGCAGGCAAGTATATCGGCTGCAGGGCAGATTCGCCCTTTTCTCTCTCCGCCCCCCCATCGAGTGCGGTTGTGAGCTACGGCGGTGTAAATTGGATCAGCATTTACTCGACGGCAAATCCTGGGACAAAATTTCTTGGGCCAAGCAATTTCCGGGAGGGTGATTGTGTGATTTTTTCTGGGCTTGTCGGCGGTGCTCCATTGCAAAACGGAGTTCCTTATTATGTCAAAAACGCTAGCCTCAATGTTCCCGCAAGCAACGGCTACCCAGCGGGGTTTAGATTCCAAGTCAGCGGGCAACAGGGTGGGTCGGTGATTTCAATGACAAGTAATATCGTTTTTGGCCGCGTCAGGCTATTGGCGTTCCAACAGAACTGCATCGACATAAACGGCAATATTTTTGAGGGACAGATATGAAAACAATCGAACTAATCAACGGCGAATGGAAGATCCGCACAGACCTGCATATTACAGACGAGCAAACTAAAATCCTCCAAAGCCGTCCGCTCTGGAACGAGCAACGCCAAGCACTGCTGCGGGAGCTTTCTTTCTATTCCCAAGCTGAGCCAGATGATGCGGCTTCAGCGCAAGCTATCTTTGATAAGGTCAAGTTGGACGGCGAAATCATTTCCGCAAGCGTCTCCCTGCCAGATGGCAGTGGGATCATCAACTGCCGCGTGAATGGCGAGTATCAACAAATACGCTTTTAACAATGGACAAAAAATTTAACGCAACCACAGTCGAAACCAACGGAGTCCGCACCGTCGAAGGGGGCGGCACAGGCGCGACCACCCCAGCGCAGGCTCGCGTCAATCTCGGTATCCCCGCCCCTCCCGCCTCCGGCACCTACGCCCTCCGCTCCGTGAATGGCGCGCTCTCGTGGGTCGCGGTCTAGCTTCCCCTCCTCCGTGCCCTCCGTGTCCTCCGTGGTGAACCCCGCCGAGCAGAGTTGACGCCAAGGCGCGTGGGTAATGCGCCTCTCGCTCGACATAGACACTCGCAAGCCGTCCTCCTGGAGCGGGGCATTCTTGGAGCGTTTGTGGGCCGCGAGGCACGACCGCATGCCGGTCGAGGTGCGCTTCACGCGATTTAATATGCCGTGTGCGCTGCCCGAGGGGGCCGTGGGGCGTGTCGGCATCAAGGCACCCGGCGATCAGGAGGGCGCACTCGTCGTGTTTTCCAACGCTTGGGTCGTCTCGACGCCAGAGGGCGATTCCGCTCCCACCTATACCTTTACGCTCGATCTCAATACCGTTGCCATGGAGGAGCTCTTCGCCGAGGCTCCCGAGCGCGTGCCGCTCACTCTGGAGATCGAGTGGCAATACGAGGTCGGCGGCACACTCTGCACCCAGACCTCCCGCCCGCTGCCGATCAATATCACCAACGACTACATCAAGGGCACTGAGGGCACTCCCGGCTCGCTGCCCGACTACAAAGCCACTCTCGCCGAGGCGCTTGCAGGCACGGCTAATGATAAGTGGATGACGCCGCTCCTCGTCTCGCAGATCATTAACAACCGCGACGATGTGCTGGACTTCACCGCTGTGAACCAATTTCCCACACAGGGCGATAAGGGCAAAATCTACATGGCAGGCAGCGTCGCCTACGCATGGACAGGAACAGCTTACGAGAAAATCTCGCGCGACAGCACGTTTAATTCGCCGATTCCTCCCGCCAATCCAGAGGAAAACGACCGCTGGATCGATTCGAACACTTTCATTGCCTACGATTATGTCGGGGGCAACTGGATACAAACGTCAGTATAACAACAAAAAAACAATAAATAAATAATATGGCAGCTCTCAACTTCCCGCCTTCACCGGCCCTCAACGACATCTTCACCTCGGGCGACCGCTCGTGGATTTTCAACGGCACAGCCTGGCAGCTTCGTCCTCGCACGACGGATAACATCGCAGAAGGCACCACCAACCTCTACTACACCGACGCTCGCGTGGCAGCCGCACCGGCAGTCACCGCGCTCCAGACCGACTTGGCCAGCGAAGTCTCGGCCCGCGAAACTGCTATCTCGACCGAGCAAACCGCTCGTGCCGCAGCCGTCACCGCCGAAGAGACCCGCGCCCTGGCAGCCGAGGCTCAGATCGCAACCGATCTCGCGACCGAAGTCTCAGCCCGCGAACTCGCCATCAGCACCGAGCAGGCCGCACGCGCCGCCGCAGTGAGCGCCGAAGAAACCCGCGCCACCGGCGTCGAGGCTCAACTCCGCAGCGACCTCACCAGCGAAATCGCCAACCGCGAGACAGCTGTCTCCAGCGAAGCGACAGCCCGCGAGACCGCAATCTCCGCAGAGCGCAGCGCCCGCGAAAGCGCCGTCTCCTCGCTGAACACCCGCGTGGACAATGTCCTCAGCAATGTGGACGAAGTCGCTTTAAACAGCCTCACGGAAATCGTAGCGGAATTTCAGAGCGCAGATCAAAGCCTCAACGGCGCGATCACAAGCCTCGCAGCCTCCGCTTCGACCGCCCTCGACACCGAGCGTGATGACCGCATCGCCGCCGACGACGCGATCAACTGGACCGTAAGCACCCTCACCGACTCGATCCCAAGTCGCGTCCGTGATGCCGTGCTGACTGGCATCAGCTTCGCCGCAAACGCCGCCATCAGCGCTGGGGACTCCGTCCTCGCAGCTTTTGGTAAACTCCAAGCGCAAGTCACCGCAGCCTTCAGCGCGATCGATACCGAGGTTTCCGACCGCCAATCAGAGGTCTCCCGCCTCGATGGCCGTGTGGACACCGAAATCAGCGACCGCCAAGGCGAAATCTCTCGCGTCGATGGTCGCATCGATACCGAGATCAGCGATCGCCAGAGCGACGTGCAAAGCGTCCGCGACAGCCTCGGCACCATTGCTGGGCAGAATGCGAACAACGTAAACATCACCGGCGGCACCATCACTGGCGTCACGCTGAATGCGCAGAGCATGGAAGTCGGCCAAGGCCAGACTGCCGACTTGTATGTTGGTAATGATGGCAAGGTCGGTATCGGCACAGAGGCTCCTACAGAGAAGCTCACAGTCAATGGCAACATCGACATGCTCAACAACCGCATAAAGAATCTCGCTCACGGCGTTGATTCTACAGATGCGGCGACCAAGGGACAAGTTGATGCAAAAGCAGATATAATCGACACGAATGCTGGCGATCATGTTGTTGCAGGGGCAAAATATCTATGGGATTTTGCAAATGCAACTACCACTCTTGAAATCAATGATTCAAATGTGATTTTCTACCCCAGCGTGACTGATGAGTTTCGCAAATACGCGCAAACGAACTTCAGCAATGCGCTGGATCTGCAAAAGAAGCTCGTCGTCTCCGACACCGCGCCTGAGCACATCGACGGGAGGGAGTGGCTCGATACCACCGACTTTCGCCGCTACATCAGCATCACTGGCTCCTGGGTAGAGAGCATCACAGCCTAACAACCCTTAACCGCAACGCGCCGGTGGGCCACGCGCCCACCGGCGTCAAGCGTTGCAAAAAACTAAAACTCTCAAACAAATCTTTTTATGGCACTTACAGACAACCTTCAGGCTTTTTATAAACTCTCCGACCTCACCGACTCCTCCGGCAACAACCGCACCCTCACCAACAACGGCAATGTCTCGTTTGCTTCTGGCAAAATTGGAAATGCGGCTGAGTTCCTCACAGGTAAATCAATATCATTGAGTTCTCCATTCAACTTATCCGATCTAACTGTAGCAGGATGGGTCAGGATAAATCATACAGCAACAAAGCAAACCTCTTGGTGGAGTGGGTATGAAGATAGCATCATTTCATTATGCAATGATGTTAATAATACAGATTCTTCTCCAATGTTTGAAGTTTGTTATATGTCTGAGGGGGCAGCAGGACAGGATCCTTACGGTGACAGGTTGCGTTTATGGAACGGGCAAAATCAATTTTTTGCTGGTTCTGCAATAGGAGACGGACAATGGCATTTCTTTGCAGTCAGAATTAGCGGTGATACTTGGAAAATGAAGGTTGATTCAGCAGAAGATCAAATGTCAGCTTATGCTCTTGATCCAAGCGTTAACCTCTTCCTTAGAATGGGAACTGCAAGAGGTATAACAGATAACTTGGAAGGCCAAATCGACGCAGTTGGCATCTGGAACAGAGCACTCTCTGACGCAGAAGTAGCTGAACTCTACAACAACGGCACGGGTCTTGAACTTGACCCACCGAACTACCGTGGCGAGTGGGACAACTTCACCTACTACGGCCAGGACGATGTAGTCAGCGTCAGCGGCGTATACTGGAAGCTTACGGGCCTTGCTGGCTGTACAGTCGGTGGCGCTCCAGGTCTCGGCTATGGCTGGACTCTGCTCGTCCAAGCTCCCGTGGGCGGCAAGATCAGCCTCTCAGGCCGGATCAGTCTCTCTGGCCGCGTGAAATTTGGAGCGTAAGCAATGAGTTTCCCGACCGATCCGGTGGACTACCAAGTCCACACCGACGCCGGCAGAACTTGGGTATTTATCCCCGAGCGCCAGACCTGGCAGTTTTGCAAAGAACCTCCGATTGCGCACAAGTCGCAACATATCGAGGGTCCAGACGCCATCCTGCCAGCCGACATCGGAGCCGCCAGCCTCACGCAGCTCGCAGCGGTGCTCCAGCGCCTGATGGCGTTGGAGAACAGGCTGCCGCAAGCGCCAGCAGCCGGAACGCACGCGCTCAAAGCAGTGGATGGCGTGCTCACCTACATTGCCGATTCATGATGAAGGTGCTGCTCCTCATCCTCGCTCTCCTCGGCTCGACAGGCTGCGCGGTCACACCGCAAAGCCCCGAGCCATGGATGGCCCGCGAGCGCAACGCCTGCCTGCCCACAGCCATCGCCATGTCGCAGGGGCTCAAACGCCAAGGCATCACAGCCAAGGTCGTGCGCTACAGCTACCAGCGCCAAGGCCGCCCGGTCGGACATGCAATCACCGCCTACCTCTACCCGCCGGGCAAAAATCAGCTCTACACCTACGACTACGAAGGGTCGTGGCGCACGCGCGCCTACTGGGGCGACGACGCAGGCATAGCCCGCGCCGCCGAGTCCCTCCGTGGTCGCAACGCCCCGATTCTCAGCTCCGAGGAACTCTAATATGGACGAACATCAATTCCGAACACTCGCCACAGGAGTCCTGGGCACCACCACCAGCATAGGGGCCGCTCTCTACAGCCTCCTCCCGCAACTCGAAATGTGGGCGCGCGTCGGCTCGGTCGTCATCGGCCTCGCCGTAGGCCTCATCACGCTCGTCAAGCTCATACGCGACTGGAATCACCGCTCATGAGCCAACGCACGCGCCGCGCCATCTGGCAAAGCCTGCTCGCAGCCACCATAGCAGGCACGCTCAACTCCCTCGTCGTCGTCCTCGCCGATCCCTCGATCTTAGCCGACCTGCGCCGTCTCGCGCTCGCTGCCGCTGCCGGTGGGGCCATAGGACTCTGCGGCTACCTGCTCAAAAGCCCGCTCCTCAAGCCATGAACACCAACGCTAAACTCACTGCGCTTCTCGTCTTGCTTGCCTACATCCTCATCGCCGCCCTCGCAGGCTGCGCAACCAAGAGGGTCGCCAGCCCGTCGGCTCCCGTCATCGGGGCCACGGCCAGCACCTTGGCCCGCGCCACCGCCGCCACCACGCGCGCCACCTCCACAGCCAAGCGCATCGCCGCCACTGCTCCCGCCCCTGTCCAAAAAGAAATCGCCACCCTCCAAAAAGACCTCACCGAAACCACCGAGGCTCTCACGCTCGCGAGCACACAGATCGACACCCTCGCCGCCGCCGACTCCGCCCGCGAAGCTGAACTCCTCGCCACCACCCTCGCTCTCACCAAGGCTACCACTAAGCTCACCCGCGCCTCCGCCGCCATCGCCCATCGCAACCTCATCATCCTCGTCCTCGTCGCCTCGCTCGGCGGCACGCTCCTCTACATCTTCCGCGTCCCCGCAGGCCGCCTGCTCGCCTTTGCCCTGCGCAAACCACTTGGCGTCCTGCTATGATCCACAAGCTCCTCTCCATCGCCCAGGCCGAAATCGGCGTCCGCGAGCAAGGCGGCAACAACCGAGGGGCCAGAATCGTCACCTACCAGCAAGCCACCGAGCTTCCGCCTGGAGCGTGGGCTTGGTGCGCCGCCTTCGTGGATTTCACGATCGCCGAGTGGCTCCGCAGCCCAGGCGTCGTCGCATGGCTCGGGCTGGCAAGAGAGCCAGAAGAATGGCGACCAAAAACCGCTCGCGCCTACGGGCTGACCGAGTGGGCCAGGGAGCGTCCAAAGACGACAACTCTCCTCACCGAGCGTGATAAAGCCGAGCCGGGGGATCTCGTCACATTCGACTTTTCCCATGTCGGCATCGTCCTCGAAGACGATGGAAAAAATCTTGTCACAGTCGAGGGGAATACAAACGGAAGGGGGGATCGGGACAGTGAAAGCGGGGACGGCGTGTGGCGCAAAATCCGAACCAAAAGCCTCGCAAAAGGTTTCATCCGCATCCACCCGCGCAAGGGATAGAAAAAAATTACAGAAAAATACTTGACACACGCAGAGGCCTATAAAATCAGGGCTTCATGGCGAATCTGTGGTATATTCTGTGATGTCGTGAATGTCTCCTATCCAGCCCTTCGGTAGCGATCCTTCCCAGCCGTTGAGGACAAAGTGGCGGAACTCGCGGATGGATTGATAGTCCCTGCACCAACACTCGAAGGGGCCGCTGGAGTCTTCTTCTTGGTGCTCGATGCTTTTCCCGCCTGAGGCTCGTGAGGGCCATCCGCAGCCTCCTCGCGCTCGATCCGCGCCCGGTATTCGATTAACGCCTGCTGCACAATGCGACTCGCGGAGCGCGACGAGGTGGGGTCCAGGGAGGGCGCGCTCACACGAGACATCAACCAAGCGTATAAATCAGGCGGCAGCGAAACTCCGGTGCTGATGTTTTTTTCTTCAGGAAGCTTCTTTTTCATTTGATGTAAACAATAGCAGCAATGGCAGTGATGGCAAATAGGGTGAACACCCTCCCGCCCGCAAACCCGCTCCCAGAGCGGATGTCAAGTAAAAAAAGCTCAATAAAAAATATATTATTTATATTATGGCAATCGCTGCAGCGATAATAATAATAGCAGCGTTCTCAATTTTACATGAACTACAAAGCACTGAATGTCTCGCTCCCCGTGGAGCTTCACAACTGGGTCAAAAGCCGTTGCAAAAACGGCGGCATCGAAGTCCCCGTAAGCCGAGTCGTCGCCCACGCCCTCCAAGAACTCAAAAACAAAGAGGAGCGAAAAAAGAAATGACTCTCTCTGAAAAGTGGGATGCTGGTCTTCCTGTAAATCTCAAGGAGCTTTCCGAGATCCAGAGCGTGTCTTATAAGACGGCCTTGCGGTGGGCTGCGGACGAGACTTTCCCGAGGGTCGGGCGGCTTTTGATGAAGCAGGACTTTTTGCGTTGGTGGAAGCAAAAAGCTCAACATCCCGATACGGCATCACATCATCAACCCCCAGTCGGTTGTAAACCTCGTGAACAACATCCGAAGAGTGATTCACAAGGCGCATGGCCGCAGAAAGCGGCACGCCTGCGCGATGCAATCGCGTCACATACGAAACCCTGAGACAATGGAAAGTCACTCCATCCGCACCTGCGCGCTTGAAAAAACGCGAAAAGCTCCTGCTCGCATGGGCTGGCACCTCATGAGTCACACGCCGCTTCCGCAATGGCTTCAAGATGGGAACCAAGGCAGGCGGGAGTGGGCGGGTAAAAGCTCTGTCCTCACCCCCCTTCGGCTTGCCAAAAGTAATCGTATTTCGCTCGAAGTCGATATTCTCAAGGGGCAGAGCAGTGTCCTTGAGCCTGCAGCCCGTCTGCATGGCGATATGGAAACTCAGTTGCATCCACTCCGGCTCGATCTCAAGCAACTCCAAGCAGCGCTTAAATTGCACATCGGTGATCTCCGTTTTCCTGCGTGGCTTATCCTTGGTGATGCCGATCCTTCCAATCGGATTGGCAGGAATCATGCCCATGCGCGCAGCTTGGGTCAGCACCATCTTAAAGGCCTTCACATCCTTCAAGGCATTGTTCTTGCCACAGACCCGATGCCGCGACTTGCGGCCCATGCGCCAGCTAATGAATTCCTGCCCGTGGGCAAACTTGATCTGCGAGGGGTGGTTCAAATTTTCCAGCGTCAACCAGTGGCTGATATGGCGCCAGGAGCAGAGGTAGCTTTCCAGAGTGGCGGCAGTCTTGCAATGGAGACGCAGCCATCCCTCAACCCATCCCCAGCCCTTGTCTTTCTTGGACTCCGTAGATCCGCCTTCGAGCGTCTCGGAAAGGGACGCCTCAGCCCGCAAAATCTCAGCCTTGGCCGTCTCGACCTCGCTCTCAGCACGCAGACCCGTCGATGCCCCCACCCATTTCCCGCCCGGCAATTTCCGTTTCAAAAACCAAAATGGAGAGTTCGGACGGGTGTAAAGCGAAGCCATAAAGTCAGTGTAACACTGTAACAAACCCAATCAATAAAAATGACCATTAGAAGGAAACAATGTCCATTTAAAGCCCTCTGCGGGCGACCACTTCCCTTTATACAGTCTCGGGGGTTCGAATCCCCCCCCATCCGCTCCCTTAAAATCAACAGTTTACGAGGCGAGTGTAACACGAGTGTAACACGAGGGGGGCTGGTATGAGCGTGGATGACGAATATCACGCTCACAAGCGCAGGGAGGAGTCTCGATATGTCCTCGCTTATGAGGAGTTCGAGAAAAACTTAACGTCCCAGCAGCGTAGGATGCTGGGTTCGGCGGCGGTGCCGGATGTGGAGGATCCGCGTTCGCATAGCTCGCGGCGTGTGTCGCTGGGCGTGTTGACGGATGCGGCGGAGCGCGTGTCGGCCTCCTACTCCCCTAATGTCACTGAGGCGCTGGATGGGACTCTGGATAATCCCTCGCACGAGTTGTTGGCCGAGGTGCTGGGCATTCCTCTGGATGTGGTGATGGGGGCTGTGCTGGAGGAGTCGAATCCAACGCCAGAACTTTTGGCTGAGAGTCTGGGAGTATCGCTGGATGTGGCGCAGAGGATTTTCGATTGGCACAACGCAGCGGCTGCACGCAATGCAGAGAGAATTAGGATGCGGGCGATTGTTCGCATCGCGGGGGTTTTTCTCGACTGCGCCAATACGAAGCTGGCGGCGGCTGGGCTTACCTTTGCGGGTGGTCTTGCTCTCCAATACGGGCTCGGTTCGATCCAGGATTACGCAACGAGCATCGATGTGTCGCGGGCGGCGATTACTAAGAATGTGAAGTTCTGGCAGGGGGAGTTGGATTTGCCTGAGCGATTGGCTCCAGAGCTGCGCCATCCGAATCTTTCGGATCAGCATTATCTCGTAGTCCAAAAACTGGCTTTCCCGAGCGAGCAGAGGTCCATTTTGGGTCGTGGCATTCTGGCTTGGCACCATAGGGCTGCGGCGCGCAAGGCTGAGAAGATCAAGGTGCGGGCGATCGAGCGGATCGTGGGGGGGTTCCTTGATTGTGCGAACTCGAAGCTTACGGCGGCTGGTCTGGCTTATGCGGCGGATCTGGCTCTCACAGCGGGGCTGGGGACGATGCAGGATTACGCACTGAAGATCGCGGTTTCGCGGGCTGCGATCAGCAAAAATGCAAAGTTTTGGCAGCGCGAATTGGGCCTGCCTGCGGCGTCCAATATGCGGGCTGCCGAAAAATGTCGCGCCTACAGCGAGGCTCAAAAAGCCAAGCACTGGCGCAACCAAAAATTCACCTTAGTCGAGGTGTAAGCAGAAACAAAAAATGAAAACCATAACAAAAGAACAGGCAAAGGCCGAGGGCTACCGTCCCCTGACGACGGCATACAGTCTCCCTCAAGAGGAGTGGATGCTTAACAACATCGTCGCTGATCTTCAGCGCGGAAATATCAACTTCGCCTTAGTGGCGGAAGACGATGTGCGCATGTGGAATCGCGCCCTCTCCCAGAAGGAAATCGCCGCGCTTTTTAACGACGGCCCAACGGGCGTGGAGGTCTGGAAACAATGAGTAATCAAGAAGAGGGATTGGATTTGTGGGAGCTGACGCTCTCGGTAGCGGGAACCGGCAAGGAAGTGGAGGATGGGGCGAAGGCTCGCTGGACTCCGACGGGGCTTGATCTGCCGGAGACGACGACACTGGAAAATATCAAGGAAATCCTCACGGCTTTTAAGGCTTGGGATACGGCAGGCGCGGTGGCGCTGGCGGATCTTTTTACCTTCGTTCGAGCCAATGGCTGGGAGCGCGAGGTGGAGGCGATGCTGGCGCAGATGGAGTTTGATTTGGCCTTGGTGAAACGGGCGCGGGCGGTGAGCGATGTGCCGAGGGGGCTGCGGCATCCCAAGCTGACGGCGGAGCATTATTTTGTCGTGGCGGGGTTGGAGTATGATTGGCAGGCGCATTGGCTCTCAAAGGCTGTGAAGCACAAGATGACGGGGCTCGTGCTCAAGCGTTCCATTGAGGCCAAGCGTGTGCTGACGAAGGAAGAGATCGAGATGATGAGCGGCCAGGGAAGCGGCATCCTGAACTATCATGGTGTGCTGAACCGCTGGGAGCGTTGGGAGAAGAAGGTGGGTGGTGAGGAGGGTATCCTCTCATGGCCGCCAGAGACGCTGGAGCGATGGGTTGAGGATGTAGCTCCCATCGCGAAGCTGCATGACAAGGCTGTGGCGAAGCTGAAGGAGGCATCGAAATGAGCGTGCGATTTGTGGTGGATGCGGATGGCGAGGAAAAAAACAAGCTGGCTACGGCGGCTTTGGCTTGGAAGCGCATGGCTGAGAAATTTAGGCCTTTTGTATCTGATCCTCGCGGAGATTGGTTTCATGCCGGATTTCTGGAGACTGATGAGGATGTAGCGGAATGGAATAGCCGAGGGG
>Ga0209597_1001333_pt1 | contig 16195 bp, 10 predicted proteins | sample M_140625_MF_Meta_FD_187316 | JGI IMG/M metagenome (GOLD analysis project Ga0209597, IMG submission 187316) | Freshwater microbial communities from Lake Montjoie, Canada to study carbon cycling - M_140625_MF_MetaG (SPAdes) (version 2) | ecosystem: Environmental > Aquatic > Freshwater > Lake... | reverse complement strand
CATATGCTATCTTCTCGTAAGGGTGTTCTGCGGTGTAGTTCTTTTGTATCACATCGTTGATACTATTAGGCTTGTCATTTCGATACAGGCAAACCATCACCTTCTCAATGTCATACTCGGGAATCGCGTCAGCCCCTTCGGTGTCGCCGTCGCCACCAGAGCCAGTTATGATATCGAGAATACCACCGATGCCGCTGCCACCGCCCTTCGCAGTCGGGTAATAATATAGTTTGTTATTGGTGTCGGGGTTCGAGCGGATATACTTCGCCTGTTTGAAGTGCTTCCTATCCAACTCTTTTAACCCCATTTCTTTTATGATGGTGTCAAATATTTTCGGGTTATAGCGTTGATATATGTGGATTTTCTCGTGTAGCAAAGTGTTCGTCAAGTTTAACGCATCATTCTTTAACACATTTTTAGATAATAAAATGACGTTTTCTCGTGTATGCGGTAATCCCTGTTCGTTCTCTTTAATCGTATCGAGATGATAGTTCGTATAGGTGTTCGCAAATATCCACTTGATATCCGCAATGTCATTGCCATTCAAATGCTTCCCGTAATCCACTTCCTTAAATCGTTCGTTCCTTAAATACTTGTCGGCATCCTTCGCACACCGTTCGAGTAATTCCTTTTCATCGTCTGTGAAGGATATAGCGGTATCATCGATATGATTCATATATTCGACGTGCGTCTTGACGCCTCGTGCGTGTAAATCCAAGTCCGACAGATTGCGAACATAGTTATCCCTATCCTTCGCAAAGAAGTTGGCGGTCTCCTTATATGTCATAAAATAGATATGGGCGTTCGCGGCGTCCGCTGCTACGGCGTCGCGATTCTCGTATTTCTCGACGTGGTTATAGATATAGATAAAATAGAATGCGAGGAATGCTACTACGGCTGTTGTGAATACCGCAAGGAATACCGCAAGGTTATACAACATCATCTATATTACTTTTACTATTTTATTTTTTCTCTTTTTTCTTTTTATAACATAAAACATCTGGTTTTATACTGGTACTGGTTATATAGTCTGACGATGGGGGTATAGAGCATACCTTAGAAGACGACGTCTTAGAATACGCCTTCATAGAAGGAGATACCTTCATAGAATACGCCTTCATAGAAGGAGATACCTTCGGTTCAATCATTTTCGTATCCATATCGACACTGTATGTAAATATTTTCACCGTATCAACATCAATCTTCTTATAGCACACAGTTATCCCCGTTCCGCCATTCCGACGCCCTGTTTTTATCGATACATATCCATACGGGTTTAATGCGTATGCTTCGATATTAAATACCCTTCCTTTCGCGGCGTCGGCTGCGGTGGCGTCGCCTACACTAACATATTTTGCGGTCTTACTATAATCCCCGCTTAATTCATCAGGGTCGGCACCACCCGTTCCCGCGGTTATCTGTATGACTGCTTTATTACCGCATTGAATCCTCATAATACTAAAATTATGCGTATCCGCACATATATAGATGATATCGTGTGTCGCGAATATATCAAATAAACGCACCATTATTATATTGTATTTGGCGTCTTCTTTATTGATTTGATGTAGTTTGATGGTATCAACCTCTTTTATATTTTTAAAGACAAATAAAGGAACGTGTCCCATCACGAATATCTGCTCGTCGCCCTTCACCTTCTTAACACGTCTTATAACCGCTTGTATGCTCCGAACATATTTAAGTCCCTCTTCATAATCGTCGAACCGATTGGTGTTGATTATGATAACGATATTCCCGTTGTTATAGCGAACGCCTATATTATCAACGTATATATACACGCCGTTCTCGCACATATAATTATCGGTAAGTTGTTGATTACCGTTTGCTAACAAATATAAACCTTCTAATGTCGGCTGCGAAGGCGGCAACTTACCGTCTTTAATGTGTTTTAAATAATGCTTTTGCGTATTTATAGAACAATCCTTCTTTAATAGTTTATTGTCGGGCAAACCATCCTTGTCTTCGTCGTGATTACCAACCGCAATATAGACGTCTTTTCCCATCGCATATAATTTGGCATATCCAGTTATCAATACGTCCGTCAAATACACTTTGAAGTTTTTACCGTCAATCATCCGCTCATTTTGATACCAGTTATCCCCCGCGATATACAATTGCTTTATCTCCTTCTCGTGGAGACTAATGTAATCCAACACAATATCGCGATATATATATTCCTTCTTACAATTTATATTATTCCAGCAACCAAAGAATATGAAATCAGAATGCTCACTTGGCGTTTTAATAGTATTATTACAGGCATTCGCGGCGTTCGCGGCATTCGTGACGGTAGATTTGAACCCCTCGCTTTTCGCTTTCAATAATCGATAATGAACGTCCGCATATCCCACGTCCTTCGCCGACTTCACGGCATTTACAAGACGCATACTTATATTATCCTATAAAATATCAATAAATTAATAAATTAATTATATAAGGAATGTAAGACGTCTTTTCGCATACTGTATGCGGAACCGTTCCCGCAATACTTGTCGTAATACTTGACATCCATCTCGTAAGGTAGCGTGATGCTTAGGTTATCGATGCTAACATATCGCATCATATTTATCCACGAGATACTATTATTGATGGCTCGTTTTAAATTGCGGACGCCCTCCTCGCTCTCGATAGCCTCGATGATATGCGTTAAGACTTCGTCGCTAAACAGAATATCGCCTTTTGTAAGATTATATTGTAGTAGTATCTCGGGTATGATGTAGTCTTTCGCCAACACGAGTTTTTCCTGATTGTTGTATCCCTTCACGTTGATAACAATCATCCTATCTTTTAAAATCGGGTTGATTAGGCTTTCGTCGTTAAAGGTGAATACAATCATCGAACGCGATATATCCAAGTCGATTTCTTCAAAGTATCTATCAGTAAAACGGTCGTTCTGAACGGGGTCTGTAATATGAATCAAGGTATTGATAATCTCCTGCCCCTTGTTTGTATTCGATACCTTGTCCAATTCGTCGAATAATAAAAGCGGATTCATAATGCCCGTTTTGATGAGGGATTCGCATATCTTCCCAAATGTTGCTCCTTCATAGGTATATGAATGTCCTCTTAAAAAAGACGCATCATCCGTCCCGCTCAATGATATAAACGCGTTCGGATAATTGAGAGCATTACAGATACCCTCCTTAATCAACTTCGTTTTGCCGATTCCTGCGGCTCCTTGTATTCCGATGATGTATCCGTTTGCCTTTGGAAATGATATTAACTGTGCCAATACGCGTATGATTTGCTCCTTTGCGTCCTTGTGTCCGTATATTTGCGTATTCATTCGTTCGCGAATATTACTTAGAAACTCGCATATCTTCTCGTTTCCGTCGGTGTTTTTCACAGGTATGTTATAATATCGATTGAACGGAATCTCGTTCAATATGCTGAGCCAATTATTTATTTTGTGATATTCGCCCGATGTCGAAGACATCCTGCTTACACATTCCAGTTTGAAAATGATGCTTCGCTTGGTTCGTTCATTCATATCCAAGGCTAATATCTTGAAACGCATAGGAACGGTAAGCGTAGCACGACTCGCCTCCAATTTATCCTCTAAAATACTTACAGTCGCTTTCTCCTTCTTTGATAACGAATCAAAATAACCCTTCTCGTCGTTATTGTATTTCTTATAGAAGTTATATTTAATCTTCTTAATCACCTTCTGCGGTATCCTTTTCAATATTAAAAAGACACCCCGCTTCTGCTGCTTCGACTCTGTCTTCGACTGTTTCTGCTTCTGTTGCTTCTGTTTCGATTGTTCTCTTTGCTTGTCTCGCTCTCGCATATTATTCTCTTCGTCGTGTTTATTGAAAAATCCTCCTGCTGGTTCGCCATAGTCTTCGAAGTCTTCGAAGTCTTCGAAGTCTTCGTCATAGTCGCTATCATCGTTATCGCTATCATCGTCATCGCTATCATCGTCATCGCTATCATCGTCATCGCTATATTCGTCTTCACAGTCTTCACAGTCTTCGCAGTCTTCACAGTCTTTTTCAGTAGCCATTTAAGATATATAAGTTATAACTTTTTATATAATTTATAAAAAAAGAAATTGGATTAGAATCGCTTCGAGAACTCGGGACCCCAATATATATTCTTGAAGACCGTTTTGACACGTCGGTTCGCCGTGATGTAGTAATAGGATACGATGATGACAAATATGATGACGCAAACGAATATCAGTAAGGACAGATATTTGTCGTCTGTGATATAGTGTATATACAGATTATATAACCCGATGAAGATGACAGAAGATATCAAAAGGGTATTGATGTAGAGTTTGTTATTTTCCAACTCGTATTTAATCGAGTTGATGTTATTATCATTCTGATTTTTACTGTAATCTAAGTTATCCTTGATAAACAATTTGTTATCCCTGTCATTATCAATAATCTCCGAGATTTCTTTATAAAAGTCATAATTCTCTGACGCGGGAAGCGTAATAATTAACTTTTCAAAATAACCGATAAACCGAGTATTTAACTCCACAATCACTTCTTTTAATTTATCGATTTTACCCCTATCATATATTGAGTCCGTCCCAGCCGCCTCTCTGGCTGTGAATGACAAAGGATATAATAGTTTGTTAGAAGAATAAGCCGCGAACGTTTCGATATATGTCAAGTTTGATATGAAGTATATCACGAATAATAATATTATAACACCGAAGCAAGATAGAGAAACCGTTTTGACAACCTCCTTATCTACTTTCACAACATTAATGGCAACAAGTATGATTACTATAATCGCAAGGATGATATTGTATGCTAATACCTGACGTTCTAAAAATATCTTTTTATTATTCTGACTTTGATATAGATTATTTTGATGCGTAACCTTGCTCGATTTGAAATTTATATCAGTCTCTAAAACACTAAGTTCTCCCCTCGTTGTAATATAATTGCCCTTGAAAGTATTCGTATCCTTCAATCGAAGTTCAAGAAATTCACCTGTGCCTGTGTATGATATATCGTATGGTGATGCTTCTGTTACTGCTGCGGTAATTGTTATTAGACTGTTGTCCGAATTTGTAAATTCCATAGTATTTGGTTTATCAGTTTCGAGAAAGACCGCATTAATTGTTATTTGATAATTATTACTACTTACGTTATTGACTGCTTTTATATTATATGAATATTTATTCTTTTTATCATATATAATATAATCTCTTACTAATTCGTATTTTTCTTGGAATTTTATTAATGAAGTATATATAGCAGGTTTAGTAACTTTAATAACAACATATTTATCTGCATCTTGAAAAACTCCCGTCTCATTTGGTAAAGCAGTCGTAATTGCTAAGCCAGGTGCGTCACTATATTTTGATGTTGTCAATTCATTTTGTAATGAAGTAATAGTGTCATTAATCTCGTTAATAACATCTTCTAACCTACTTATATTGTTGTCATTAGTTATGCTTGTCTCAGCATAAACAATAGGCACAATCGTGGCGTGTGCTGATTCATTAGTTCCCGGTGTTAAGACTATATTAGGATTTTGTAGATAACCTTTTCCACGATTCATAAGACCCCTTACCACAGCATAACTTCCAGCAAGAGTTGCTGTTGCGACTGCACCTTTATTAGAAGGATTAAATGAAATAGTAGGTGCTGTTATATAACCTGAACCAGTATTAGAAACATCGATTATTCCTACACGTTGTGTGGTTTTCATAGTAATTGTTGGTACATCCGCTGCAGTTATAACACTGCCTGAACCAGCATTAGCATTATGGGAAATTACAATAGTTGGTGTTACTCCTGATTTATAAACACCAGGCTCGGAAATTGATATACCTCCTATTGCTGTACCAGACATTGTTACTGAAAATGTGGCTGGTTTAATTACATCAGTTGGATTATTTACTGTTGCTGTAACGTTAGGTGTGGCGGAATAATTTCCTTTAATCGCACCCAATAGTATAGCGTCTATCCCATGTCCCATAGTAATAGTTGCGGTGGGAGGAACAGCACCTACAGGAGGAGTACCAAAACTTATAGTAGGGGTAGAAGTATAGTCAGAACCATTATTAGTAACGCTAATAGAACCGATTCCTCCACCTGTCGTAGTATCTGTTGTAAATTGTGCTGGAATACTTGGTGATGTTCCCACAGTATTTATTTGGTAACTAACAGCAAGAGCAGGAACTCTAATTGTTCTTTTCTCCATCGCAGATATCCCATGCGTTTTTTTATTTGTGGTCATATTGTATGTTTCAATCGTAAATGGGCTTTTTGTTTCTCCACTTATATTTTTAACATCATTATACATAACATTTGATACGTGTATTATAAATGTCGAATATAATTGGACGAACTTGTAGTAATAATAGAGAGCAGAAACACTTTGTTTGCGATATGTGATTCCAAGTCGAAATAAGGTTCGTATTAATAAAACGATGAGGCTCTTATTTCGTGCGTCTAATGTTAAACCAGTTGTAGTGATTGTACTATCATCATCTGTTGAACTATATCTTTGATATTGGTATGACACAGTAGGAGTAGGGGACACTGTTGAAATAGTACCTTTTGCTGCTGTTGCTAAGATATTGCCAGTAGTGTATGAAGTTCCTATCTTTGTAAAAAGATTATTATAATTATACTGAGCAGCATTCATACCTGTATCAAAACTTTGTATCGATAGAAACAGAACTTTTTTATTAATACTATTATGAGTAACAGTTCGTATATATCCAACATTCCTATTATCCCCAGAAGGGAACATAACACCACCAGCATTATAAAACCTTGTTTTATCTGATACTATCTCAATCATATCTATATTGCTATCTTGTATATATCCCGAAGGTGTCTCCGTATCGTCCGCATTATCTATACAATATTTATATGCCTCTAATATATCGACGAACACATTGATAACCTTTAATGTTTGTATAATATGGTCTCTATTAGTATCGTTCGATGTAAGAGTACTTCCTGTTTTTGTTACAAAGCATAAATCAGTATCATTAAATGTGGCAGCCGTCTCAGTATGGTTTTTAATACTAAAATTAACAATCTTTCTTATAAAGGTAGCAAATTGCCCGATGTTATATGTGGAAGTAGCACTTGCTGGGATACTTAAAGAAGACGCTTCCTGTATCGAAGTCGTCTCGTTCAGCAACCCATCCGCAACGTTTATGACATTAAAAAAGGTAGCATTATATATCCTTAATTTTTCATTAAAATCGTCTATCTTTGTATTTGTAAGTGTCGTCATTCAATTATGTCCTCTATTACTATATATATTTTATTTTAGTTTATTTTTAGAAGCAAGACCTATAATAAAACGATTCTCCGCTATTTTCATTATAGCGAATGATTTTAACGATATCTCCGTATTTTAGCCCAAGCCATTTGGCAATCGGGTCAGTGGGGTATATTCGAGACATATCCAGTTTGCTCCGTATCATATACTTTTTCATAAAGTCCGCGATTTCATTCTCGGCGAGTTTAATATGTTGCGGGACGTATTCGTGCTTCGTCGGGTTAAACATCAGTTGCTTCACCTGAAAATATTGAAGCATTCCTCCGTTCTTTTGAAATAATTTATCATACTTGTTGAGTTGCGATATAAGAGGCAGAGACACGGTATCGTTGTTAAATATCAGGATTATATTCTGCTTTCCCTTGTGCTTCTTGATAAACCCTGCGACATTCGTGTCATCGTCCTTCAATTCGTCAATAATGTTCTTGCGTGTCTTTTTCGTCAAAGCGAATATCAGCGTTGTATTCGATGTTTCAAACTCGATACAACAAGCGTCGCTATCATATTTATCCTTCTCAATCGATGCTTCGTGTTCTTCAAATAGCGTGATATCATCTCCGCGACTTTTAAGCATTTCCTTCAAATTATGAATGACTATATTGATATCCATCGTTTCGCTTCTTTCTTATATTATATTCTATATTATTTATATTATCAATTTTTATGTAATACCTCCTCTATTATTTTAGGGTCGATATAACTCTTTTTACAGATGCTATAACTATTATGTAATTTCTCGGCTACCATCTCAATCGCCCTTTTAATGTCCTTCTCGGTTTCCTTCGTCGCCTTCGCGGCATCCGTCGCCTTCGCGGCGTCCGTCATAGCATCCGCTCCGTCCGCTCCGTTCCCTGCTATCGCTACACTCCTTTTCTTTCTTAACTTTCGTAACTTCTTATAATAGGTTAAAAAAAGCATATTCGCATTCCACGTTCGCAAGTCTTTCGTGGTTATGACGATTGAATATGGGCTACTGATTGTCCGCAGATACTCATTCACATCCGACGAGCGGATAACCTTGTCCCCGTCATAACTAAAAATATAAGCGTTAGCGGCATTCACGGCATTCGCTGCGTTAGCCTTCTGATATAGATACTCGTAGATTCTCTTGTTGTCGCATTCCGCCACATTACGGACGCCTTTCTTCCCTATAAAATCGATAACTAACTTATCATCTTGAAACAGCAGATGCTTGTATTTCAAAGTCGTCAAACCCACCGAATTATTGTCCTTTTCGTATTTTTTGTTGCCTATCCGAAACCCGCACGTTAATATAAGCGTGATGATTACAGCGATTGCCACCTTTTTTTCATCATTGCTATTTAAATCCTCCGAAATCTTCTTCTTTAATTTAGAAAATATCTTAATTGACGCCGATATCTTATTGTATTTCTTTGTAGTCTGTGTAGCGATAAAAGCAGGGTGATACAATATCTGCTTTCGATTCTTCGAATCATACCCGAAGGCGATAATCTTCTTATTATTTAATATCGTTACATTATCGTATGCGGGTGGTATCTTTAATCCCTTTATCTTTTCGATTTCACCGACATCCGTTATTTCGACATTGCCTTTGCTTCTCACCTTGTAATACGTGAAACCAGTTTTATACGTTCCTAACCGAATGATTTTCATACATACATCTTATTACTTTGTAATATTATATATATTCATTCATTTCATTCATCATTCATTCATCATTCATTCATACATTTAGTATAAAACGCTTTCACGCTTGGATTCATTTTAAACGACTGCTTCGATACATCAATGATACGGATGTTTCTTAGACTTTTTGCCCGTGATAAAGCGGTATATGCCTGACCGCACGTAAATATATTATCCCCCAAATCAATTTCTAAGGCGTCTATCGTCATCCCTTGCGATTTGTGAATCGACAAGGCATACGATACCTTCAAGGGTATATGTAGAATCGAAGACTTGGACTTCTCAGACTTCTCAGAACCAGTCTTACCAGTCTTACAAGACTTCTCAGACACATCCTTATAATACACTATATTATGAAAATTACCATCACAATCCTTGATAACCACAAAGTCATCGAATAACTTTTTAACGATGCCTCGTGTTCCATTCACAAGACCATTCGCGATGTCTATGTTTCTCGTTACGATTACCTGAGCGTTCTCCACCAATTCGACATTGTATTTATCGAGAAACGCTCCGCCGCTACTGCCACTGCTACCGCCGCTGCTACTCGCATCCACCGCCTTATATAAGAATCTTTTATTACCTGCATCTTTCAACTTCTTAATCTCCATATCGTTTATCTTATCGACATTCACATTCTTTGGATATAGTTTCGTAGGGATGATTTCATCGTCAAACTGCGTATCACGTAGAGCATTTAAAACTTTTAAAATATTGTCGGTGCATTTGCCTTTACGGATGATATGTAGTATCTGCTGAAATAAGGCGTCGTCATTCTGGCGAACAAGTTCTTCCAACACAACGACTTTGATGTTCGCTTCCGTCCATAATGTAGATAAGAAACAGTATGTGCCATTCACGGGTGCGAGTTGGCAAAAGTCCCCGATAAAAATAATTTGTATTCCGCCAAACGGTTTGTGTAATAACCCTTCATCTTTTAAACTATGCGACTTGACATAACAAAGTAATTGTGATATTCTCTCAAATAGCACCGTATCCATCATCGAAACCTCGTCAATGATTAAAACATCCAAATCCACGAGTGTATTATAGATACCTGAGCGGTTCTTAATCTTTATAAAGACTTCCGCAAGTGTCTCCTCGCCAATCCCCATCCCCATAAAAGAATGTATCGTCTGTCCGCCAATAATAAACGCCGCCGTCCCTGTGGTTGCCGTAAGCCCCACGCTCTTCTTCTCGGCTCTTAGCAACTCGATAATATATTTGATAGTAAAAGATTTACCCGTTCCTGCGGGACCCGTTATCAATATATTCTCGCCATTCATCGTCTGTTCGACCGCCAACGTCTGCTTTGCGTTTAACATTCCTTATATACTTATTGTATCGATGATATCATTTTTTATAGAAGATATAAAAAAGAAAATCTAACATATCAAATCGCAAGGTTTGTTAGCGAACTTTGCGGTTATATAAAGCCATTATCTATCTTCAACTATGTTCAACTATGTTCTATAACTTTTTGATAAACTTCAAGATGACGCTATTCTTTTTACAATAGTTTGTGATGAATATGTTGTGCTTTCTCTGTATCTTGTGGATAACCTCGTTATGATAGCGTTCTTCTTTCAATGGCGGATATTCGAAATACCATTTAATCAGCAAGTCCGTATCAATCACCTTGCGGTGATTATAATCATATTCCCAGCACATATAGAGTATCGCTCGTGCTATGAAGCCACGCGAGTAATCATTCGGGGCAAACACCTTCGACTTGTGATTTACATAATTACCAAAGTCTAATGCGTCCCAGTTCTTATCCCTCGGTTTGATACCCGCATCATCGACAAACATATAGTTCGACCGATTGACGTTCAGGGTATTTGTGGTTTTTATGATGTTGTGCATGTCGTTTCTGTGTTTATTGTTGAGTAGGCATTGCGGAAAGATATGCTCTGCCGAAAAAAACTGATTTTTGAACCTCGCGTCGTTCTCGCTAAGGAAACTGTTTTCAAGATAAATCGAAGGCATCTTCGCATCTTGTAGTATCGTTTTTTTAACGATATTGACATACGCGAATCCGCTAACGCAGCGTAGGCTACCTACGCTCATAATCATCGCAACCAACGGTAGCAGCGAACGCAGCGGACGCAGCGAAACCAGCGAACGCAGCAAATGTTTTTGTTTATACATTCAATGTATATACCTACGTATCTATTATACTATATCAATTTTTTTTGTATAACGTAGAGAAAAAGGCATACATATTTTCGTGTATCGTCTTATTCATCTCAGGGACAAAGGAGGTTAAAAGAGCCTTCGATTCGAAATCTCCGTGTATCCAATAATGAACCATTATCGTATCCTTGCCATAGTCGCCTTTCTTCACTTTCGCCCAATCGCCTACGGTGAAGGGTTGATTGTCAAACTTCAAATCGTTTATCGGATAAAACAGTTCCCTGTCGTCAATAATATAGACGTCGTCCTTGAACATCGCGTAGAGCGGGTCTTCGATAATCGCCTTGAAATACGCACCGCCGAAGACGTCGAACTTCTGGAATATGTTCTCCGTGTAAATCTTGATATATTCAGGAATGTTGTTTAGTATCACTTTAAGCATCGCGTTCTGTTTATTGGCGGCGAAGAAGGCATTACAGAGATATTTATCGCTATTATACAATGCCTTCGTCTGTCCCGACGGTTCGTAGGTGATATACAGTTTGTCCGAGTTCATATCGATGATTTCTGCGAAGTCTCTTAATAGAAGGACGTCCAAGTCGATATATATACCGCCGTAATGATACACGAGGAGAATACGAGCGATATCGCCCTTCTGTACCCCTGTTCGTGCCATTTTATAAATATTGTAAAAGTTCGGATATTCCTCGGCGATTAGTTTCAATATCATCTCGTCCGTCCAAAACATCAACTCGTAGCCGTGCGACTTTAAAAAAAGGATATTCTCGCTTACCAATTTATAGATGATGGGTGGAAGATTTTTATCCCTCCACGTTTGATGAATAATCTTAGGAATCATAGTAGGTATGTAGATATATTATATATAATATATCGTTGTCTATGTTTTATATCATATAATTGAGGAGTTTATAGGTGAGAAAGTCAATCGCTACAACGAGATTTACGAGTTTCACGTTGCATCCGCTAAACGTCGGCACGTAAATCGAGGTTATGTTAAAGTCGCCAAATATATTGAGAACCCACATAAACTTAAACATAATGATATAATGGAACATATCCATCGGTGCCGACATCGCAACCACATCCCCCTCCACCCTGCGAGACGATAAGTAATCCTTGTAAAAATACACAGGTAATATATGGACGACAATGTTCGCCACAAAGTATTCTGAGCGAACCAAGAGATGATTTGAAATCCTGCTAAACAACGCGTGTTTCAATAAAAAGGGCTTCGCATCCATCACGCAAAACAATACATTGCTGTCGTATAGCAGAAACAGATGAAATAACGTCATAATCTGGAAGGAATTGATGGCGATAAACCGCGAGATGATAGGATTATCAATATTGAATACATTATAGAGCGTGGCATTGGCAAGTATCATCAAGATATTCCAGTTTGTATATTGATTTATCTTGCGACGCAACACATCATTCTGAATATACGGCGAGTATCTCTTGCTAATTGGCATAAGTGCGATAATTGCCCCATAGAACATCTCGAAATGATTGTAGGACGCATCGGCTGTTATATCCATATTTATATTATTTTAATAATTGTTAATATCTTATATCTATTTACTATTTCAGATTACAAAGGCGTCGATGTTATCTTGATACCGCAATAATCCACGCTCTTATTTTGAAAGTCTTGTCGCGTATAGATGCCGATATTTATGGATTCTTCTAATATCCATTTAAAGTTGTCCCAAAACTCCTCCGTATGTCCGATGCTTTCCGTCGCCAAATGTGCGAACTCGTGTAAAACCACAAACATCATCGTATTGATATCCATCAATTTATCGCGATTTCGAAGGCACAGCACAATCTTCTCTCCCTTGTTAATGGAATAACTCGTATAACCGGGCGTATCGACGCCTTCGCTTATTCGCTCGGGTTTATAGTTGTCTTTTAGCCTCGACACGCGATGGTCACTATGTCCGTATGTTTTCTCTAAATGTTCGGACAATGTATTGAGTTTGCCTTTGATTGTAGCGATTAAATCCGCAGCCTCGACTGCGTCATCCTTGATTTGAACGGTGTATTCTTCGTTGTCTATCTTGCTCTTGACTTGTATGAGCCCCTCGTTTAAATAGTATTGATATACGAAGTAAATACCGGCAATCGTGATGATTAAAAGCACGAGTCCTTCGGAACTTATATCCATATTCTATTATATACACCTATATTCTATATTCTATATTCTATAATTTTATGAAATACAAAAATTGATTTGATTTGTATTTAAATATTTAAACCACCTATATTCACATAGAAGATACAAGATAAAAGATAATGGATTTTCCAAGAAAAATACACGAACCTATCAATCCCCACGAGGATACCATTGAGTTCCAGATAACCGATATCTATGACCCAGAATCCGACAAGGCGAATCTTCAAAAGGACTCGACAGACCTTTATTCTCTTCTCATTTACGGAACTTCCGCAGCGGGTGCTACGTATTGCGTGAATGTCAAGAACTTTGTCCCTTATTTCTATATCAAACCTCCTGAGAAATGGGAGGCTTTAAATAAAACCGCCTTCAAGGCGAAGGTAGATGAACTGAACGAGGTTATGCTAAACGACAGTTATAAGTGTTTCTTTAACAACAACGGTAGGATGTCCGAGTATAACAAGAAAATCATTCCGCGTCCGCTCGAAACGCATTTTGCGAGTATGAAGGTTGTGCGGAAAAAAGACTTTTGGGGTTTTACGAATGACAAGATATTTCGCTTTCTAAAAGTGAGCGTAAAGTCCCTCAAACTCTACAACAACTTGAAGTATTATTTTAAAAGCCTCGAAAAGGATGATTTCAAGATGTATGAAACGAACATCGACCCGTTCTTAAAATACATTCATACGCAGAACATTCGCCCGTGCGACTGGGTAAGAATCGAAAAAGGGAACTATGAGATGGGCGAAGACATCAGTCGATGCGATTATAACATTGAGACAGGACATAAAAACATCAGTCCCATTCAGGTGAATAAAATCGCCCCGTTGCTAATCACATCTTTTGATATTGAATGTTCGAGTAGCCACGGGGACTTTCCAGTTGCGAAGAAGAATTACAGCAAAGTCGCCCAAGACCTCGCGATTATCGCGAAACTCGGCTATACATATACGCCCGAGAATATCGTGGAATGGCTAAAAATCATCTATTTCGAAGACGTGATTCTGGATACCGCAAAGGATGTCAAGATTAACCGCGTATATACAAAGCATAAAATCGCAAAGGATTATATCGCCTCAATACCCCAGAAAATCGAACCGCATATTCATAAAATCATAGACATCCTGAATATTATCGCATCATCGATATCGAAATCGAAATCCAAGAAGCCTTCTGGTGATGATGGCGATGGAGCGGACGCCGTGGAAGACGAAGCAGACGAAGCAGACGAAGCAGACGAAGCGGACGACGATGACGCGGACGAAGCGGACACGAAGGGTGCTAAGATGACTGTGCGGGAACTGAACGCCCACGAGTTGAAACTGACTGATATTCTTACGAACACGCTCGTTGCTCTGGAAGGCGACAAGATAATCCAGATTGGCACGACAGTCCATATCTACGGTTCGGACAATATCGTCTATAAAAACATCATATCGTTGAATAGTTGTGACAAGATTGATGGGTGCGACGTCGAGTATTATGATACGGAAAAGGAGGTTCTCTTAAAATGGAAGGAACTTATGAATAACCTGAACTCGGACATTATCTCGGGCTATAATATATTTGGTTTTGATATGGAATACATTTGGCAGAGAGCGACCGAATTGAATATTATGGATACCTTTACAATCGGCTTTGGGCGATTGATAACCCGCAAAGCGTCGCTCGTAGAATTGAAATTGTCCTCGTCGGCACTTGGAGATAACATATTGCGATATATCGATTTTGACGGGACGGTACTTATCGATTTGCTGAAAGTCATGCAACGAGACCAGAAACTCGACAGTTATAAACTTGACAATGTCGCTTCGATATTCTTGGGGGACAATAAGAATGATTTGAAACCACAAGAGATATTCGACAAGTTCAAGGGGAATAGCGAAGACCGATGCGTCATCGCGAAATACTGTATTCAGGATTGCTGTCTTGTGAATCGGCTCATCCATAAATTGAAAATCCTTGAAAATAATATTGGTATGGGCAACGTATGTCTCGTCCCTCTCAACTTCCTATTTCGCAGAGGGCAAGGCATCAAGATTTTCTCTTTAATCGCCAAAGAATGTATGGAGCGTGAATACCTGATTCCGACCATTAAATCGTATCGCGAGAATGTCGAAGAAATGGACGATAGCGGATATGAAGGAGCGGTTGTGTTAGAGCCGAAGGAGGGCATCTATCTCAACGAACCTATTGTGGTATTTGACTACGGCTCTCTGTATCCGTCTTCGATGATTTCTTGTAATCTGTCGCACGATTGCTACTTGATGGACGAAAAGTATCGCGTCGAAGACCCAAACATCGAATACAAAACCATCTCCTATGATTTGTATGAAGGCGTGGGTGATAAGAAGAAGAAGACTGGTGAGAAGGATTGTGTATTCGTCCAATACAAGGACGGACGCAAAGGGATTATTGCGGAAGTATTGGATATGCTTCTCAAACAACGTAAGAATACGCGGAAAAAGATTGAATACCAGACAATAAGCGTCTGCGACGATGCCAAAACATATTCGGGTATTTGCTCTGACCGTGGCGACCACTACGAAATCTATAACATTGAAGGAAATACTCGGAGCATCGTGGCAAAAGAGAATATTCTCGCTATCAAAGAGACCTACAACATCTTCGAGCAGGATGTGCTGGATGCCCTTCAAGTCGCCTACAAGGTTACGGCGAATTCGCTCTACGGGCAGATTGGTGCGAGAACATCCTCTATCTACTTAAAGGAGATTGCCGCTTGTACTACGGCGACGGGGAGGAATATGATTATGTTGGCGAAAGACTACGTGGAGAGGAACTATGATGCGGAGGTGATATATGGTGATACGGATTCGATATTTTGCAAGTTCCCTTTGACGGACAGAGAGGGGAATGCGGTATATGGCAAGGACGCTTTAC
>Ga0209597_1001326_pt1 | contig 16231 bp, 16 predicted proteins | sample M_140625_MF_Meta_FD_187316 | JGI IMG/M metagenome (GOLD analysis project Ga0209597, IMG submission 187316) | Freshwater microbial communities from Lake Montjoie, Canada to study carbon cycling - M_140625_MF_MetaG (SPAdes) (version 2) | ecosystem: Environmental > Aquatic > Freshwater > Lake... | reverse complement strand
TGCATCCAGGTTTTCATAACGCTGGTCCATATAATTTCACTGGTAGGGTTTTTCATGCCATAGCCATGGCCTCCTTTTTCGTATAAATAAATTTCAGCAGGTACTTTATTAGCTATTAAATTATTGTAATAATGTGTGGCATTGGCTACTGGTACTGCGTCGTCGTCTTTAGAATGCACTAAAAAAGCAGGTGGGGAGTTTCTGGTAATTTGCTTTTCACTACTAAAATAATCAATGGCCTTTTTCGTCTTTTCATCATTGGCATTGCCAATTAAATTAATTCTTGAACCCTCATGCCCTTCAGGACCAAAGCTAATAACAGGGTATATAAGTATTTGAAAATCGGGTCTTAATGAAACTGAAGAAGGGTTCTCAATTTTAATATCATTGTAATGTGTAGCCAGGCTAGAAGCCAAGTGACCGCCTGCAGAAAAGCCCATGACGCCTATTTTATTTTTATCAATGCCCCAACTACCTGCATTAGTTCTTGCTAATAGTATTGCCTGCTGAGCGTCTTGTAAAGGCGCTATCGTTTTATTTATTTGATTCGCATCATTCGGAATTCTATATTTTAATACTAAGGCGTTCACTCCAATACTATTAAAATATTTTGCTACATCGGTACCCTCATGTCCCGCAGCAAGAATACTGTAGCCTCCACCTGGACAAATAATAACACAAGGCCTTTTAGTATTATCGTTAGCTACTCTAAAGTATTGGTAGCTGGGCATAGATACTTTTTCAATAATTAATATACCCGTACTACTAGATTCAGCTTCTTGATTCTTAGAGGGAATATTATTAGGAATAGTTTTATATAAAGGCTGGTATTGTGCTAAGGAGGTAGACATAGTAAAAAATATTATACATATAAGTAATCCAATTTTAGTTAATACTTTATTTTGAATCATAGAATTATTATTAAAACATTGCGTAGTTAGTTGAATTTTTTTCGACCTTATTTAGATCCCTGAATCAGTAATGTATAAAAACTAATACATTTTTGAAAGTCAGTTACTAGTAGTCTTTCATCAATACCATGATAACCTTTAGCATTGGTGATGGGCGTGAAATTAATAACTCCGTCGCTAAGCTCTCTGTAGTTTCTAGAATCGGTAGCACCTACCATTAACATAGGAGCAACAATTACGTCATCCACTATTGCATTGATAACTTGCTCTACTCTTTTAAAGGCCTTACTATTGATATCAGTTGTAGGAGAAGGCATAGTGCTATAATTATTATAGTAAGTAATTTTAATGTTTGTGTCATTGATTGCTTTTTCTACAAAATTGTATACATCTTGTTGTGTTTCACCAGGTAAAATTCTGCTATTTACATAGGCTGTGGCGAATGTGGGAATGACATTGTCTCTAACACCACTATTTACAATAGTAGGTACAATAGTAGTTCTTACTAAAGCATTGGTAGAAGGCGCTTCAGATAAATTTTTAATAACCTGAGTTTCAAATAACCACATATTAGAAAGCATCATTTTTTTCCAAAAATTATCCGTGAATCCACTCACTCTTTCTAAATAGGCTTTAATAGGAGGAATTATTTTTCCAGGCATTTGATTTTCTCTTAATTTATAAAGTCCCTTGCTCAACATATCAATGACAGTTGTTTGTCCTGGAATAGAAGAGTGACCCCCTTCTTTTTGTGCCGTCAAAATTAAAGTGACATAGCCTTTCTCACCCACACCAATAGAGGCAATGGGTCTTTTAACATCTATCATATCTTCTGTAGAAATTTCTCCTCCTTCGTCAACTACTAAATCAAATCTTTTATTAAGTGATTTAAAATACTTTACCACTGCTGTGGCACCCTTTCCACTCGATTCTTCATCCGCACCAAAACATAATAAAATAGTTTGTTTAGGTTGAAAGCCTTTAGCTAATTGAGCTTCTGTTGCTTCTAAAATACCAATCATACTCGATTTATCATCTAGCACGCCTCTTCCCCATATATACCCTTCTTTTACTTCACCCCCATAAGGAACTGCATGCCATAATTTAACGGCTGAAGCTTCTACAGGCACCACATCGTAATGTGCCATTAATACCATGGGAAGTAAACTTGTATCCGTTCCTTTCCATTCGTAGATATAATTAAAACTATCTACAATAGTTCTAGGCAAATTTTTATGAATTAATGGATAAGATTTTTCCATAAATTTTCTATAGGCAAAAAAGGTAGCCGTATCAAACTCATAAGCATCGTTAGGTGTTTCTGTTTGAAGCTGAATGGCTTCAGACATATGTGCAATGGCATTGGTAGGTATAGCTTCTAAAGGCGTACTTTTTTGATGCGCACCTGGGCTATTGGTAAAAGTTTTTACAAGTACTATTGTAATCATTACAAGGAGTCCAATACCTAAGACACTTAAAATCTTTTTCATATAAATACGGTTTAATTATATACTGTAATATACGAAAACTAGCCTATAAAATAAAAGCACCCCTTTGTTGGAAAGGGGTGCTTTAGGTATACAATTTTACTTATTTAAGTGAGAAGACTGCCTACTTCTGTTCCCAGCCCCTTCTTTTACTTACTTCGTGACGCATTTTATATAGAAAGTCTCTTTCAACACGTAAGGCTTTATTCACTCTTTCTTCCGTTTTTAATACAGGCAGTAAATCAGTTTTGTATTTTTTTCTAGCATTCAGCATAGCTTCTTGTAAAAGAATTTCATCACTCATCTTAGTTTTTATGATTTCTTGCATTTCTTTTTTATGTGCTTCATGAACTGGCCAGAACCCTTCCGCTTCTCTTACACTAAGCTCTAAATTCTTAGTAATAAATTGAATTTTAAACATTTCAATTTTTTCTCTTTGTTCTGGTCTCATTCTTTCCCCCCTTCTTGGTCCTGGGCCGCGATCGTCTCTTCTTTGATCGTCGCCTCTTTGATACGCTCCTGGCGGAGGCGGAGGTGGTCCTTGTCTTCTATCCGAATTAGGCTGCGCTATTAAAGATGAATGTATAATCATACTCATCAAAAGAAAGTAAATTATTTTTTTCATTGGGTTATTATTTTTTTAATTTCTTCAATTTGTTTTTCGTCTAAACTAGAAAGTCTTAGATTTTCTTTTTGCATTTGTGCTTGTACATCTATTTCTGCTATCCATTCATTGGCATCAACATAGGATTCTATTTCTTCACTACTAAGCTCCTGTAATGAAATATCGTTAGCTACAATGGGTGCCTGTGTTTTTTTAGAAACCGAATTATTTAAAAATATAAATGAACCGCCCACAACAATAATAAAAGCAGCTGCAATAGCTAACCTATTTAAAGGTTGCATAAAGGAAGGCAAGAAAAATATTTTTGCATTCTTCTTTTTCATTTTTTGCCTTTTTTCTGCTTCAATCCTACTCATTAATTGATCAGGGAATGATTCAAAATAATTAAAAGGCGCATTCGTTTTAGACAAGTTAAATTGGCTTAGGCTTTGTTTATTTAACAAAGAATCTGCCCATGCTCGGTCTTGTACTAAGCTATTGCCTATATTATCTTGATGATTTAATTCCGTATCCTTTTCCATATCCTTATTTTGACTATTTTTTATACTATAAGTTTAAAGCTGCTTAATAAAACTCTCTACTTTTTTCACCGCCTGGTGGTAATTGGCCTTCGCGCCCCCAATGGTTGTCCCAACAATAGACGCAATTTTCTCATAATCATAGCCCTCGTAATAACGCAACATAAACACAACTTTCTGTTTTTCAGGTAGTTGGCTAATGGCGCGGTCAAGCCCTATTTGAATTTCAGTGCTTTTGGGGCTATCGGAGCTGGCAGTCGCGTTCTCGTAGTCCAATAAGTCGCCATTAGAGTGACTGGTACCCTGTTTTTTCTGCTTTTGAAGGTAGTTGAGGGTTTCATTATAGGCAATTCTGAATAGCCAGGTGGTGAATTCGCTTTCCATTTTAAAGCCATCTAATTTATCCCAAATTTTTATCCAAACTAGCTGCGCTATATCATCGGCGTCAGCATGGTCGGTGACCATTCTCTTAATTTGGTAATAAACTTTTTGTTGGTGCTTTTTCAGAAGAGCAGTGAAATTGGCTTCTCTATTGATAGATTCTTGAAACTGTATAATAAGCTCTTGATCACTTGCCATAATATGCTAATGTAACAAAAGTTTTATGAATTAACCTATTTTGACTATTTTGTCTTGCTTTAATTGAATACCTTTTTAAGCGAAAATTTATTTAAAAAATCATTTTATGAAGTATATAAAAATTTATTTGCTATTATTAGCAGTAGGAGTAGCTGGAAAATCTTGGAGTCAAGATTTATTAAATACTATTTCAAAAGTTGAAACAGAACGTATTGAAAAGTATTTATCCTCAGATGAATTAGAAGGGCGTAAAACATTTAGCAAAGGCATTGATAAGGCTGCTGCTTTTATTGCCAACGAATTTGCGCAAGCAGGCCTAGCTACTTTTAAAAATAGCTCTACTTATTTACAATCATTTTCAAGAATGTCTGCAAAGTTTATTATTGCCTCTGGTAATTTTGACGGCAATGCCTTAGATCAAAAAAATATAATAGTGGTAACGCCTCAGGCAAATTTTTCTATTACAGAAGCCAGTGGGTATGAGGTCGTAAAAATAAATAAAGAAGATAATTTAGGTATGGCCATTAGAAAATATATGGGGGCTAATAAAAATTATTTAATACTTGTAGATGAATCATTTGCTCAGAACTTTAGCCGTTTAACTAGCTTAAAATCAAATTTAACGGAGAATCAAAAATCGTTGGTATTTGTTTTAACTACTGCAACCCCTACAAAGTTTACTATTGAGGCTACCCATAAAATTGAAAGTTTATCTTTAGCCAATGTAGTAGCGGTTATCCCGGGCAAGTCGCTTGCTAATGAATATGTAATTTTTTCTGGGCATTATGATCATTTAGGTATTAATAGTGCAAGAGCGGTGAATGGTGATAGTATATATAATGGAGCCAATGACGATGCGGCAGGCACTACTGCTATGATTATGCTTTCGAAGTATTTTAAAAAATTAAATAACAATGAACGCACTTTAATTTTTGCAGCCTTCACTGCAGAAGAAGTGGGAGGCTTTGGTGCACAATATTTTTCAAAGCAGTTCGATCCTATGTCCGTAAAAGCCATGTTTAATTTAGAGATGATTGGTACAGAAAGTAAGTGGGGTAGAAACAGCGCATATATTACGGGGTATGAAAAAACAGATATGGGTGCTATTTTACAAAAGAATTTAGCAGGCACTGCCTTTACATTTTATCCAGATCCTTACACGGATCAAAACTTATTTTACAGATCAGATAATGCCACACTTGCGCGTTTAGGTGTGCCTGCACATACTATCTCTACTTCAAAAATGGATAGCGAACCAAATTATCATAAACCTAGCGATGAATTTCAAACCTTAGATATAGATAATATGAATGAAATTATTAAGGCTATTGCTAAAAGTGCGCAGTCCATTATTGCAGGCAAGGATACGCCTACAAGAGTAGACACGACTCAGTTAAAATAATGACGTACTTATTTAAATAAAGGCATTTTTATTAAAATTCTAGCATAATACAAACGAGTATGTACAAAAAACTTGTCCTCACCATTTTTACAAGCATAGTTATTTTAAATAGCTATGCACAAGATACCACTGGCTTGAAAAAAGTGATTGAAAATATGTTTATTGCTATGAAAAATAGTGATACCGTATTACTCAGATCTTGCTTTTCAGCAAATGCGGTTGTTCAAACTATACAATCAAGCGAGGCTGGGGCTGTGGTGAAAGAGGCTAGCGTGCAAGCTTTTATTAATAGCGTTGGAAAGCAACCTGTAGGCGCCTTAGATGAAAAAATTGTTTTTGATAAAATATTAATCAATAAAGAATTAGCCAGCGTATGGACCCCTTATCAATTATATATTAAAGAGAAATACATACATCAGGGGGTCAATTCTTTTCAAGTAGTTCGTACAAAAGAGGGTTGGAAAATTCAATACTTAATAGATACGCGTTATCCCTAAAACACTTAGGTATTTTTATAAAGTAAAGTTTATTTAGATTGTTTCAAATTCACCTTTATCGGTATTCTTTTTAACTTTATCTGCTTCAAATATTTTTCCATTGATGGCAATGTATACGCCAGGGCTTACTACTTGCACAAAAGCGAGGGCGCTTCCTAAATTAAATAATCCATCAGAGCTACCAAACTTATAAGGCACCATGGCGCCTGTAAGTACTATAGTTTTGCCTTTGCAATGCTTTGCTAAATAAGAGGCAGTGAGTGTCATGGTATCAGTGCCATGGGTAATTAAAATTTTATCTTCTTTAATTTCATTACAGGCCGTAGCAATCATTTGTCTGTCGGCTTCAATGAAGTCTAGGCTATCTTTCATCATGAGTGTCGTAATGGATAGATCTAGTTTACTTCTACCCAATTGTAACATTTCATATAAATGTGTTTCTTTAAAAAACAAACTACCATTAAGTTCATTATACTCTTTATCAAAAGTACCCCCTGTTACAAAAACTTTAATTGTACTTGACATATAATTATTTTTGATGAAAGCTATCTCCTATAAAACTAAGTGCGTCAATAATGCCGGTTCTCCAGTAAGTCCAATTATGGGCGCCGTCTCTCACTCGATATTCATGAGGTACATTTTTATTAGTGAGGGCTATGTGTAACTGCGCATTACCAATGGTTAAAAAATCGTCATCACCACAATCAATCCAATACCTCACTGCGGATAATTCTTCCTTGGTCTTTTTTTCAATAATAGCTAAGGGGCTATTGCTTAACCAAGCTGAAGTTAAACGGTCTTTTCCTTTTAAATTTTTACCCATTGAATTTCCAAATAAACCATTGAACATATTTTCATTAAGATTAATAATATCGTTGTCTGTCCAAACTGCTGCACTAAGCGGAGCAGCTGCTGCAAATAAATTTGGGTACTTAAGGGCATATAATAATGAACCATAACCACCCATGGAAAGCCCAGCAATACCTCTAAATCTTTTTTCTGCTTTTACTTTATAGGTTTTTTCAATATGGGGGATAAGTTCTTTTATAAAAAAGTCCTCATAATTTAAATTACCATCGGCTGCATTAATATAAAAACTTGTAAAGCCATCGGGCGTTACAATAATCATAGGCGGAATTTTACCTGCTTTAATGGCGTCATCTGCTAAGCGGTTCACTTCACCAAACTGAATCCAGCCATCATCGGCATCGCCATAACCATGTAATAAATAAGTTACAGGGTATGCGCGCTCACTGGTATAATAGTCACTCGGTAAGAAAATTGAGTAATGCACTTCTTTATTAAGTATAGCACTTTTAATAACTTGTTTTTCTTTTACAAAACCTTGGGCAAAACTGCCAATGAAAAAGCTTAAAACAAAAAGCAGCATTAATTGTATTTTTTTCATATCTCTTTTATTTAAAATTTTATTTTTGTAGTGGTGTAATTATTTCTATTGATGATTAATAAGTATCATCATTTATTTCTAACCAATAGCCATCTGGGTCTTGTAACCAAATTTGATGAATACCGTCCACGCGCGTAGTTATGGTATTTTTATTACCGCTCACATCTTCAAAGGGTAGTTGCGCTGCTTTTAATTTTTCTATAAAACCTTTAAAGTCAGGCACTGTATAACAAGTATGCTGGTTTTTATAGTAGTCTTTTTTCCCATTGGAGCCCTGTATGACATGCAACATACTATGCTCGCCTGTCTTATACCAAATATGTTTTCCATCATGAAAGGGTTCTGCCACAGAATCGAGTCCAATTATTTTACTATAGAAATTACCTGTTTTTTCCATATCCATCACAAAAATGGCAGTATGATTTAAATGTACTTTCGTATTTTTTTCTTGCGCAACTAATTGCAGGGAACCCATTACCACTAATAACAACAATATTTTTTTCATAAGGCCTTATTTATTAGCCTAAGATACAAAAAACAAAGCGCTGATAAAAGAATGTTTTAGGAACTATTTTTTAGGTTTTAGGGGCTTGTCAAACATATCAAATTTATCTTGAATAGGATTGTCAGAAAGAGAAGCCGCTTGCAGTTTATTGCCCCTTGAAACAGGCAGAGCACTACCAATGGCATTGGCTTTAAAGGCTACGGGGCCAATGATATTGAGTGCTTTATTTAAATAGGTTTCATTAGGATCACCCAATAATTTATAAGGAAGTACATCGTCTAAAAGGGCATAGTCTGGTAAAAATCCATTCACTGTACCATAATCGGATTGGTCAAGTGCATTTAATATTTTAAAAGTGATAGGCTGTAAACCATAGTTCCATCTTTTGGCATTATCGGTAATAGTAAAAGAACCTACATTTTTACCATAGGTATGTTCGCCAATTAAAATGACATTCATAAATGGTTTTAAATTATTAATAATAAGTTCACTAGCTGAAGCCGTACCAGTAGAAGTTAAAAAAAACACTCTATTTAAAGAACCTATATTATTGGACTCCATTTTAAAATTAGTGAGAAGGGCGGATGCTCCATATTGTTTTATGACTTCCTTTGTATAAGCATCGTTATACATTCTTTTATTCATTACCTTATCTACCTTGCTTGCTAAGTCCTTTACCATTAAATTGGTTAATAAATCTGAACTAGAAACATAGCCACCTCCATTATAACGAAGGTCAATGACTAATTCATTAACTCCTTTATCTTTAAACCTACCAAATACAGCCCTTAAGCTATCATCAAAACTAGATAGGAATTGTAAGTAGGCAAAATAACCCACTTTCTTACCTGCCCAATTAATAACCGTGTCTTGTAAAATAGGATTGGTTTGTAATTCTACTTTAGTAACCGTTACAGTTTTACCTGTACTACTAAATACTTTATTATTATAAGCGCCTAGGCCTAATCTCAAAGTTTGATTTTGTAAGACTGAATTATAATTAGAGGAAGTGACGGTTTGGTCATCTACCGATAAAATGATATCTCCTCTTTTTAATCCATTTTTTTCAGCAGGACTTCCTTTTAATACATAGGCTATCACCAAGGCCACATTTACTTTTGCATCGTCGGCATAAAAGGCACTCACTCTAATACCTAAAACCGTATTAATACCATTTAATTGGTTTATTAAATTGGCAGAACTACTATCTATCCAAGAAAAACGATCGGTGGTTTTATAATCATATAAAATACTATAAAAATAATCCATAGGATTACTACTGGTATTGGTTTTGGCTATAGCCGGCATTTTATCAGGCCATAAATAATAGGCCGACATATTTTCATGAATCCAGGTATTAACGTCAGTATTCGTATTTTTTGTTACAGTCGTATTATCTACTACAGTCACTATAGGTGTTGAAGGAATGGTTGTAACCGATTTATTACAAGCCATAGTCCCCATAAATAATAAACTAATAAGTAATTTCTTTAGTTGCATGCTATTATGTTTTACTTGCTAAATTTAAGAAATTTATATGATTCTAGGGTTTAATTAACTTAATTTTGTGAACAATAGAATTGGTTCTAGGCAGCCAATAAATACAATACAAAGAATGAAAAAAATACTATATACTTTACTGCTTTTAAACTTCTTTTTTTTAGCGAAAGCTCAAATATTAAATACGTATGCAAAGTCTGTTAACGATTGGCATAAAGCACGCATTGCAGATCTAAAAAAACCGGATGGTTGGTTAAATTTAGAAGGCCTTTATTGGTTAGAGAAGGGAACGAATAGTTTTGGTAAAAAAGAAGGTAGTGATTGTAGATACAATAATGCAGCATTTCCAGCTGAATTAGGCTCCTTTATTTATGAAGGCGATTCTGTACTTTGGGTAAACCAAAAAAACTATACGATAAAAGTAAATGATCAATTAATAGTGGGACAGGTTCCAGTAAAAGTGTTTGCTAAAGAAGAGCAAGCTATTACTATGTCATGGTCTCATTATACTTGGACCATTATAAAAAGAGAAGATAAAATAGGTGTTAGGTTTAGAAATTTAAAAGCAAAAACTTTAGTGAATTTCAAAGGCATAGAGCGATTTCCTATTGATGCCAATTGGCGTGTAAAGGCCAGCATGGTGGCGCCTTCGCAAAACTTATTAATGATTACCAATGTGCTTGGTCAAACTACTGCAACCAAAACAGCAGGCAAATTAATATTTACCATTCAAAATAAAGAGTATTCATTAGATGTGATTGATGAAGGAGGGCCTAAATTTTTTATTGTATTTGCCGATGAAACTGCTGGTAAAACTACTTATGGGGCTGGTCGATTTATTGAAATAGATAAGCCCGATGCATTAGGTAATACAGAAATTGATTTCAATATTGCTTATAATCCACCCTGCGCCTTTACTGAATTTGCTACCTGCCCCTTACCTCCGCCACAGAATAGATTAAAACTGGCCATCACAGCAGGTGAAAAAAATTATGGTAATCACTAGTGGGTCCTTTACCTTTGAAAATAGATGACTCAAAATCAAACCATATCACCCACCATTGCCATAGTAGGCCTGGGTTATGTAGGCTTACCATTAGCGCTTGCTTTTGCTAAGCATTATACTGTTATTGGTTTTGATATCAATGAAGCAAGGGTAAGAGATTTACAAAATGGTAAAGACATTACATTAGAATGTAGTGCAGATGAAATTCATAACGCAGGTAATTTAATTTTTACTGCTTCTTTAAAAGATATTGCGCAGTCAAATATATTTATTGTAACGGTACCCACTCCGGTTGATGCCGATAAGCGTCCTAACTTAAAACCTTTATTAGAAGCCACTGCTATGCTAGGCTCGGTTTTAAAAATAGGGGACTTAGTTATTTATGAAAGCACAGTGTATCCTGGTTGCACAGAAGAAGACTGCATTCCAGTATTGGAAAAACAAAGTAGTTTAGTTTTTAATACAGATTTTTATGTTGGTTATTCTCCAGAGAGAATTAATCCGGGTGATAAAGTTCATACACTTACTACTATAAAAAAACTAACAGCAGGCTCTACACCAGAAACGGCTAATAGGGTAGATGCGCTTTATGCAAGTATTATTACAGCAGGTACTTTTAAAGTTTCAAGTATTAAAGTAGCGGAGGCTGCTAAGTCAATTGAAAATGCACAACGCGATATTAATATTTCTTTTGTGAATGAGCTAGCACTCATATTTGATAGAATGGGTATTGATACACATGAGGTATTAGAAGCCGCTGCTACTAAATGGAATTTTTTACCCTTTAAGCCAGGCTTAGTAGGTGGGCATTGTATTGGAGTAGACCCTTATTATTTAGCACATAAGGCTACAAGTTTAGGTTATCATCCGCAAGTAATATTATCGGGAAGAAATGTGAATGATCAAATGGGAATATTTGTTACAGAAAAATTAATTCAATTATTAATAGCTACTGGTATTGAAACTAAAGGTGCTAAGGCATTAATACTGGGTGTAAGCTTTAAAGAGAATTGCCCTGATATCAGAAATTCAAAAGCCTTTGAAATTCATGCCCAGCTTAGCGCTGCGGGTATGGAAGTGGACGCCTTTGACCCCTATGCCAATGCATTAGAAGTGAAAGAGAAACATAATATTCAATTAGTGAATGCCTTGGGAAAATATGATGCGATTGTACTTGTGGTAGCCCACGATTTTTTCAAGTCATTAGATTATACAAGCCTTAAGAGGTCTAATAAAACTATTATATACGATACTAAGGCCTTCTTGGATAGAAGCATTGTTACTGCAAGATTGTAATACTTACTCTTGTTGTAATACTTGCCCTTGATTATTATTTATCAAAAAAATAACTACTGCACTATTGAGAATGTACTATTACCCTACTGAGGATGGTAAGTAAGCTTCGCATTTTTGAGCACTTCATTTTTATCTAAAGTCATTTTTTTCACTTGCTGCGCTTGATACATGGCGCGTTGGTCGGCATAATGGGCATCTCCTTTATTAGAACTTGCTCCAAAAGTATTTACTGATTCAATAAGTGGTAGGCCTCCGTCTTTAGGGAAGCGAACAAATTCAATATAGGCATCACCGCTATTCATTTTTCTTTGTCCAGCACCATAAGGTTGCGTTTGCACTGCTGCAAGTACATCAGGCATACCGCCTTGTGGCCAGTTCTCATCACCTCTTACAAGTCTTTGCATTTCACCTAAGCTTACGTCTAGTCTATTATAATTTTTCATTAAAAAATCATAAATATATTGATAGGTAGCAATGGCTTCCTGCATAGTTAGTTTATCATCTTTTCTTCCCTCCATTAATTTAGGAATTTCATAATAAGCTAAATTATAAATAAGTGCACCCTTACTTTCAGGATTCGTATTGTGATCCCAAGTCTTTAAAGCTTTAATAAGTGGAGACAGTGTTGGATATTTATTTTCATCTATTAAAAACATTGTATCTGCCGTAAAGCCATAAGGAAATAAAATAGTAGATGGCAGTTGACGATCAAATTTGATACGCTTTAAATCGGCATAGGAAATTTTTTCTAGTGGGTCTATTAAATCCTTAGCTCGGCGGCTTCTATTGTCATGGTATAATTCATAACCATCTTTAGGATCAAAATTCTTAGGGTCTAAATTTTCACTTTCAGCAGTGGCTAAAAAAGGAGAGTGATTCATATTAATTAAATACCCACTTTTAGGATTGGTATACTGAGGAAACTCGTTTAAAGGTTTAAACTTTGTCCATAATGTTGCCCTTGTATTGCCCGGTAGCGTTGAATTCCAGTGGTAGCTGGTATCTGCATTTCGATAGGGCATTTTGCCACTAGAGATATAAAATATAGTATCGCGTTTATCGGCATACATAATATTAAACATAGCTAAATGGTTCTGCGCCACTGCCGTTTTAAATTCAGTAAAATTCGTAGCCCTATTCATTGCATACCATTGTTGCAAAGCACCCGCATCCATTAAGGCAGGTAAACGCATTGAAAAATATTTTCCTTCAGGGGTTTTAGCAGTAGGTCCGTATATAGAAGTATAAGCCATTTTAGAAATAGGAAATGGAATGCCCTTGATATTTATTTTTATTTTTCTTTTTTCAAGTGCAAGCCACTCACCATCTACTTTATATTGTCCTTTATGTGCTTTGTCGGTTTCTAATTGGTAGATATCTATTTTATCTTGAAAGTTAACTGTATGTGCCCATGCTAAATTAGGAGTCGTACCATGAAAAATTAAAGGACCGCCTGGAAATAAACCTCCTAAAATATTCCAGCCTTCTTCACTTTGTAAATGTGCTTCATAAAAAGCAGTAGCGCCTTCAATGGGTTGATGCGCATTAATCACCAACATATTTTCACCAGTGGTTGATTTACTTGAATGCACTGCAATCGTATTAGAGCCTTCTCCAGTCATACCTTTTAAATGTGCAATAGAGCCATTCAATATTTTAGGTAAGGTTCTATCCACTCCACAAAAAACAGCTACAGAAAAAACAGTTGTCGCTAAATAGTCTTCAATAGTAATGGGAAATACATTTTTATTTAATACTTTGTCGGGATGCGCTTTAGCAAAGGCTTCCAAGCCTGCTAAATAACCTTTTACTAATAAAATTAATTTAGGGTCTAGGCTATTTATTTGAGCAAGTACAGTGGCCTTTGTATTTAATAAACCAAATACATAATCAACGGGTGCGCCTTTTTTACCTAAATAAGAAGCTAGCTTTCCTTTGCCTGTTAAAATAAGGGTTTGAATGGTGGTAAAATCGTCTTCGGCATGTGCCCAGGCCAAGCCATAGGCCACTTCTGGGTCGGTAGGAGCAAATATATGTGGCACTCCATAAGTATCTCTTGCAATGGTAATTTTATCCGTATGAATAAGGGGCTCATTACTTGATTGAGCGATAGCGAATTGTTGTAATAAAATACAAACAGATAAAAGGAGAATACGCATGTAGAGATATTTAGGCTTAATTATAATTTCAACGGTGTAATTTATAGAAACTATCTAAATTTGCAATAGTTAATAATTAAAATAGATAACAATGATTGAGTCTAAAAGGTTCGGTTCTAAGAAAGCATTAATTGATATAGATGAAACCATCTGCTTTTATACAGATAAAAGAGTATATGAATTGGCCGAGCCTAATTTTGAAAATGTGGCTAAGATTAATAAACTCTACGATGAAGGTTGGCATATTACCTATTGGACTGGCAGGGGAGAAAGCTCAAAGCGAGATTTAAGAGGCCTTACTTTAGAGCAGCTCAATAAATGGGGCTGCAAGTTTCATGATTTAATTACAGGCTACGACCCTAATGGCGGCCCCACTAAACCCAACTTTGATTTAGTAATTGACGACAAGGCTAAGAGGATAGAGGAGCTTTAAGCGCTTGTTTATTTTTTTTAGCGAAGGGCAGGTATAAAATCCAGAAATGTATTAAGGCTACAAGTTCTAATACTAAAATATAATAAGGCCATTCTCCTATTACTAAAGGGTTACTTACTTCTGGCTTGGCCGATAGGTACATATAATTTGCACCCACTGTATAATTAACAATGGCCACGCCAATGGCTACTAATTGAGTATAGCCTAATACCCATAACCAAGATTTTGGTCGGGGTACAAATTTTAAATGAACAATCATATAAGTAATAACTAATAGCATGCCACCATGGTCAATAAAGTAGGCGTAAAAATTATAACCTTCCATGCCTACGGTAAATTCAGGAGTTAGTAATGATTGTATACCGCCCGCTAAGCCCCAGTAGTAAAGGCATTCAGCCAACCATTGCCTGTAATTAATGAGTGTGATGATACATAAAAAATAACTAATACTACATAAGTGCACAGGCAGGTTTTGTTGCAAATTCCAATAGCCTGTTGAATAAACGTAATAATTTTCTACAATATAATTGATGCCAAAAAATAAGGCAATAAAATTAGCGTATGTTTTAGGTTGAATTTTTTTTAAATGCAAGGGTACTCTTACTACAATGGTAATAATGAGTATGACCATGATAATACATTGCCACCAAAAAAGGGAGAAAGGTTCAATAAAAGCAGGTGGATGAAATTTTCCCATTATTATAATTATAAAATTATAAGTTGCGAATCCAAATATTTCTATAACTAATTGGATTACCATCATCGCCATGGTCTTGTAACATCAATGGTAATTTGGCAGCATGCTTTTTATATACTGGTTTCATCACCCAATCGGTAGGTCCTAAAATAGTTACATTGTTTTGTATGAGTACTCCATTATGCATAACGCTTACTCGAGCAGGGCTTTCTAATTCACCATTCTCTTTAAATACTGGTGCTGTAAAAATTATATCATAAGACTGCCATTCACCTGGTTTGCGACTTGCATTCACTAATGGAACATGTTGCTTATATACAGCCCCTGCTTGCCCATTAGAATAAGTAGGATTATTATAAGAATCTAATACTTGAATTTCATATTTACCCATAATATACACACCACTATTCCCTCGGCCTTGCCCACTGCTTTTTACTTCAGCTGGCTCTCTAAATTCAATATGTAATTGGCAGCTTCCAAAAGCTTCTTTGGTAATTAAATCACCTGCTCCTTTAATATCGGTAACAGCCCCATCTGCATCAATTCTCCATCCTGCAGCACTGCCATCTTTTTTTTGAAAAGCCCCTAGGCCATTTCCATTGTATAAAATAGTGGCATCGGAAGGTGCGTCTGTATTCATTTGACCAGGTGTCACTACAGGTACATTCACCCATACTTCCAATAAGCCAGCAAGGCTATCAATATTTATTTTCTTTTGAGCCGTTACGAATTGGGTGCTAGCTAATAGGCAAGTTAACAGAAGTAATTGTTTTTTCATATACAGGTTTTAAAGTAAGCAATCGTTACTATGAATATAATAAAAAAAACATTCTTAGGAGGAACAAATGGTATGAAATGACTAGAAATTCTAGGTTAAATTTTATTACCCGTACTACCTTTAATAAGGCCACGACAGTTCGCAGCGCCGCAATTGCAATTAAAAGGTTCCATAGTTTCATCTAAAAAGGCTCCATAATCCAAGGTAAGCTCTTCTCCTTTTTTAACCGCTCTATTAATAACTACATTTAAACCTATATAACTACAGTTGGCATCACAGTGATGGTTTTGAGGAGACCATTCTTCGGGTTGTAAGTCCCATAATATATATACATCCTTACTTATAGGATAGGCGTATCTTCTAAAATTTAATTTTTCTCTTTCATCCCAATTTTCATCCACAAATTTTTTGGTAACAATCCGCTGTGCTT
>Ga0209597_1001324_pt1 | contig 16245 bp, 9 predicted proteins | sample M_140625_MF_Meta_FD_187316 | JGI IMG/M metagenome (GOLD analysis project Ga0209597, IMG submission 187316) | Freshwater microbial communities from Lake Montjoie, Canada to study carbon cycling - M_140625_MF_MetaG (SPAdes) (version 2) | ecosystem: Environmental > Aquatic > Freshwater > Lake... | reverse complement strand
CTGGCGCGCCGAAGGCGAAGAAGTAACTTCAGCGGGTCACAGGGTGCTCGGGGCGGGGGTCGAACCCGCACACCTTGCGGCGCCAGAACCTAAATCTGGTGTGTCTGCCATTCCACCACCCGAGCGTACCTGTGGGCGGTAAGGTTTGCACCTTGGGCCCTGCTGGCAAGCGCTTTGCGAGGGGCTTAGGCGAGTCGACCCAGCGGGGAACCGACTTTGGCGTAGAGTTCGACGCCCGTTTCGCCCGCTTGGATGAGGTCATCCTCAAGTCGGATGCGGCCCGGCTCGAAGAGCGTCGCTAAGAAGGAACCCCCAAAGCGGAAGTAGCCTTTTTCGTCACCCTTCGCGACGGGTGCGCCCGGACGGTAGGTTTCAATGATGGTCCCGACGTTCGTGGCACCGATGGCGACAATCGTCACGAGCCCGAACGGGCCGGCATCGAGCGTCACGCGTTGGCGTTTGTTCTCCCAGAGATAAGCGACGTTGCGACGGAGGGCGATCGGGTTGACCGAATAAAGCCAACCATTGGTGAGCACGGCTTCGCCTGGTGTGCCGGCGACAGGGAAGTGGAAGCGGTGATAGTCGACCGGGCAGAGGCGGGAGCAGACCACCGTGCCTTTACGATAGCGTTCGCCGAGGGCGCGGTCGCCGACGAGGGCAGGGATGTCGAAGGACTGGCCTTTCGCAAAAATCCCTTTCACCGAGCTGGCGTCTTGGAAACCCAAGTGACGCCCATCAGCGGGCAAGACCGCCATCTCCGGGCGCGGGTCGACGGGGCGTGCGGACGGCTTGAGCTTCCGATAGAAGAATTCGTTGAAGGTCTTATAGGAATCAGGATCGGGGTCGGCGAACTCGCTCACATCGAGGCCGAAGTCGCGAATGAAGGGTTTCACTCGTTTGGCGCTACCGGGCCGGTCGGCGGTCCATCCGTAGAATTTGGAGACAAACGACCGTTTAGCGGCCGCGTGGAGCGTCAGTTGCCCGAGGGGATTGCCGTAAATACGCTTTAACCACGCCTCACCATAGACCTTCTCAATCTCATCGCCACCGGTGTGGCGGTTATGCAGGTGGATGGGCTCGTCGGCATTCATGTGAGTAGATTTGCTAAAATAGGGCTTCAAGGGAACCATTTATCTGACAAAAAGAACATCCCTCCCATGCCCCGACTGGTCCTTACCCTTTTGTTTCTGACCGCCGCGCTCCCTGCGCAGCAGTCGCCCACCCGTAAGTCTCCCGAGACGATCAAGGCCGAGGTCGAAGCCGAAGTCATCCGGGCCCGGCTCGACCTCGCCGCGTCCAAGCGTCGCTTGGCCAATCTCCCTGATAGTTTGGAGATGCGCAAGTTGGAGGCGGAAGCCCAAGTCCGCGCCGCCCGCGCCGAGGCCGCCGCTGCTGGCCAGGAAGCCGAACGCGCCCGCTTAGGGTTGGAGTCCTCCGTCGCTTCTGCCCGCGCTTCCGCTGCGGCCGCCGATAAAGATCGCGCTCGCGCCGATCTTGAATCCGAAGCCAAGCTCGCGCTGGCTCAGGTCACGCTGGATTACGCCAAGGTCTCGTCGGTGGCGGCGATTGCCCGCCTCCAGCAGAAGACCTCCGAAGTCGCCAGCCAAGCGAAGATGACTTACCCCAAGGACCCGCTGATGGATGGCGTCCTGCACATCAGTGACCGCCGCATCCCGTTCAATGGCGTCGTCAATGATGCCCTCGCTCGCTCGGTGTGCGACCGCATCGCCTTCTTTAACGCGCAGGACTCGGAGTCACCGATTTTCATCGTCATCGACCGTTCCCCGGGTGGTTCGGTGATGTCGGGCTACATGATTTTGCAGGCCATGGAAACCTCCAAGGCTCCCGTCTTCGTGGTCGTGAAGGGCTACTGCGCCTCAATGGCGGCGATCGTCACCACGATGGCCAAGCGCTCCTTCGTCTACCCGCAGACCATCGTGCTTCACCACCAAGCCTCGACGGGCGTCAGCGGCAACATGACGCAGATGCAGGAGCAGCTCAAGTGGAGCAAAGTCTGGTGCGAACGCATTTTCACCAAGGTCGCCGCCCGCATTGGCGTCCCGCTCGATGACTTCATCAAGGACATGTATAAGGCCACTGTCACCGGTGACTGGAAAGTCCATGGCGACGAAGCGGTCCAGCGTAAGTGGGTGACGGATGTCGTTGAGCGCATGAACGAAAACAGCTTTACCACTGCGGGCGCAACGCCCGCACCGGCGCCGTTACCATTGACGGGCTTTGGCGACACCAACCCGGCGACGGGCCGCGTCCAGCAGGAGATTGCCCCGGCTGGCCCTTGTGACCTCTGGTGGATGTACGACCCGACCATCGAATACGTCATCCGCTAATTCCTTTTATTAATACCTAATCTTGATTCTCACTATGAACCTCTCCTCCACCTTCCGTCTCCTCGCGCTGGCCGCCTTGGTCTCCGCTCCGGTACTCGCGCAGCAGACTACCCGTCGTGTCGTCGTCCCGGCTGGCGCCACGCCAGCGGGCGCTCCGGCGGTGCCCGTAACTGGCGCCGCGCCCGCCGCCCCAGCCCCGACCGGCCTGCCGACCGCTCAGCCCGGTGCCACGACTGTCGCGCCTGGTCCCGGTATCAACCGCGAAGAAATCTCTCCCGAACAGAAGGCCGCTATGAAGGAAGCCGACCGCATGCGCACCGAGAAGGCCCGCATCGACGCCGAGGTTGCCTTGGCTGAAGCCAAGCGCACCGAAGAGCTCGCCCCCCTGAACGCCGAGACCGCCAAGCTGAGTGCCGAACGCGCCCTCCGCCTGGCGAAGGCCTCCGCCGAAGCGGCCGCCCTGGAAGATGAGCGCGCTAAGCTCGAACGCCAGGCTGCCTTGGAGGCCGCCCGCTCGACCGCTCGCCTCTCTGAGCGCAACAACAAGATTCGCGAACTCGAAGCCGAAGCCAAGCAGCTACAGCTCGAGGCCGCCAACACCATCTCGCGTCTCAGCAATGAGCTCTCCCGCTTCCAGAAGGAAGACGAAGCCCGCAAGGTGGCCACGAAGGCTAAGCCGAAGTACCTCAAGGAGCCCCTGGTCGATGGCACGCTGGTGATCAGCGACCGCCGCATCGCCTTTAACGGCGCGGTCACCGAAGGCTTGGCCGACTACGTCAGCCAGCGCATCAACTTCTACAACAACCAGTCCTCGGAATTCCCAATCTTCATCGTCGTTGATAATAGCCCCGGTGGCTCTGTCGCGGCGGGTTACCAGATTCAGAAGGCCATGGCCGCCTCGAAGGCGCCCGTCTACGTTGTCGTGAAGGGCTTTGCTGCCTCCATGACTGCGGTGATTGCGACGCTCGCCGAGCGTTCCTATTGCTACCCGAACACCATCATCCTGCACCACCAGGTTTCCAACTCGGCGCGCGGTAATATGACCGTGTTGAAGGAGCAGGTTGAATTCACGAACCGCTGGTTCGAGCGCCTCGGTACCCCGGTGGCCAAGAAGATGGGCCTCACCTTACCAGAGTTCGTGAAGCAGATGTATGCCAACGATTCGTCGGGCGACTGGCAGGCATTTGGGGAGAAGGCCAAGGAACTGAAGTGGGTCGATAACATCGTCGAACGCATCGAAGAGACGGCCATCCTCGATCTCCTGCCCCCGGCCCCGACCGTCGTCGCTATGCCGACGCCACGCACCGCTCAGGCGGACGCCGCGGGCGTGGTTCAGAAGACCGACGACAAGGGCCACACCTACTTCGAACTGCCCGCGCTCTCCAATCCCTTCGACGCTTGGTGGATTTATGACCCCCGCGGTCAGTATCGCTCCCGCTAAGCAGCCGATTTGAAGGTTTTTGAAGGCCACGGACCCGTTCCGTGGCCTTTTTCGTTTGCTCGGAACTATCAATTAATATGACTGTCCTAATCCCCATGCGATTCCCCGCGCTCCTGGCCCTCGTGGCCACCACTACTGTATCCTTTGGTGCCGAAGATGGTGCTCAGGTTTACAACACCCTTTGCGTGGCTTGCCACGGTCCTGATGGCAAAGGCCTCAACGGTCTGCCACCCTTGGTCGGCAGCGATTGGCCCAAAGGTCAGGCCGAGCGTTCGATTAAGATCGTCCTCAATGGCATGACCGGCCCCGTGGAAGTAGCGGGTAAAGCCTACAACATCGTCATGCCTCCGCAGGGTGCCGTGTTGAGCGACGAAAAGATTGCCGCCGCCCTGACCTACGTCCGTAAGACCTTTGCTGGAAATGCTGGTGCCGTCACGCCTGAGCTCGTCAAGTCCGTGCGCGTCGCCACCGCGACCCGTGACACCCCTTGGACCGCGGCCGAACTCCTAAAGGATCACCCGTTCCCTCCGCCCAAGACCGCGCTGCTGAACCTTGTCGGTACGATGTATAAGGGTGAGTGGAAGGAGATGCCTGATTTCTCCAAGCTGAAGCCCGCGCAGATTGAAGACGAAAACACGGGTATCATCAGCCCCGCACAGTCCGGCTTGAAGGATGCTTTCGCGATGGTTTGGACCGCACAGTTCCAGGCCCCCGAAGACGGCAAGTATACCTTCGTCTTCGACTGCGATGATTACGGTGCCCTCTATGTTAACGGCGAGCGCGTCGCTGAAATCAAGGGCATCGGCCCGGTCGGCGACCGACGCAAAGAAGTCTCGGTCTTGCTCAAGAAGGGTGCCGTGCCATTCCGCCTCGAGTACGTCGAATTCGCTGGTCAAGAGGTCATCGTCTTAGGCTACAAGGGTCCGAAGGATAAGGATTACAAGTGGCTCTCCGACACCAAACTCGGGGGTGCCGCCAAGGCTGCGTCCAAGCGTGCCCCCATCCCAGTCGAAGCTAAGGACGGCTACACCGCTAGCTACCGTAATTTCATTGGTGGCACGACCTCTCGCGCGATCGGCTTTGGTTTCCCGAACGCCACCAACCTCACTTACAGCGCGGACAACTGCGCCGTCGAACTGCTGTGGACCGGCAAGTTTATGGACGGTGCTCAACACTGGGTCGACCGCGGCCAAGGCAATGCGCCGCCAGCCGGTGACGGCGTGGTGAAGGTTTCGGACGGGATGGTCGTCGCAGGCCCTTCCGCTCCGACTGGTGCGATTGTTTCCTACCAGGTGAATAAGGACGGCGGTAAGGGCACGAGCTTTAAGGTCGTCAATGAGCCTGCTGAATTCAAGGGCTACCAACTCGATAAGAACGGTAACCCGACCTTCAAGGTCTCAGGCGAAGGCTTCAGCTTCACGGATGCGTGGACGCCCGCGGATACGCGCGGCTCGGCTGGCCTCGCCCGTAAGATTGTAGCGGCTGGCGACAAGCCCGTCACCATCGTCCTCTCGCGTGGGCTCACGGTGCAGGCTAACGCTGGCGCCTTCGAAGTCGGCCCGCGCCTCGTGGTTCGTGCTATCTCCGGCGTCACACCGACCGTGGTCGGTACTGACCTCAGTCTCACCCTCAAGCCTAGCGAATCCGCCGTGCTGGGTTACTCCTTCCGCTAATCCCCCAGACCTATCTTTAATATGAAAAAGTTCACCCTCACACTCTTGGCCTTGCTTGCCCTCGCTCCGTTTGCGGAAGCGCAGGCGAAGAAGAAAGCGGCCGATGCTAAGCCGGCGGCCAGCAAAAAGGCGGCGGCTGGTCCGGAAGCCTTGGCGCTCCAGGACAAGTATTACGAACGCGTCCAGATCCCGACCCCGCCCGGCGAGGTCGTTGAGGTCTCCTCCATCGCCCTGTTGCCAGGGAAGAAGGTCGCCATCGCCACCCGTCGTGGCGACGTCTGGATCTGCGAAGGCGCTTACGAGGCCGACGTCTCTAAGGTCAAGTGGACCAAGTTTGCCTCCAACCTGCACGAACCCCTGGGTATGTTCTATAAGGGTGGCTCGCTCTACCTCACCCAGCGTCCCGAGCACACCCGCTTGACGGATACCGATGGCGACGGTAAGGCCGACGTCTTTGACACCATCTGCGCCAAGTGGGGTATCAATGGTGACTACCATGAATACGCTTTCGGTACCGACCCTGACAAGGACGGCAACGTCTGGGTGGTGCTTTGCTTGACGGGTTCGTTCCACGCTTATTCCCCATGGCGCGGCTGGTGCATGCGCATCACCCCTGAGGGTAAGATGATCCCGACGACTTCGGGCATCCGTTCGCCGGGCGGTATCGGTATGAATGATAAGGGAGATGTCTTCTACACCGATAACCAAGGCGTGTGGAATGGCTCCTCGTCGCTGAAGTGGCTCCGCCCTGGTTCTTTCCAAGGTAACCCGACGGGCAATAAATCCTCGCTGCTTTCGAATTTCCCGGCGCCGCCCGAGCCCCAGAGCGGTTCGCGTATCCTGACGGAGCGCCTCAAATTCCCTGAATTCGTCCCGCCGGCCGTCATCCTCCCGCACGGTAAGGTCGGCAACTCGCCATCCGGTATCGCCTGCGATATGACCAAGGGTAAGTGGGGTCCGTGGGCGAACCAGATGTTCGTCGGCGAGCAGACCGCTTCGCAGGTTCAGCGCGTTAACCTTGAAGTCGTTAATGGCCTCTACCAAGGCGCCGTGTTCCACTTCCTCCAAGGCTTTGAAGCTGGCCTCGTGCCCGTGCGCATGGACCAGGAAGACGGCACGCTCTTCATCGGTGGCACCAACCGTGGTTGGGGTTCTCGTGGCTCGCAGCCGTTCACCTTTGAGCGTGTTCGCTACAAGGGCACGGTGCCGTTCGAGATGCACAACATCTCCGCCCGCTCGGATGGGTTTGAAGTGACCTTTACGCACCCCGTCGATGCCGCCACCGCTGCCGACGCGGCGAGCTACTCCCTGGATGCTTTCACCTACATCTATCAGTCTGCTTACGGTAGCCCTGAGGTGGATCAGGCCAAGCCCACGGTGAAGTCCGCCACGGTCTCGGCGGATGGCCTTAAGGTGCGCCTCGTGATCGATGGCCTCGTGCGCGGCCATGTCCATCACCTCGTCGCTGACGGCGTCCGCAACAAGGCGGGCGATGCGCTCTGGCACAACGAAGGCTGGTACACGCTAAACGAGATCCCTTCTAAATAATCGTTATCGGTCTTTCCCCTCAGGGGAAGACTGTTGCCAAGGGGGTGTGTTTCTGGGAAATCAGAGACATACCCCCTGACCATTTATGAACATAACCTGGATTGATTGGGTCATTGTAGCTGCCTCGATTCTGATCTGCTTTGTGCCGGCGCTTTTCTACGCCAAGCGCTCGAGTCAAAGTACCTCCGAGTTCTTCGCCTCCGGCCGTTCGGTGCCGTGGTGGCTCGCTGGCCTTTCGATGGTCGCTACGACCTTCTCGTCCGACACCCCTAATTGGGTCACCGAGCAGGTCCGTAAATACGGCGTCGCTGGTAACTGGCAGTGGTGGGCCTTCGTGCTCACGGGTGTGGCCACCGTCTTCTTCTTCGCCCGCCTTTGGCGCCGTTCCGGCGTCATGACCGACCTCGAGTTCTACGAGCATCGCTACTCTGGCAAGGCCGCCTCGTTAGTCCGCGGCTTCCGCGCCGTCTACTTGGGTCTGTTCTTCAACTGCTTCATCATGGGCATGGTGACACTAGCGGCCTGTAAGATTGCCAATATCCTCTTCGGTATCGCCCCGATTTGGACCATCCTGATTTGCGGTGTACTCAATGTCGTCTTTGCTGCGCACTCCGGTCTCTGGGGCGTGCTCGTCATTGATATGGTGCAGTTCTTTATCAAGATGACGGCGGTCTTCGCGGCTGCTTGGTTCTCGCTCGTCGAGGTCGGTGAGCGCCTGGTCGGCAAGGGCGCTGGTGGCTGGGCGGGCCTCAAGGCCTTGGTTGAGAAACTTTCGACCCAACAGGTGAACACCGCGCCAGGGGCGCAGCCGGTGATGTCGGTCGTCAATGGCTCTGGCCAGCCATTCCTTGATTTACTCCCCAACTTTTCGATGTCGGAACTGGCCTTGATGATCTTCATCTTGCCGATTGCCATCAGCTGGTGGGCTAACTGGTACCCGGGCGCTGAGCCCGGCGGCGGTTCCTATATCGCCCAGCGCATGCTCGCCTCGAAGTCCGAGAAGGATTCCCTCGGTGGCACGCTCTTCTTCAATATTGCGCACTACGTGCTCCGTCCGTGGCCCTGGATCATCACCGCCCTGTGTTCGATCATCGTCTATCCCGACTTGGCCTCGATCAAGTCAGCCTTCCCGGCGGCTGACCCGTTGCTGATTGGTCATGACTCGGCCTTCCCGGCGATGCTGAAGTTCCTGCCGGTAGGCTTCGTCGGCCTGATGGTCGGTGGCCTCATTGCGGCGAACTCTTCCACGATTTTGACGCACCTTAACTGGGGCTCTTCTTACCTGGTGCACGACTTCTACCGTCGCTTCATCAATAAGGATGCCACCGAAGGGCATTACATCAACGTCGGACGGCTCTCCACGGTTGTCCTCTACGTCTTCGCCGCCGTGCTCAGCCTTTTCATGACGTCTGCCCAGCAGGCGTTCGAGGTGCTCCTCTCCATTGGCGCCGGCACCGGCCTCATCTACATTGCCCGCTGGTTCTGGTGGCGCGTCTCGGCTTGGTGTGAAATCGTCGCGATGGTGATGTCGCTCGTGACCTCCTTGGCGGTGCCGTTACTAATGCCGCACTTCGACTTTGCTACCCGCACCATCGTGCAGGTTGCGATCACGACGCTCGCTTGGCTGATCACCGCCTATGTCGGTCCAGAGACGGATCGGGCGACGCTGATTTCCTTCTACCGCAAGGTGAAGCCGGTGGGTCCAGGTTGGACGGATATCCGTGCGGCGGCGGGCGTGACGGATGCGGAAGTCGCTCAAGAGAATCGCATTGGCTCCGCCTTCCTCGGTTGGATCTCGGGTTGTGCGGTTATCTGGTCCTCGCTCTTCGCTATCGGCAACTTCCTTTACTCCTCGGGTGATCCTACTCGCCTGAAGATGGCTTGGATTCTGACGGCCGTCTTTGCTGTCAGCGGCTACGTCCTCTTGAAGGTGACCCAGCAGCTCTGGGCGGACAGCACTGCCTCCCAGGCCCGCGAAGACGAGCGCCTCAAGCAGGGCTAAGCAAACGTCCAGTCACTAAAGAGGGGCCGGCTGATGCCGGCCGCTTTTCTTTGGCCAAGTTCAGTTTGAATGCAGGCGGTAGGTGTCGTCCCATAAGGGGGGTTCTTTCGAAAGGGGGTTGAGCTCCTGCCAGCGGAGGTTGGTCTTGAAGTCGTACTCCAAGTTGCGGTCGTTGGGCGTAGGGTTGTAGAAGATCTTGAATACGTTACCCGCGCTCAGGGGCGTGACCAGAGGGGAAACAATCTTGGCATAGTTGGCTGACACCACATTTCCGTCCTTATCCAACTGGGTACGTAAGCGCAGGAATAGCCCGTTGTTTTGCATCTTGTCGCGATAGTTGGAGAGGTCAGGTCGGATGAACACTTGTCGTACTTCCTCTTTAAGTGTGAGTTCTGGGACGTATCCATCCTCGGGTGCCTTATGTGGCAGCGTTAACTTACAGTAAGGCCAGAACTGAGCGCTCAGGATGATACCGTCGCCCTTGTTCGGAAAATAATACGTTACGGAGTGGGTCCAGTTACCGTAGCGAACTTTGCCTTGATCCATCGTATCAAGTCCTCGATTCACATCTACGACGGCTCGTCGTTCGTGGACGGCGTCTTCAAAGCCCCGAAACACGCTCGCCACCTTTATGGTGAAATCCATTCGCTTGCCTTGTCCGTGCGGTGGCATCGGTTCAAGCAGTTCCGCATCGTAGCCCACTTCGGTGATAGCCAAGTCAGGCAATCTCGGGTCAGCCGGTTCCGTGTCTTTGGGCCAGTTGACCCGGCGGTGACTAAAGCCTTCAGCCTTTGCCTTCAGGGGGATGGGCTTGCGGACGTAGGGGAGGGTGACTTTCAGCGCGAGCTTAGGCTCTTCGAAATGGAGGAAGTCCTGCTGAGTGACGGTGACGTCGTAAGACTTCCAGCCGGCAGCTGCATCACTTTTGCTTAAGCTGACGCGCATATCCGTGGTGAAGAAGTAAGGCGGGTCTTTACAGATAAAGCGGCCGTTTAGATCGGCTACCCAGTCATCGCCACCGTGTCGGCCATTTTTCGGATTGAAACTGATGCTGTCGCCGCGGGCGCCTGCTAACGGCTTACCGTCTTCATCAACAACTTGGATGGTCAGTTCCTTGGGGGATGCGGTCAGTCGCTGGCTTTTCTCCTTATAGGTTTCGGCGTGCCCTGAAAGTGCGTAGGCGCTGGCGAGTGCCATGATCATTAGGGAGGGAGTCTTCATCGGCTTTGTTCAATCATGTAAGTGAAGAACGGATGGACGTAGGGCAGTGCGGCGTTCTTGAAGTCGCTATGTAGCCAGCGCTCTTTGGTCTCTTTACTGCCATGCCCCTGTTCCGGCCAGGCTGTCGAACGACCCTTTAACTCCAGGTTGTAGTTCATGATAGATTCAGTCTGCACTTTTCCTGTCGCGACCAAAGGGATGCCGCCGACCGCATACGTACTCGCGGGAATGCCTCGGGCCAGTAAGCTATACCAGGTATTCTTTCGGTCCAAGGCCCATTCAGTTTGGTGCAGCATACCTACGCCGTAGTGCATAGACCCTTCTGCGAAAGGGCGGAAAAAGGGTCGGGCGATTAAATACTCATTAGTTATGTATTTCACGGTGTCTTCCGGGTTCATCGTCTGGCGGATGGGAGGCCAGGCCCAAACATTATTAGTATCCCAATCGCCGTTGAACCCCCACCCTCCTTGTCGCTCCGCCACCGTCAATGCCGGCAGGCTATAGTTCCCCTTCATGAGCTCTTGGGTCTTCCATGCGCCATCCCCCAAGCGGTAGATGTCCTCCCAAATGCCCGCGTTCTTCATGGTGACAGGGCACTGGGCCACTTCGTCTCCAGTGGAGTAGCAGTTGATGGCGTATCTTCCTTGGGTGATTACTTCAAAACGTCTTCTCCATGTGATGTTTTGACGCCGATCTCCCGCTGGGAAGGGAAGTGTATGCCATTCCGAGGCAAAGAGACGGGTGTTATACGGCCGCCAGGATTCTTCCGTCATTTCCTTGGCTTGCTGTCCGTCGTTATACCCAAAAGCCTCCGCGGCGACGGCGGCGTTGACCATGAGGTAGCGATACGGGATGAGTTTGCTCTCCTGGAGAGCATGCGAAGCCACCACGTTGCCGAGGCTGTGCCCTATGATAGAGGTGTTACTGAAGTCCAGGAACCCCAGAGATTGATTCAAGGCATCGCCGGTCTGGAAGGCCTGGAAGACGGCTTTATGGTAATCTAGTCCCGTATCTCCGTACCAACTCACGCCCACGAAGCGCGCCTTGCTGCCCATGGCATAGAGACGCTTGAAGGTCTCCGCCTGCCAGCCCTTAGCCCTATCGCAGTCGACGTTGTAGCCGTGGAGGAAGACTATCCACTTGTCCGAGCTTTCGTCGTCGGGCAATCCGTTGGGAGCGCCCGTGTTCGTCGGTCGGGCGTCGCCCGGTGGAGTTAAGAGGTTACGCCCCGATGTATCGGTACAGATTCGGGTCAGGTCGATATGTCGGAACATGTCCGTGATATTGCTCACGGCGATCTTCAGCGGAATCGTGGCTACAACTTGGCCGCCCTTGGTGACCTGTAATTCCAGCGGACGGGGGGAGCCGCCGCGGCCTTCCAGCAAGACAACTCCATGTCCTAAGTGCTCGATGCGCGTCACCCAAGCGGCGGGTAGTTCTAGGTTGCCAGCCGAATCGAGATTCAGGACAGCAGCCTTATCTACGCCGCTGGCGAGGTCTGCCCCGAACGCCTTCAGATTGGGCGTCGTGTGGATCTTCCTCGCCTCCACTGGCGTTAGGGAAGTGAGCACGACGTTGATGGCGAACTCCGGCTGATGGAGTCGGTAGCGGTAGCCATCAGTGATGGGCATGAGGCGAACGACTTCCGCGATGGCGAGATTTAGTGGGAAGAAATCCGTCAAGTCCCGCTGGCCTTGGATGCCCGGCTCCGTGAAGTTGTTATAGATCTTCTCCGTGACGAGTGGGCTGTTAGGTCCACCCGACTCATAGGTTTTTTCGACGACCGGAGGGCGCCCGGGGACGTCGGCATCGTTAGACTGGTGGTCGCCGGCGTCGCGATCGTCGTTAATCCACAGGCGCCAGGGCTTGCCCGCGGCTGGGCCTTCGCCGGCGGAAATGACGCCATCGCGGTTCGCGTCCACCTCGAGCATGGCCGAGACCACGGAAACGTTATCAATCAGACATCCGTAGGTCGTGTTAGCGACGGGCACGAAGTTCACCGTCACGCCAGCCGTGGCCTGTTCAGCGGTTAAGCTAAAGGCGAGGGTGGCGATGCCCCAGCCCGCTGCGGACTGGGTGGGGATGTCTATCCGCGCGATGGTCTGGCCAGCTGCGTCGGTCACTGAGACCCAATAGGCATTCTTGCCAGCCTGTGGTGAGCCTCGACCGCACTGGTTCCAGTGCACGAGGTAGCCACCCGCGCGCAAAGCAGTGAGACGCTGCTTGATCCCGAAGTTACCCTTGGATGCATCCAGCTCGATGAACTGGTTTCCTTGGCTGGACCATGCCTCAATCTGCGTCCCTTGGTACGCGCTCCAACCAGCAACATTCCCAGCGGCCAAGTAGTCCCATTTAAACGCCCCGCCGAAGTAGCCGCTACCGGTGCCCGCCGAGCGGTTGAGTTTGAGCGCCGCCGCAAAGTCTCCGTTCTTTAGCAGGTTCAGCGCTTGGCGGGTTAGCTGGATGGTCCGTGGCGGCAGGCCGGGGGTTAGTTTTGGCCGCGGCGGATCGTTGGGATTAGTGGGGTCCGTCCCCATTAGGAGTTCTTCGCGATCCGTATAGCCATCCCCGTCGGTATCGGCCTTGGTCGGGTCAGTGCCGGCTAGCAATTCTTCAACAAGTGTCAGGCCGTCGCCATCTTCATCGGAGAGACGTTGCTCAAGGTCATCTGGGCCGAGACCAGAAAGGGCCTCCGTTATGGCTGGAGCTGGATTGCTCGCGGGTTCGAGTGGACGTGTGGAGGTGGCGGCGGCGTGGAGCGAGCAGGTGCTGGCGGCGAGGAGAAGGAAGAGGGTGGCTTTCACCCCCTTCAGCATAGCCGTCTCTCGTTAAAAACAATAACTAGACTCTAATACTCATTACCTAGACGCCCGACCATGGCCGGGGCTGGGGCCATGGCTTCAGCGACCAAACCGGTACACCATCCGTTGGCGGTAGCGCTCGCCTGGGCGGAGCACGCCAGAGGGATAGCCGGCCCGGTGGAAGGACGCTTGATTAGGTGAGTCCGGAAAGAGCCCTGGCTCGAGGCAGAAGCCGTGGCGGTAACTGAACTTTCGTTCCGCTCGGCCAGTGATCGAGCCATCGAGAAAATTGCCGGCGTAGAACTGAATCCCCGGGGCGTCGGTGAGGACTTCCAACGAACGTCCGGAACTAGCTTCCGTGACGCGGGCAGCGAGGCGGAGGCCGGCGGGGCTGCCGAGGTCGAAGCAGTGATCGTAGCCACCAGCCAAGCGGAGCTGGCGGTGCTCGGCGTTTATATCTTGGCCGATGCGGCGGGCGTGGCGGAAGTCGAAGGGCGTGCCATCAACGGCGACACGTTCGCCCGTCGCGATCAACGTGGCGTCGGTCGGGATGAAGCGCTCCGCCGGAATCGTCAGCGTGTGGTCGAGGATGTCCCCCTTGCCAGCGAGGTTGAAGAACGCATGGTTCGTTAGGTTGCACAACGTCGGCGCATCCGTCACTCCAGCGAAGTCGATGCGCAGTTCGTTGGTGTCGTGGGGCAGGGTGTAGGTGACCGCGACCGTGAGGTTTCCGGGGTAGCCTTCGTCGCCCGCTGGGCTGACGTGCGTGAAGCGAACGGCGGTAGCCCCGCTGACGGATAGGACCTCCGCGGACCAGACTTGCGTGTGCATGGCGTGGACGCCGCCGTGGAGGTGTTGGCCGTTATTATTTCGGGTTACCTGGAAATCCTGTCCATCGATGCTAAAACGGCCGGCGCGGAGACGGTTGGCATAGCGACCGACGGTGCTGCCGAGGTAGGCGTTGTGGTGGACGTAACCATCGACGTGATCGTGACCCAAGGTGACCTCGCCGACTTCGCCCCGTCGGTCGGGTACGCGGACGGAGGTGAGGGTGGCGCCGTATTCACTGATCGCCACGCTCATGCCGCGGCCATTATTCAGGACATGGAGCCGGATGGATTTACCATTAACCTGCCCGTGGATGCGTGATCGATGACCGGAGACGCGCTGGCGAGCGAAGGCGACAAGGAGCCCAATCAGGGTAAGGGCGGCGACAGCGAACAAGGCTAGGTCCATGCCCACAAGTTGGTGGGCAGACGGGTGTGAGCCAAGAAAAAGCCCCGCGGTGGCGGGGCTTCGTAGGCTTATTTGGTAGTCTCGGCTGGCTTGGCGCCGAGGGACTTAGTCCAGTCGGCCGCAATCCGGACCGCTTCCTGGAGCTGGATATCGTAGTCAGGCCAGTCTTCGTCTTCAAGTGGGTCGCGGACGCGCGACATACGCTTCGACTTACTGGTCCACTCGGCCCCTTCCTTTTTCTCCTGCTCGAGGGCGGCGTCCAGTTTCACGTCGGTGGCCTTGATCGCTTTGGTCGCTAGCACGGTGAGTTCCTTCCGCACCTGCTCACGGAACACGAGGTCATCGCTCCGCTCTTGGCGGCGCTGGTCCAGGGAGAGGGAGACCTCCTTGCGGAGCTGACGGCTCTTGGTCCACTCGATGGAATGGGTCAGCGTCAGGAACTCCGGCATTTCGGCCTGACGCTTAGCGGAAGCCTCACCCAGCAGTTTGACTAGGCCGTCGGAGAGCTTGGCCTTCAGCCAATCGCCTTCGTCGGGCTTCGTGAGCGAGGGCGGAATGGAGTCCCACGCTAACGGACGCTCTAGGTCGGATTCTGCCACGGGTAGAACCGAGAAGACGGACGGCACGACGATATCGGCCGGGACGCCCTTGAGTTGGATGGAGGAACCGCTGGGGGCATACCATTTTTGGATGGTCACCTTGACGGCGGACTTCACGTCGAGCCCGCGGAAGACGCGGTTCAATTCGATGATGTTCTGGACCGAGCCCTTGCCGTGGGTCGTCGTATCGCCAACGACGAGGGCGCGGTGGTGGTCTTTCATGGCGCCGCAGAAGATTTCCGATGCGGAAGCGGAGAGCTTAGACGTCAGGACGATGAGCGGTCCATTCCAAGCGACATTTTCATTTTCATCGCGGTAGTCTTCGATGCGTCCTTGGCTGTCGCGGACCTGGAGGATGGAGCCCTTGGGGATGAATAAGCCGGAGAGGTCGACGGCTTCAGTCAGGAGGCCGCCCCCGTTTTTGCGGAGGTCCATGATGAGGGCCTTAATGCCGAGCTTCTTCATCTTCTCGATTAGCTGTTCGACGTCCTTGGTCGGGCTGGAGCCCGTGCCGTCGGCGTTCTTGCCGTAGAAGGCTGGGAGGTCGATGACGCCGACGGTCACGTTGCCGTTCCCGTTGGGGGCCTCGAAGCAACGGGCGGAAGCCATCTGGCCGACGAGCTTGATTTGATCGCGCTTGAGGGCGACCGTCTTACGGACGCCAGCGGTATCGATGAGCAGTTTGACGGTGGTGCCTTGCTTGCCGCGGATACGGCTGATCGCCTTCTGCAGGCGGAGGCCGACGATGTCATCCATTTCGCCCGCCTCACCTTGGCCGACGGCGATGATGCGGTCACCCGTTTTCACTTGGCCGGAGAGGTCAAGCGGGCCGCCTGGAAGCACTTCCTTGATGGTACAGTAGCCATCTTCGTCCGACAGGGTGGCACCGATACCGCAGAGCGAGTTGCGCATCGCGATCTCGAACTCCTCGAGCGACTGCTGGGAGAAGAAGATCGAGTGTGGGTCGTACTGCGTGGAGTAGGCGTTGAGGAAAAGCTCTTCGACTTCCTGCGGGTCAAACGTCAGGTAGACGCGAATCTTTTCGTAACGCTTCTTCAGGCGGGCGACGGCTTCCTTGACTTTCTCGGGCGTGATAACCGGGGCCGTCGTCTCATGCGAAGGCTTGGCTTTGGGCCCGCCGGTGGTGCCTGACTTATCTTCACCGAGTAGTTCGGAGAGGATATCGAGGCGGAGGCGCCGGGCCCAGAGGTCATCGGCGTCGGCATCGCTGGCTGGCCAGCTGCCTTTCCGGCGGTCGGTCGGGAAGACGCCGGGTTGGCTGAGGTCGACCGGGGTGTTGAGGGCCGCGAGGGCTTCGTCCGTGCGTAGGGCGACCTTGGCCTTGAAGGCCTTGTAGATTTCAAACGCCGGCGTCA
>Ga0209597_1001323_pt1 | contig 16250 bp, 13 predicted proteins | sample M_140625_MF_Meta_FD_187316 | JGI IMG/M metagenome (GOLD analysis project Ga0209597, IMG submission 187316) | Freshwater microbial communities from Lake Montjoie, Canada to study carbon cycling - M_140625_MF_MetaG (SPAdes) (version 2) | ecosystem: Environmental > Aquatic > Freshwater > Lake... | reverse complement strand
ACGCTCCCGGTTGTCATAGCGCGATGAATGGACTCAGCCATGGTGTCATCCCGGGTGCACTGCGCCTCGTAGACACGTCGGAGCATCGCAGGGTCCATCGCAGGCCCATGGCTGCCGCCCATCCCGGACATCGTTTCCGTAAACTTGTCGGCATACGCATCAGCCGCAGGAGCAATCACCGTCTTTGCAGCAAAGCGGCGCTCAGATTCAGGGAGCTTGGCAAGGGCATCGATGCCGCCCTGTCCCACCTTACGGATGATCGAGTTTGGGCAGTTTGCAGCGACCACCGGGACCATACTTTTGGCTGCAAAGCGGACCATCGGGGCATAGTCTCTTGCGTAATTCCCCCAAAGTTTTGTCTTTTTGCCGAGCTCTTCTTCTGTAAGCACTCCGGCGAGGTGTTGATCAAGAAGAACCTGCTGATCCCGCTCGAACATCTCCATGGTCAAAATCAAGCGACGACCTACGCGTTCGTGGAGGTCTTCCAAAATGGCGAGCTCCATCCGATGCGTTTCTGGATCATCGTGCTGCTCGCCTATAAAGACTGCATCCGATTTGGCTGCGGTATCCAGCATCGACTTCCAGCGGACTTCTTTGCCCGTTGCGGTCTCGATGATTCGAAACTCAGGGTCCTTGGCCATCGCCGTGGATGGAACGAGTGCAACACCAGCGAGTCCAAGCAATACATCACGACGATTCATGACCAGAATCCTTTCCAAAACCTAAACCAACAAGCAACGTTTCGAGCGTGCCGGGTGCAGCTGTCGTTCCAGCCGATCCATCGCACGCCAGCGCACTAACCTGATCGGCCCATCCCAGAGGTATTCCTAGTTTAGTGCAATGTGGCTCGCTTTGAAGTGACGAATGGACGAGTAAAGGGATGCTATCCAATGCACGCAGTCTGAGAATGGTTTTGAGGCGTTGCACTCGCATCGCTAATTGTGCAGCTGCATCATTTGCATCGCCGCCGCCCATCGCGATAAGGAGCGCATCGTACGCACCCACGGCCACAAGGATGGCTGCTGGCGATGTCCTGCTCCCGATTGCATTTAGAAGCTGTGCATCCATCACACTTTCGAGGGTTGCACCTGTGTAGGCGTAGCAGCGTAACTCTGCTTCAGTGTCCTGCAGGTTCTTCAGATCATCCCGTAAGTCGTTTGCAGTTTCATCCCCGAACAGCCAAATGATGGGTTTGGTGTTTGTCATCCGGAGGCGAATCATGCGCCGGAGGTATCCAAGCCTTTACGTTCCCGTGAGCGCTCTTCGAGGAATGCGAGCGCATCCGTAAGAGTCTTTCCGCTCACGAGATTTGTTGCGATATCACTCATCGCCAGCTCAGCGAGCGGCCGTGCAGCCTCTTCAAGCGCATCCCAAGCCTCGCGGATTGTGGTGTGGTCTGGCGCATTTTGGATGGCATCTTCGAGGACAACGCGTGCGGCTGAAATCGCATCGATGGTGCTTTGTTCAAGGCGTTCACGATGCGTCACAAAGAGCTTTGAGAGGCCTATCAGGGCGCTGGTCGCTTCGTTTACCATGTCTGCCCGCGTGCGTGCTGCGACATCTTCGTCTGCGTGCACAAACGATGCCCGGACCGCTGCACGGACATCCGATTGCTCGATGCCATACGTTGGCTTCACACGCACAACAGCCTTGGTGCCGCTGCGCTCCTCATTGGCATCCACGCGGAGGATGCCATTGGCATCGATGCGAAATGTCACATTGACTTTTGGCACACCCGCCGGCAGCGCAGGAATGCCTGCCAGCTCGATACGTGCAAGGGAGCGGTTGTCTGCAGCCATTTCCCGTTCGCCCTGCACGACATGGATGAGGACTTTCGTCTGGCCATCCTTGCTGGTCGTGAAGTGCTCGACGGCTTGGGTTGGGATGCGTGTGTTGCGGTAGATGAGTTTTTCAGTTGCACCGCCGATGGTTTCGATGCCAAGGGACAGCGGTGTGACATCGAGGAGCAGTGTGTCTGTCCGGTTTCCAGCGAGAATGTCCGCTTGGATTGCAGCACCGAGAGCGACGACCTGATCTGGGTCAACATCGGTGAGGGCAGGCTTGCCAAAGTAAGTTTCCACGCGGCTGCGTACCAACGGGACGCGTGTGCTGCCACCGACGAGGATAACGGCATCAATTCCGGATGGTGTTAATCCAGCATCGGCGAGGGCGGCCGCGGTGAGTGTGATTGTCCGCTCTACCGTTTCCCCAATCATCTTTTCGAACACAGGGCGTGTCAGGACAACACCAAGGACATCGGTGCTGAGATGTTTTGACAGCGCGACCTTGCCGGCTTCGGCGGAAACGCGGAGCTCGGCGGGTGGCATTTGTAAGCCAAATCCCTGGAGCCAGGTGGCGATTGCCTGGTCAAAGTCATCCCCACCGAGGCGGGTATCGCCGCCGGTCGAAAGGACTTCAAACACGCCATCTTCGAGCTTGAGGATGGAGACATCGAAGGTGCCGCCTCCGAGGTCATAGACAGCGATGGTGGCGGTCTGAAGGCGATGCAGTCCGACGGAGAGGCTGGCTGCGGTGGGTTCATTGATGATGCGATCGACGGCGAGGCCGGCGAGTGCTGCGGCATCGCGTGTCGCTTGGCGCTGCGCATCGTTGAAGTAGGCCGGGACAGTGATAACTGCTTTGATGTCGGTTGTCCCAAGGGTTGCGGCGGCGCGTGCGGCGAGGGTGTGAAGGATATGGGATGCGACGGCGGGTGCCGAGACGCGTGTGCCATCTGGGAGGAGGACTTGGCAATCGGATGTGATTGCGTAGGCAAGGCCATCGGATGCTTGTTCGCTATCGCCGGCCCCGCGGCCCATCAGGCGCTTGGCGGAATAAATGGTTGTCAGCGGATCAGAGACAAGGAGGTCTTCAGCAGCATTCCCTACGATGACAGCACCGTTTGCGCCGAAATGGACGATGCTTGGGAGCAGTGCATCCCCTGTTTCGGGATCCAGAAGAACGGTTGGAACCCCGTAAATGGTGACTGCAACGAGTGAGTGTGTGGTTCCGAGGTCGATTCCAATATGTTCTGCCATGACGTCGAAAGTGTACCTCACCGGCCAAGTGTGACGTTGGCATCGGGAACCCCAGTAACAATGACAGTTGTATACTCTCCTTGTGTCAAAGCTAGCTGTGCCCGAGTGGCTCTTTCTGATAGTCCTATCGGCTGTCGCAGGTCTTGCGGAGCTGGGCTTTGTGATTGTCAATATTTCATCGCTCCCGATGCTCCTTGAGCAGGGCTTGGGTCTTGCCAGCCTCCCAGGTATTGCGATGGCGATTTTCTACACGGCGGAAGCGATCGGCAATTCCCCGATGGGCGCATTGGCGGACCGTGTGGGTCGCAGGCGGATGATGTTACTCGGCGCGATGCTGTCTGTGGTTACTAGTCTAAGTACAGCGTTTATTCCTTTCAAAGATGTCGGCAATGGAGTTGCGATTCCGCTACTGCTGGTGATGCGGGCACTAGATGGAATTGGCGCATCAATGCTCTGGCCGAGTGTGTTTGCGAGCATCGGTGACCGGTGTGCTCCTGAGCGTCAGGCGCGTGCGATGACCGTCCTCAATACGACGTATCTTGCGGGGATTGCGATTGGTCCTTATTGTGCGGGGCTCGTCAATGACAAGTTTGGCGCCAAGTTCACACTGGCACAGCCTGAGCACTACAATCCAAGTTTTTATCTTGCAGGTGGATGTTTTCTCCTCGCTGCGGTGTTTGGCTATCTGGTTGCGCCGGGCAAGGCGGATACCCATAAGCGTCCAGCTGGACATGAGGCTGGAAGCGCATTTTCCATAGATGCATTGAAGCGCACTTGGAAGCGTATCCCAATGGTGATGCTGCTCGGCTTTGTGATTTTTCTGGCGGTGGGTCTGATCGGCCCGTATGTAAAGACCTACTTTATTACCCGCTTCAACTTATCCGAATCGACTTTTGGGAAAGTGTTGCTTGTGCCTGCGATGTGTATTGGTGCGGTGAGTATTCCCATTGGTCACCTCACTGATCGCTGGGGCAAAACGACGAGTATTCAGCTCGGGATGTTGCTCTGTACAGCCAGCCTCTGGTTGATTTTTTACGTCCAGAGTCAGCTCTTGGTGGTGGCGCTTGGAGCACTGCTGGGCATCGGATTTGTGATGGCTTTTCCTGCATACATGGCCTATCTCTCCGATTTGGCGGATGACCATGAGCGTGGAGGTTTGATTGGTTCTGTTCGACTCGTGCAAGGCATTGGGGCCTTTGTTGGCGCGGGCGGCGCGAGTCTGCTGCATGGCCTTAGCGGTGGAAGCCAGGTGGTTTTCTACGTGTCTGGCACATTATTGGCGATTGGTACGATAATCAGTCGGTTGACGCTGCGCGAAGTTAAGCGCGCGTAGCGGATGGGAGAAAAAACATGAAGATTGCAAAGGGAGCAACGGTGCTCTTCACTGGTGATTCGATTACGGACGCTGGGCGTGCACGCCCGGTTGGTAAGGGTGCTGGTCTTGGCAGTGGCTATGTTGCCATCGTTCAAGAGCGCCTCAAGGAAAACGTCGTGTTGAACACGGGAATCTCGGGTCACACCGTGCGTGATCTTGCAGCCCGCTGGGACAACGATGTGATTAATCTCAAGCCGGATTGGCTTTCGATTATGATTGGCACTAATGATGTTTGGCGTCAGTTTGACAAGCGTGGCGTAGGAGTTTTGCCAACAGACTACAAGGCAACATATCGTTCGCTTTTGACGCGGGTTCGTCCTAATCTCAAGGGTGGTCTGGTTCTGATGACACCATTTTTGGTTGAGGCGAATGAGGCGGAACCGATGCGTGCACGTATGGATGAGTATCGCCAGATTGTGATTGAGCTGGCGGGCGAGTTTGGTGCGTATTTGGTGGATACACAGGGGATGTATAACTACCACATGTTGCAGGGTGCCACTGTGAATGACATCGCTGGGGACCGTGTTCACCCAAGTCCGAAAGGCCACAAAATCATGGCAGAGACATGGCTTTCAACCGTTTCATAAAGCGGTTCGTTTGGAAGAGAAAAGCCTCCCGGGGGAACCTGGGAGGCTTTTTTGTTGCACATCAAACGATGCCTATTCGCTTGGGGTTTGTGGAATTTTGAAATCACAATACATCGTGTAAACCCAATACCCAGTCCCGCCCAGAAAGCCAAGGAGCAGTACCCAAACACTATTGCTGAGGTGCTTGTCAGATGTAAGGTTAGCCATGATGCTCAGCTGGTGGATACCGATCATGAACACATTCATCATGACGGTAAAGGCATTCATTTGCTTGGTGATGGTGGCAATGGTCGCATCTCGCCGCTCCGGAGTCAGCCAGTAGTCCCGATTCGGGAGATTAATCGCATCGTTCGGTGTAACGCGGATCAACGCTCCAATACCGCCAAACAATGTTGAAAGACCGACCATCAGCCAGAGGTAAAAGCTAATAAATCCATCCCGGCTCATGTAGCCATTGGGGTTACCCAAGCCATCCCAATGACTCGCAACCCGCTCTGGCAGGACGGTATAGGCCCAAACACCGTGTCCAACGGCTATGAGTAATGTTATTCCAATCCACTGACGACTTAATTTCATAGCTAGCTGCTCTCTCACCCAACCGAGGTGAAGATAAACCAAAACAACTTGTACATTGTACAGATGTTTCTTAAAAGTGGTGCGTGATTTGTAGAATTTTCGATGCCACCACAGTGGGTTCCGGTATATTGAGGTTACTAAAATCTGGAGGGATGCTGATGCTTCCATCTATGCGTTTCTGTTCCGTAATCGCCGTTGTGGCCACATTGGGTGTCTCGCTTGTTGGCTGCGCCAAGCCATCCCCTGTCGGAAAGTGGACCGGAACGGTCTCCGGAATGGCTGGATCGACCATAGAATTCACCGCTGATAATAAGGTCAAGCAATCCGCAAAATCCCCGATGGGTTCTGTAGATGCAGAAGGCACTTACAAAGTGAATGGCGATAAGCTCGACATCGCGATCACATCTGTAAAAGCGGGGGGCAAAGACATCATGGCATTGCTTCCTGCCAATGTGAAATCAAACCTGAATCAATCTGTGACCTGGGCGCTCAAGGAAGGCAACTTGGAGCTCATCGGGGCTGGTGGACCAACGACCCTGACGCCAGTACAGTAAGCACCCTTTGCCGGGGCATCAGCCCTTGAGCAAACGTAGAGCCGCTTCGAGCGGTAGATCACGCCCGCTGCGCACCGCAGCGGGCGTCTCTCGTACCTGAACATCAATATCAAGGCCGCGGCCATGCAGACTCACACCCTGCGGCGTCAACACATCCTGACCTGAAAACGAAATCCGAACCTCAGGGTGCGCCTGGATATCGGTCACATCCCCTACCGTCCCAGCAGTCCGCCTGCCCACAATCAACGCACCGATGGCCTTGAAGAACATCGCTGAGACCTCACTCTGACTCTGCGTACGTTCATCCACAAGCACGACAACCTTGCGGCGGCGCGCGCCTTTTGCAGGTTCAAGGACTAGCTCTCGCTGGCGCTGCTGTGTCTCTGTCAATGCTCCAACATCGGCGATGTCGACACGCGTCACACAAACCCCAGCCACCACACGCTTGGTCGTAAGCAACGGGGCCAAATCCCATGCCACCCTATTTCCCTGGCCACGGGCATCAATAATCCACTTCCCCGCACTCCCAACAACCGCTAGCGCTTTTTCAATTCCGCCTGGCGTCAGGCTGTCAAGATCCAAATAGCCTATATTGCCAGTCAGCATCCTTGCGGGTGGTGCCAAGCGTTCGTGAATCCTGCCATCCGATGCAACCGTCATAATTCTTGGCAGCTCAATCGCGAAGCGCTTTCCTACGCGGTTGATTCCGAGGCGAATCAGACCACCGGAAGGCCCAGCCAAAATGCGATTACAGACATAGAGCGTATGTGCCCATTGCGTTGAAAACGACAGCTCGGCTGCCAGCGGTTTTGCAACCTTTGTCCAAGGCTCACCGTTTATCGTCTCGATAACATCCCCAAGCTCAAGACCTGCCTCGAGGGGCGGAATGCCGTAGCACTGCACAATCGTCAGCTGGCCATCGAGAACGCGGAGCCGAACTGGCGCCGGCACAATCCCAGCCTCTGACATCGGACGATACAAAACCTGCGCATGGCCATCCCGTAGCGCTACTGCGACTTGCTTTAGGGCCGTCGTAAGACGCATGCTGTCAGTGTCACGGCCATCGGATGAAATTGAGATCACCTTCCATGGCTTGGAAAGGTGTGGATGCATCCCAGCAACCACGATTTGTGCACGTAGCAGCTGCGCCGCGGTACTTGCAGTATGGGCAAGCAGCGGAATATTGGGGGCTCCCGGGAGGCGAAGAGCAACCACCGTTGTCCGCTCACCAACATCTGATAGGCGCTTGGAAACAGCCGTGTACGTCGTGCCCGCAGGAATCAGAATTGGTTGCGCAAGGGCAAGAGGGGATACCGCCGTGCGGATGCGATAGCTCTCTCCACTGACTTTGACCACTGTGTACGGCAATCCAAAAATGTCAGTCGAAGGTGACCGGCGGACAAGGTCATCAGTTAGAAGAAGCAGATTGCCATCCCGTGCCGCCGCCACCAGCGGAAGGAGCTGGGGCGTATTAGAATTCACAATCAGCGCGATGGCGACGTTGCCAGCCCCCGGCATCCGGCGCTGCCGCCATTCGCTGCGGTAATCGCCAGAGTCAGGTCGGTCCTCGGATGCAAATCCGATGTGTGCGCGAAACGCGATATCTGCTCCAGGAGTAAACCGCCTGAGGAAATCGACCATCGGATCGATGTCGCTCGTCTGAGGTGCGCGCTCAAAGCGCAAGTCAAGAATCAGCCGTCGGGCCGCAAGAATTTCCCGCACATGATCAGGGAGCGCAGCCAGAAAAAGTCGGTCACGGAAACGGGATGGATCGGTTACTTTGATGACAGAAGTACCATCGGTAAGCGTCTCGCTGGACCACCCCGTTGGAACAATATCTTTGTCTCCAACGATGCGTGCGGCTGGCGGCTCCAGATAGGATTGCAGGTCACCGAGAGCATTCAAGACGGCGACAGGGTTGTCCCCCACCGCGGCACGCAGAACGGATTCAAGCTTCTGGGCATCGACAGTTTCTGGATGCCAGCGTACAAGTCTCTCGAGAAGTGGAAACACATTCATTTCAGACTCACTGACTTACGCTTCGAGCAGCTCCGCAAGTGCCGCGGCTTCTAGCGCGCCAACGAGCTCATGACCGGCATCGGGGATGACCTTGATCGCAAATTTGACATCTGGGGATGTCTCATTTACCAACCCTTGCAGTCGTTCAATGGTAAAGAGCGGGCAAACTTTGTCCTTTTCACCGTGGATGAAGGTGATCGGCACGCAGCGAATGGACTCGGTTCCGGCAAACGGATCGATGTCTTTCCAGTAGCCGTGGTCCTTTTCGGTAAAGGTGCTACCTTTCGGGATGGACTCGACGCCGATCGGGCTGCCAACGGAAATAACACGCTTTACCTCAAGGTTGCGAAGTGCCATGTGATACGCGATGCGTCCGCCGAGGCTGTGTCCAAGCGCGCTGACCGGTTTTATAACACCGATGGCATTGAGAGTTTCGGGCAGCTCTGCAAGCAACGTGTTGCAGACGGTTGCAGAGACTTTCATGAAGTGGGGATGTGGTGGATAGAGCATGATCGAGCCATGGGGCTCACTTCGACGTTCACCGTGGAACGGAAGGTCAACGGCAACCACGGCTTTGCCAGCATTCACACACGCAAGCGCCAGCGGCAAAAAACGTTCCTTGCTCCCGGCCATCCCGTGGATCATCAACACAACATCATCAGCCGTACGGACATCCCCAAATGTCACTACCGTCTGTCCTTGCGGGCCAGTCCAGCGAACAATGGATGCCGTTACAGCAGGTGTTCCGAGCCAGCCAGTGGTTGCTGACACTTAGAAACCATCCCAGAGATAGACCGCGTGTGGTGGGAAGATCGCATCGATGGCCGCGTTGACAGCTGGATTTGCTTGTGCGAGCTTACCGGCAGCCTGGAGGGGAACGCGGGATGGATCACCAAAGGCCAGCTGTGAGAAGGTTGTGATGTCCATATCGATGTCGGTTTCGATGGCGCCTGCAGCCTTCGCAGCACTCACACCAGTAAGCGTACGTGTTAGTGTCCAGGAACCGTCATTCCAGGGGCAATGTGGGTCATGCACATCGACATTGAGAGCGTGTTCTTCCGCGGCTGGAGGAAGGGTGATGCCCGCGGCCCATTGCGCGATGCTGACGATGCGTCCCTGGTAGACGGGCTCAAGGGCGATTTTCGTTGCATGTGAGCAGTTGAGCGAGAGCGTTGGGAAGTCAGCGGGAACCTGCAGCTGTACGGTGTCGTGTTGCACACCGATATCGCGGATGACATCGAGGAGTGCATGCAGCGCCGTTGGGCTCTTTGTCCAGAGCCGGGTAGCCATTGGAAGGTCATCAGAGCCGTGTGCCGGGTAGCGGAAGCGCATCAGGCCACCGATGTCACCACGTTCATCGCGTGCGACATAAATGAAGGACTTCCGGTTGTCGTGTGGCTTGTAGTCATCGTGCCACTTATGCGTTGATGCGGTAAATGCCGACCGATAGTTAGCTGCGACCGAATCGTAGAAGGGCTTTATGAGCTCCAGATTGGCTTCGAGGTCGATTTCAGAGACATCCCAGCCAGCGGCGTTGTAGCGCTTGAGTTCACGCACTGGAAGCTTGATGTTTTGGGCCTGGCCGACGTATTCCCAGCCAAACTTACGGTAGAAGGCGTAGGCGAATGGATAGAGGCCAGAGATTGTTTGTCCGCGCTCTTCCATCAGTGCGAGTGATCGGACGAGGAGCTGCTGGACATAGCCGCGTCCGCGGCGTTCATTAGCGCATGCGACGCCTCCGATACCGGCATAACCCAGCTGCGTTCCGTAACCGAAGTGGACACGGTAGGGTTCGACTCCGACGGATGACATTAGTTTGCCATCCTCGAACAGCCCGATGGTGTTGAGAAGCCCTACTGGGTCTGGTGCATCATCGGCAAGGGGTTGCCTGATACCGCCGCGTCCAAACGCCATACTCATCAGATTTTGGTGCTCGGTGTAGTCCCCACGGTCAAGCATCCGGAATTCAATCGCCATGCATCCAGTCTACAGGCTCAAACGAATGTGATGCGCGAAGACGTCGAACGGGCCCCCTTGTCGTTCTCCAGCCGGATAACCCCTATCGATTGAACCTGCCTAAAGGGACATTGGTAATTGCGACCATGTGGGCTATTTTCCCGGATGTGTTGTCAAAGCATCATGGGTGGATGCGGTTTTGGGGAGCAGCCAACCGGGAACGAGTCCACCAAGAATGAGGAAAGAAATAACCGCGGTTATCACCAGACGCTCACGTGGCAGCGCATCGGGTACATCGGTCAGATCTTCGGTAACGGGTCCGAGAAACAGTCGTGAGAACATCCGAAAAACAGTGATGGCGTTCATCGCTGTTGCAATCGGCAAGAGAATACCAATGCGCGGATGTGCAGCCAAAGTTCCGTGCATCAGAAGATCTTCGGCACAGAATCCAAGTGTCATCGGTGCTCCAACGAGTGCAAGTCCGGCGATGATAAAGCCGACAGCAAGCCTTGGAAAGCGTGCAGCCAGTCCAGATGAGTGCTTTAGCGTCAGGGACACGGACATTCTGGATTCAAGTGCTGCCATGATGCCGGCAAGAATCGTGGTCGAAGCAACAACGACCTGCCAAAGCAGGAGTGACCCGGCGATGCCTTCGGATGTCTGGCTGCCTATACCGGCCAGCAAAAATGCAGATTGACTGATCGACAACCAGCCTAATGTCCGCCGAGGGGACAAGTCCCGCATCCCTAGAGCAGCAGCATACACGGCTGTTCCAAGTGCGAGGTCTGTAAGCCATACTGCCGATGTATGTGATGTCCGCAATAAGACAAAGGCTCCAATGTGCGTGTTTACGACCAACATCGCTGTCAGCCAGTGGCCAGCTCCCATTGTCCGCGTAATCCATCCATGAGCAGGAAATAACCCCTTCCTCAGGATAATGGCCGCAAATACTAACCAGATTCCCTTGTCGCCAAGATTGAGACCAACAGGCAGCAAAACGGATGCAAGGGCAAAGGTGACCCGTGTAACCGGAGAAAGTTCTTGATAAAAGGGCAGCCATGCAATGGCAATTCCTAGTGACATCAACCACGGTGAACCGGCCGTGTAAGCAAGCTGCGTAGCTGCGATACTAACGAGTGATTTCCATACAAAGCCACTGCGGAGTGTACTGTCAGGTGCCATCAAAAACGTCACAAACAACAACAGGCTCGATGCCAGCATTGGAATGCGGTTCACCTGATCGACATCGATGAAGATATGCTGGTTGCCGAACGTGTTTCCTGAGGCAACAGGGACTAGCAAAACCCCAACAAAGTTGACTAATGCTGTGACAAAACCAACGGTCCTAATGCTGCTGACATTTTTCAAGAAAAACGTGAGAACTCCAGAGACCAGTAACGTGCCTATTGCCAACGCAACTGTCAGCTGACTAATCATCCTGAAGACCCTTCTCCTGAATAGGAGCCATTCTCTGTTCCGCCATCAGGATGATGTTCACAACAGCAACCAATGGTCCGAGGAAAAACCGAAACAACAATGTGTCGACCCAGCTGTGGTCAAGTGCAACCCTGTACAGCTTTAACCGTAAAGACTCAGGGATAAATCGATCGTAGAACTGACCTGTTGCTGGTATGTGTCCACCTGCTGCTGCATGCATGCTGTGGTATGCGTGCAAAGTCGATGGAGCACGTAAAAACTCCAATGTACGCAGTACCGAGTGTGCACACAGGTGCCACAGTGCAAGCTTGTCCCATCCAAGGCCGATTTCGATGAAGATAAGCCCAACTTGCGCCTGCGCTCCAAGGGCTAATGCGGACTTGGCATCGGCTACAGCCCGGCTTGACAATGTTGCCTGTAGTGTTGTGGCAGCACCGATGATGACAATGACCCAGCATGTGGCTGGAGACATTTCCAGTAAGTGTCTGGCTTTAAGGAGCAGAAACGCACCTGCATGTATTGAGAGGGCTCCATAAAACGCGGCACTCGATGGTGTTGGGCCTTCCATCGCTTTTGGAAGCCAACCTGAAAATGGAAACTGAGCGCTTTTCCCGAGGGATGCCAGAACGAGTAGACAGGCGACAAGGGTGGCCTGTTGACTGGTTAGTTTGCTTATGTCGTCAAGGGATGCATTCCCCGTAAATCTGTGCAGTAAGACGATCGCAACAAGGAGACCGATATCGCACGTGCGGTAGGTAATAAAAGCGCGAAGTGCACCAGCTACGGGTTGTTCACGTTCTTGGAAGAATGCGATGAGAAACACAGAGGAAATTCCAACTAACTCCCAACCCACCAGCATCACATCCAGCGCACCGCCAATAAAGACGGTCAAAATACCGGAGGCAAACAGATTCAACATTAAGAAGAAGCGAAGAAAGCCACGATCTCTGTGTATGTAGCGCGATGAGAAGTGAGTTATGAGGCCCAAAAGGAGGACCGCAAGTAGTGAGGGAAACGTTCCGAGTCTAGACAACTCAAGCTCAATGCTGAAGTGATATTCACCGACCCGAAACCAGTCAGCTGAATGAAATCTGGTGCCTCCGGTGAAAAACGAAGGCAACAGTCGCAGTAAGCAGACCGTCGAGACGAACAATCCAACACGCGTGATCGTGACAATGCCCTTTTCGGACAGAGCCACTCCAGACAGCCAAAGCGTTCCAAGAAGACAGAAAACCAGAAATGGTGCTGCGATCACGATCGGGAGAAGGTAGGTCATTTCGAGACCTCGATTCTTGCCATTGGCAGGTGTTCCATTCTTCCCAGAAACCAGTCGCCGGAGCTGCGTACGACAGGTAAGCGGTTTTCATCTGGCTCAATGTCATTCCAAATCCCATCTTGCCAGACTTGGATCAACCCTGAATCCGGGTCCATGGATGCCACACGAATCCAACGATTGGTCACCAATTCCGTAACGTGGGCATTGTTGGTGATAGCGGTCCAAAGATTTTCTGGTCTCGCTTCAACAACAAGCAAAAGGCGCACAGGCTCGTGAATTTCCACCATCTGCCAAGGCAAGCCCGTTCGCAGATCGCTCCTGAATCCATTCATTACACCAACCAGTCCGACGACATTATGAGGGAGCTTGGTTCCACACCCATAACGCTCGTTATCTACATAGCTGAAGTAATACTCGAGATTGATTCCAGCACACACGGGTCCTGCAGCACCTAGAAGCGCAGTCAAGCTGGTTACTTTCGGGTCGACCTTGGCATCGTAACTGACAAGAAATGCGCGGCGGTCAAGAAAGAGTCCCCGTGTGGATGCCCGCCGGCCCACGATACAAACAGCATTTGTGCAGTGACCATACTCCGGTCGTGGTTCAGATAGTTGGAAGGCTCTGTCCTCGACATGAACCAGCGCAGATTCAGGTGAGCTGTAGCCATCCGCTGCTTCGAATCTGCGCGCTCTCTCGAGCGCATTTCCAGCACGCATTTTGTCCAAGTTAAACCTAAGCCGCTCCAAGTCATCCGCGTGGGTTGCTGGTATGACTGCGATGTCGTAGAGAGTAACTTCATCAGATGACGTGTCGTGGTATCCGCCAACAAACCATGTGTCATCAGAAACAGTTACACCGCGTGCAGGCAGCAGCTTGCGGACATCCGGGTTGTTAGCCATCGCGGCGAAGAGCCGTGCATTGACGCCCCCACGCCTTCCGCCACATGCACCACAGTCGTGTGCTGATTCATGTGGATTGTTCAAGGATGTTGATCCGTGTCCAAGAATCACAACCATGCGGGCCGTGTCCTTGACGAGCCCAGCGGCATTTAGCATTCCCGCAACCCGATCAGACTTTTCTTCCAACGTAAAGCCCTGCTGCAAGCCGTGATAAGTATTGCCTTCGTGCAAAGATCCAAGCATTGTCGTAGGAGATGGCAACAATTTTGAATTGATCTTGGCAAGCAGCTTACCAAACGTCCCTGGAGCAACAACATTTGCAACCAATGGCACTAGGGTTGGCAAGCCTAGAACAAGATTTACCAGAGTGCCTCTAAAGAGCGTACGTGACCCCTTAAATGTCGTCAGTGCAGTCCGCGCGACGTGCTTACGGCGCTGCTGCCTGACCTTGTAAATATGCTCATCACTGACTAACGGGTGTTCCATAACGGCATGCTGCGGCGTAACAACGATTGGACAGAATGCAGCCCCATGTGCATCGTCAGCACCCTGATAGTGAACTGCCACACCGAAGAACCCAGCAGCGCCAAACGTCTCTACATCCGGAGCAGCTTCCTCCAATGCACGCCGAGCAGACTCTTCACGTTCATCAATGCAGAAGAACACCTGAGCAGATGGCTTATCAGGATCGCTGAAGCCACCATCTATACGGTGACGTGATAGTGGTCCAAGTACATTTAATGCATGTCGATGTTCGTACGCTAGGTGCAGTACACGTCGGCGCTGCAAATCATCCCACTTCCGCGTCGTGGTAATCAGTTCATCCCAGATACTGTCCGGACTGTTCAGCGAAATATTAAGGCGTGCCATCAACGTCGCGATATTTCCAGCCTCAACCATCTTCTGGCGTTTGTAAAAATCGCTGTCTTCCTGGTGCGGACGCTGCCAATTCGCATATGTCGACTGTTGTTCACCACTGGCGGCAACCGTGAGAAGGAGCCTGATAGCTAGAAAGTCCATCAGGGATGCATTGATGGCCAGATAGGGTGCTAGAGTTGGTTCAACTTCCAAACGTCGGATCAGCCCTGCCCAGCCTGGGAGCGCCAACAGCTCAAGTTCAATCAGAGAACCGTACGCTGATGTTGGGACATCCCACTGCCTGAAGACATCAAGCACGACATCAGATGCGCTCATTCCCTGAACACGTTGAAACAATGTGTCCAATCCGTTGAATCCAGGTGGATTGATCAGTCCACCATTCGAAAACAGTTTCTGTGTTGCTACCAGCAAGCCTTCATCACGATTTGGCATTGGCCAATAGGCCATTCCTTGATCGGTGAATGCAGCACATAAGTGAATCAACAAGGGATTCACAATGGCATCCGTGTCATACCCATCCACAAAAAAAACACTGTCACGCAGGCGCTTTGACCGACCTGCAGGAGTTTGTTCAAACGGCGGCAATCGCCTTTTTGCTTCCTGATAAAGGTCCCTTATTTCAGGTAAGTCAAAGTAGCGCTTCTCATCAGCGTACCAACGTAGGTTGGAAATGGTGAGTGGCCGGGATGCTGGATCAAACCAAGCACGGAGCATATCGCATGCATCGTCAGCAAGTGCGACATCAAGATCACCATCAACGATTCGACCGACTTTGCGAAGTGACTGATAGTCGGATTCCAGTAGAAATGGCTGAGTGCCATAAATGCCTGATGCTGCGACAACGGCATCTTCGAATAGTAGATGCTGAAAGGAGTGCAGTGTGTTGTGGTGAATAAATACACCAATCGGCCCCTGCATGGGTAGCAGGTGGGCCGAATGGTCTAGCGCGTGTTCCAGGAAATCCTGGGCAGATGATGCATCATTCATCATGCGCGCTTCCACTTCGAAGATGTTGGGGCGTGTGTCGATGACTTATGTTCATCCAAGCCACCGACAACCAGCTCCGTATCTACAAGCGATGCCTTCAGGGCATCAAGCTTAGCGAGGACTGTATGGTCGACCACACACGCCTCTGAGAAGTCGACATAAACCCGGGTGTACTTTGCCGCGTTTACCCGGATCGCCTTTGCAAGCCCGATGTAGTTTGTGAAAATACCAGCGCCATGGACACACAGCGTGACTTCATCTTCGTGATGATGCTCTTCTACAATCGTCTTCCAAATTTTCAGGAATGGTGCTCCATTGGCGAGGTGGATAACGACATCAAGGATTAGACCAGCAGCAACACCAATGAGGAGGTCCGTCAGCAGCGTGACAACCATCGTGACAATAAAGACAGCCAGCTGTTCACGGCCAACATGCAATGCATGCTTGAACTCATTGACGTGTGCCAGGCGAGTTCCAGTGAAGATTAGCATCCCAGCAAGTGCCGCAAGAGGAATCTTCATCAGGATGCCAGGAATAAGAGCAACGGCAAGCAGGAGGAACGCACCATGCGCAAAGTTAGACCAGCCTGTCTTGGCACCATTATCGATGTTGGACTTGGAGCGGACGACCTCACTGATCATCGGAATGCCACCGATAACTGCAGCAA
>Ga0209597_1001322_pt1 | contig 16255 bp, 10 predicted proteins | sample M_140625_MF_Meta_FD_187316 | JGI IMG/M metagenome (GOLD analysis project Ga0209597, IMG submission 187316) | Freshwater microbial communities from Lake Montjoie, Canada to study carbon cycling - M_140625_MF_MetaG (SPAdes) (version 2) | ecosystem: Environmental > Aquatic > Freshwater > Lake... | reverse complement strand
CGGGTCCGCACCTAGGTGTTCGATGACGTCGCGTCGGGTCTGCTCGGAATCCGCCAGAACAAGCGACGCCGCACGGACACTGCGAGGCACCGTGGTCTCCAAATATCTCCGAAGCGGCGGAAAGTGCGTGTCCGGGAAAAGGACATAACTCAGGTCATGGATCGTGACGACCCCGGGAGCGCGCCATCTTGGCGCGAGTGCAAAATCTGACGAATAGAAAATGTCGGCTCCGCCTGCATAGAGGTCAGTAGGAAACGGCAGCCGCAACCGTTGCAACGCCACGGTCATCCATCGCTCGTCCAGAGGGAGCCGGCGCGTTGAAACTCCCGGCCAATTCTCCGGCAGAGGAATCCGCTTCGGTCCACTCCATAGCAGCGTCAGCGAATGATCTTCGCCATCAACATCGGCGGCGGTGGCCAACGCTCGAACCAAGCCGCGGGTGTAGCGCCCGACACCTGCCGGTTGCCGAACACCCGCCGTGAAGTCGACCGCGATCCTCACTGGTGCGACATCCGCCGCTACTCAGCTTGACTGCGCACGACCGCGCCGCGAAAGTACGAACGCGGGCAGTCCCGCAGCGATGATGCCGTAGTAGCTGATCAGGCGATCCATGAACGCCACGACCACTGCCACCTGGGTAGCAACTCCAAACAGTGGAAGGACACCGAGGAATGCTGCCTCGACACCACCAAGCCCACCCGGAGTCGGAACGATCAGCGCCAGGGAAATCGCCGCGACGATAAAAAGTGCCTCGAGCGGTGTGATCGCAACCCCGAGCGACCGGATAACGCAGTACAACCTACCGGCCTCAGATGCCCATGCCAGGCCCGTGTAGAGCATCAGCAGCGGGATGTTCTTGAAACTCGCGAAGGTGCCTGCGGCAAAACGTTGGTAGGTCTCGTGAATACGCGGCGGGAACATCCTCATCACGCGGTCGCCAAACCGATACATGAGAAAGAGCCCGAGAAGCATGAGCGCGACGCCGGCCCATCCAAGTTCAAGCATTTCACTGATGTGGGAATCGACACGTTGCCCAAGGACCGCAGCACCGGTAATCCCCAGCACGGTGACCAGCATCACAATGTCTGCAATCCGCTCTGCCAGGACCGTTCCAACCGTTCGGCTTATGGATAGTCCGAACTCGCCACGGATCAGGTAGGCGCGATACACATCTCCCACTTTGCCGGGCATCACACTATTCACGAACCAGGACAGGAAGATGATCTCCGTAAGCGGTCGGACGGGCAGTCTCACACCGTTGTCAATCAGCAATCGCTGCCACCGCAATCCTCGAACCGGGAACGTTGTCAGGTAGATCAGGACTGCAAACCCATACCAACCAAGGTCGATGTTCTGAAGCTTCGACCACACATCGGCGGGATCAATGGCACTTGACCGAACGACCCAAATCAGGATTCCGACACCAAAGAGGAAACTCGCCGCCGTCCGCCACGAAAAGAACCGTCCGGAGACGTTCATCGGAGCGTTGTCAATCACACCACCCGCATCCGTTGATGCAGGACTGCGGTCACCTCCGATTGGAGACGCCTTCGCGCGTGTCACGTCTTGTGGTGCGCCGAGAGGCTCAGACATCGGAGTGGCCATCGTTCTTTCCAGGCGGCGGTGTCACGCGAGTGTGGGAAATGCGCCAACCCGAGGTTGCAAGTGGAACCCCAGTCACATCCACCAGTGACTTGCCTTCGATTCAGTTAGCGTGGCACCGTGTGACTTCCCGCCCTCAACGAAACGGTCCGGACGACGACCCGGTGATGGTACTCGGGCCGCACTTATTCGAGCACCGTTTGAGCCAGATCGGTGGCGGCTGGAGCTCGTCGAACTTCAAGCCCTGACGCAAGTTGCGCAATGGTGCACGACACCACTCCTACATGGTCGGTGGCGAGATCAATCAATTCATGATTCGTGAGATCAGTCCGCTTGGCACTTGATCGCGCTCGTCACTGACACTCGAAAGGGCCAACAACAGTCCGACGGTCACGCTCATCCCATGGACAAATAGCACATCAACCAGATTGTGCGTGGCAAGAGCCCCGATACTGCCAAGCGTGCCGAGTGCAATTGCACGTCCGTAACTCGTCGTCGCCGTGCGCCACGCGGTGCGGGTTGATCGCACCGCGACGAGGATGACGATGATGTAGGCAATGCACGCGAATAGTCCCGCCTCAGCGGCGATAGTCAGGTAGTGATTGTGGGCGTGTCCGAGGGCGACGGGCCATTGTGGCAGGCGATATGTGTCATAGGCGGTGTTGTAGTTTCCGATCCCGACCCCCACAATCGGGTTCGCGCTGAACATCTGCCATCCGGCATACCATTGGGAAAGGCGTTCCATCACCGCCCAGTTTTCTGGGGTAAGTGTCATCGAAGCCATCGAAAACACAGAGAAAAACGATCCGAAGATACTGCCAATTCGGTCGGTCACCTCTGAAGGTAGCACCGGCCACAACGCGAGTAGAATTACCGACCCAAGACCGCCGAACGTCAGGACTGCATGGCGGGCACTCCGGCTCTCAATCAGCACGACAGTCAGAATTCCCGTAATTTGTCCCAGCCACGCCCCGCGTGACATCGTGGTGACCAAAGCGACAGCGAGAACGGCGGAAGCACCACCCCAGAACCATCGCGCCGGGCGCGTACGTACGCCAAACAGCGCCACTGACAGCACCAAGGGTAGATGCAGGCCGAGATAGCCGGCATACGGGTTCGGCTGCTCAAAACTTCCGTACGCCCGCATCAGCCACGTCCCGATCATGAAGTGATCTGGCCCCCAGTGCAGCGTCGCCTGCAGCAGGCCATAGACCGCCTGAGAAACCACCGCAGCAGTCATGACAAGAAACATCATCCGCCGGTCGGCAATCCGTACCAGAAGGCTCTGACCGATCAACGTCACACCCGCAACCTCAACCCACTTGACAAGTTCCTTGCCGGCGAGGACCAGGTTTGGTGCAACCACACAGGAAAGGACAAGGAGGCTCAAGAGCAGCCCAATCGCGATTACAAGTGGAGTCAGTGATGGTGATGGAACCCGACCCGCAGCACGAGCCGTACCCCATCCGACAACAAGCAGGAGGAAGACCGCCTCGGTCGGCGTGACATTGACGTTCTGGTAGCGAAAATCGGCGAGACCCTGATACGGCACGGTGAATGCAAGCGCGTAGAGTGCCCACAATGGACGAGCCATGAGCACCGCAACCCCTGCGACGCCGACAAGAAGTACCGATGTCAGGTATGCCGGAATAAGCGCTAGTGCTAAGCCAATGGGGATTGCCACCATCCACGCGGGTGGCGGCGCCGTCTTGCGTGCGAACGCGCCGACACAAATTCCTGGATTGACGGGCAATGCCATAGCCGAACCCGGCAAGGTCGCGGAGCGTGACGTGGTGCGGCCCGACGTCGTGTCGCGTTGCTGATCGGTCGTCAAAGGTTCGCCCAGTCCATCAATCGAACGGGTGGGCGCGACATCCCGCGCCACGACCTTCGGGCCCCCCGAGATCAGTTGTTGGAGTTGACAATCGAACTTCTGTTCGGACTGGCCGGAGGAGGTTTTTCGGTCGAAAAGTCATGGATGAGTAAGAGGGCCCACGTCGCGTAGGAAAGGTCCGAAACAAAGAAACTGTTGTCCACGAGACCGTGGATGGCCCAGACGATGAACGCACCGGTGGTGGCTATAGCCAAGGGGTTGAGATCCGCGGAGCGATTATCGGCGCGGAGCCTCCAAAGTAACCTGACGCCGACAAACATCAAAAGGAGGACGCCAGGGAAGCCCAGCCGTATCCAGAAGTCAAGCAGGAACTGGTGAGGATGCGAAAGGTTCGGCTCCCTCCAGGCCTCGGCACCCATGTAGTTTGGGTACGCGTATACGAACTGGTCCAATCCGAGGCCCAACCAAGGGTGGTCGCGGATCATTTCAACGGCCCCAGTCCAGACGCTGAATCGCAGCAATCCGGTTCCGCCAGACACGAACATGAGCCCGAGCCGCTCCGACCTTGACATCAACAGAATTGCTCCTGCAACTGATGCCGTGAGGAGAATGACGAGCCTACGCGAAAGCCTTAGTTCGATGTGACTCCACATGAGCCACTTGCGACCAATCCACAGGAGCGCAATCGCGACCGCAAGCCACGCTCCACGGGAGTACGTCACTGCCACTCCTGCGACGATGACCACGACGGACGCACGCAACCACCATCGCACCAATCGATGGCCGGTATGCAATGGCCACAGTGCGAGGACGAAGGCGACTGGAGCAACTCTCCCGATAAACAGGGCGAGGTTGTTCGGGCTTGGGTAGAGAGCACGCGCGCGCTCCACACCATCCGCACCGACGAGCCCGACTCCAAGGACCCACTGTCCCAGCGCGAGGGCCGATACCGCGGACGCCCCCAGTACCAGTGCAAAAGCAAGTCGCCGTTCGGCGTCATCACGACTTGCGACGAATCGCGCCAGCAGGAACCACGTGACAGGTTCGATGATGACCTGCCGCCACTCGCGCCAGGCCGGGTTCGGGTAGGCAGACGACGCCGCCGCGACGGTTCCGATGACCCCGAGGGACAACGCAGCAACTACAAGACCATCAAGCTGAACACCCACTCCGGAACTGGCTTGGTTCTCACCGTACGGATCAACATGCCCCGAACGAAGCATCCCCCTGAGGAAGGCAAGTAGCGTCAGCCCGAGCAGGCCTAGTTCGACCGGTGAGAACCGACCGAGAGGCGTGCTGAGCGCTACTGGTGCCAGAGGCAAGATTGCCGGGAAGGCAAGAATGGCATCAGAAATCCAGTCCCGTTGAATCCAGCCGACAGTGAGACCTTTGGGAGCTGTCGTCCCCCCTTCAGCTAGGCCTTGAAATACCTTCGTGCGAGTTGACACATCGCCGGTTGAGGTGCGCGAACCATCATAGGCGGGAGAGAACTCACTGCGCGAGGGTGTGCGATCAATGGGGAGATCTTGTCCCACGAGCAGGTCGCCCGGAACTGCAGGGTCCGCGCGAAAGTAATCAATTCCGTCTATGATCGCGCGTCCGACTGGCGCACGAAAGAGCCAGAGCCCGCCGATTCCGGACGCGATGAGCCCAAGGACGTAGACGGTCTCGGCGGCGAACGTGCGATCCCTCGACACCACGACCCCGTCGAATGCAACCCCGGGAGCCGATGACCCGGTGCCAACGTCGCCGCTGACCGTTAGTTCGAATTCGTGGCGTCCATCCGGAAGTCCCGACGCTACGAGAAAGCGCTTCGCGTCGCCTGACTGTGGAGCCCCGAGGTCGAGCGTCGCTTGACCGAACCGGTTCCGCGGGCGCTCGTTCGCAAGCAGATACGATCCATCGATTGTCACGTACGCCACGCCCCGCGCGGGCCCGACAGAGGTGACCACTTCAAGACGTGTGCCTTCAAATTCAAGGCGAACATGTGCATTTGGAGCCGGTGTCTCACGAAGGACACCACCAAAGGCCTTTGGATCACTTGTGACTTGCCAAGTTCCCTCGTAGCGCACCCCTGGTGCGGATTCCTGCCACATCCCCACACCAAGAAAGGGTGATGCCGCGGACGCCTTCAGTGATGCGTATGCCGGTCTGGTGGACCAATCCTCCCTGACAAGAGCAAAGAATGGTGTTGGGTCGTCCACTTCAGCACGCGGTTGCCTCATGAGCCAGACCGCCATAGGACCAAGCCAGGGCCACTCACGAGCAGCCCGCGCATATCCACCGCTCAGGTGCGCCGCTTGCGTAGCCTCATCGACGCGACCCCACGGCGACGGTCTTCCAGTCCAGGCCGCCGGCTGGGTGTTCCACCCGAACTCGGATATCCAGACCGGTTTGGACGTATCTCGGTGCCTGACCATCACGTCTCGAAATAGCGTGACCCGGGGCAGGTTTGTGTACCAGGCACCCACCTGATGATCATTTGGGCCGGTCCACAAGCCGTAGCCATTTGCGGCGGCGATGTCGAAGAATGGCGCCGCACCGTGAAGGTACATGCGGTCGAAGTACACAAGGTCGTCAAGTCCGGCGGCCGTCGCGTCGTCGGGTTCCAGAGTCTGGGCCAGCGATGCGGTCAGGATGCGCGCCTTTGGATTCCCCTGCCTTGCACCGGTGTAACCGGCGCGAAGGAGTTCCACGTAGGCGGCGGGGTCGACTGGTCGACGTCCCCATTCCTCAGTGAGGTTCGGCTCGTTCCAGATCTGCAGGTACCCGATCTGATCCCGGTAGCGTGACGCGAACGCGGCGGCGAAGTCGGCATAGTCCCGCACGTTGACAGGCGGGTGCGACTTGTATGACCCATCCGGTCGAGACCACGGAGGTGGGAGTTCTAGCCGGGCGATCACCCGCAGGTTCCGGTCGTGGGCCAGCCTCGCGATTGTGTCCCACCGCGTCCAGGTTGGCCGATTGCGTTCGAAGTCCCAGAAGTTGCCTTTGTGTCCGGGTTCGATGTCAGCCCACGACACTTGCTGCCGAATCCAACCGAACCCGGCGTCCTTCACAAGGTCAAGGGTCCGGGCCATCGACACGTCATCTGGTTCAAGTTCGAGTTGCGTGTTCACGGCGTGCGCGGTGACGTCATGTTCCGGAAAAGGCGTGCCTGGGTCTCCATAGACAACACCGCGGTCGAGGATCTGCCGTCCGGCCCATAGACCGAGACCCGATAGTCCGATCGCAATGATCCAGAGGGAAACCCCAAGGCCTTTCCGGATCATGACGGGGAAATAGTTGCGCCATCCGCGACGCAGTCAGGGGCGATCACCAGATCACTTTCGGGCAGCCGCTGCCTTGATCGCGTGATACACCGGTCGAGGCGTGAAATCTGGGTCGACAAGCCGGAAGTAGTACTCCGACTTCGAAGGTGAAATGTCCCCAACTTGACGGAAGTACCAGGTACAGAACACGCCGGCCCATGGCCAGTTTCGACGAGCATAGTCCACGCCTTCAACGGTCCAATCCGCCTGCTGACGGTCCGTAACCCGTTGCCAGATGAGTTCCTCGCGGGGCATGTCCTTTGGGCTTGCGTTCCAACCATATTCGTTGAACCAGACCGCCGTTGCGCCATCTCCATGCTTTTCCATCACCGCACGCAACAATTCCACACGGCGGAAGTTCAGGGTCTGCCTCGACGGTGGGTCTGTAGGGGTTCTGTCCATGCCATACGCGTTCGCAGACAGGATGTCGAACGTACCCTTGGCACCTGCCAGGTACATCTGATCAAGGAAGTCCATCTCATTCAGGTGAATCGGGCCGAGCTCCACATTCATGGCAAGTGGTGCCGCCAGTACCGATGCCTGAGGATTGGCCTCCTTGATCCGTCGGTATGCCACCTTGAGCATGGCCGTGTATCCGACCGGGTCAGGCTTGCCCGTCCACTCCTCGCCTAGGTTTGGCTCATTCCAGACCTGGAAGTGGTTCACCCGACCCTTGTATCGGGACGCAAGCAGGAACAGGAAGTCACCGAAATCGTTCAGGTTGTCGGGTGGTCCCTGTGGGCGTGTCTTGTCCAGCCTCGCCCACGCTGGTGGTCGATCTACACGCGCAATCATCTTGAGACCAGACATATCAGCCAACCGGACAAGTTCATCGAACTTGTCCCAAGTGCTCTGCACATACTTGACGTCGAAGAACTGGCCTTTCCGTGGTTGCTCAATCTCCTCCCACGGGAACTGCTGCTTGATCCAGACGAACCCAGCGCCCTTGATCATTGTCAGGGTCTGTTCGCGTTTCCACGCCTCGACTTCCTTGTGGAGGAAGGTGTTCGTGCCCCAAGGGCTTCCCTCGGTGGCTTGTGCCGCGCGCGAAGGCGCCGGCAACGACGGAGGGTCAACCGATCCCGGAATGCATGCACCCAAGAGCGGCATAGATAGTGCGGCGCCTACGACCGCCCGTCGTGTTATGTGGAGGTCGCGGCTGAAAACTTTCACGCCCACACCCGAAGTTTCACCCACTACCCATGAACGGGCGAAATGGATCCAAGCGTGACACTAAGTCGATTCAGGCTGGAGCCGGCGTTGGCAGGGACGTCAAGGCAACCGACAGAACAGCATCCATCTGTTCAACAAACACAAAGGTGAGATCACGTTGTACGTCGGCCGGGATGTCAATGATGTCCCGACGGTTCCTTTCAGGCAGGATCAAGGTTCGTACTCCCGCGCGGTGAGCGGCAAGCGCCTTCTCCTTGACTCCGCCGATCGGCAAAACACGGCCACGCAGCGTTATTTCGCCAGTCATCGCGACATCACGACGAGCAGGTCGACGGGTGGCCGCAGATACGAGCGCGGTCGCGATCGTGATTCCCGCCGAAGGACCATCCTTCGGAGTGGCCCCCGCCGGCACGTGGATATGGATATCCATACGTTCATGAAAATCTTCGGGAAGATTCAAGGCGGATGCCTGGCTGCGTGTATACGAAAGTGCTGCCTGCGCCGATTCGCGCATCACGTCGCCGAGTTGGCCGGTCAGGACGAGACGGCCCTTCCCTTCCATCAAGGTCACTTCAACCGTGGTGATGTCACCGCCGACTGATGACCATGACAGTCCTGTCGCAACCCCGATTTCGTCGGCCGCCGAGGCCGCCGTATGGCTGAACCGGCGTGGTCCCAAATGCTCTCGGATTAACGTTGGCGTGATGGTTATGGGTCGGACCGCCTCCAAGTCTCCACCTTCACTGACCGAAGGCTCGACAGTATCGGCACCTTGAGAACCTACCGCGATGGCAGGGGCTACTGCCTCACTTGCACCGTCAATAGAAGGTGCGATCGGGTCTGGCGGAGGCAAGAGATCGGCGACTTTCCGAGCCATCTTCCGACAGATGGTCGCCAGCTCACGTTCAAGGTTCCGAACTCCAGCCTCACGTGTGTATTCCCGGATAACACGACGCAACGCCGCATCATTGAATTTCACGTGCTTGTCGGTGAGGCCGTGTTCAGACCGTTGCCGACCAACCAGGAAGTTGCGTGCGATGTGCAACTTCTCTTCTTCGGTGTACCCGGGAAGGTCGATAACCTCCATCCGATCACGCAACGGAGATGGCACCGTGTCCAACTGGTTGGCGGTGGCAATGAATATCACCTGTGAGAGGTCGTAGGGGACCTCGAGGTAGTGGTCGGAAAAGTTCACATTCTGCTCGGGATCAAGGATTTCAAGCAACGCACTGGAAGGATCCCCACGGAAATCCATTCCAAGCTTGTCTATCTCATCGAGGACGAAAACGGGGTTCACCGTCCCCGCCTGACGCATTCCCTGAATGATCCTGCCCGGCAACGCGCCGATGTACGTGCGCCGATGGCCACGCAACTCTGCCTCGTCCCGGATGCCTCCGAGGCTAACCCGCACAAACTTGCGCCCCAGAGCGGTTGCGATGCTTCTGCCAAGGCTCGTCTTGCCGACACCCGGTGGCCCGACGAAACACAAAAGCGGAGTGCGCATCCGCGAACTGAGTTTGCGCACCGCGAGGTATTCGAGGATCCGCTCCTTCACCTTGGGCAACCCGTAGTGATGTTCCTCGAGAACCCGGGAGGCGTTGGAAATTGAGAGAAGGTCGTCAGTACGCGTCGACCATGGCAAGGCAACTAGCCAATCGAGGTATGTGCGGATAACACCAACTTCTGGCGACGCTGACGGCATGGTCTGTAAGCGATCAAGCTCCCGGTTGGCCCGCTCGGCCACGATCGCAGGCATGGAAGCGCCGGAAATCTTCGTCCGGAGTTCGTCATGGTCGCGGTTTCCTGCGTCCAGGTCACCGAGTTCTTTCTGCAGGACCTTGAGTTGCTCCCTGAGGAAGAATTCCCTCTGGGTAGCATCCACTTCGTGCTGTGCCTGCTGGTGGATCTCACGTTCCAATTCGAGGAGCCGGAACTCCCGTTCGAGGATTGTCTCGACGTGCGAAAGTCTCGCCACTGGATCAAGCATTTCCAACGTTGCTTGACGCTGCCCAAGTTCGAGGTTGACCGTGGACGCGACCATGTCGGCAAGACGACCGGGGTCGTCGACATTCATCGCAGCGACAACCGTGTCCTCGGCGAGGTTCTTGCTCAACTTCGCACACTTGTCAAGCAATTCGACAACTCGTTTGACCTGATCACTATGGTCGCCGATGCTCGGAGGAGGCTCTTCCGTCACGACCGCCCGGACCAGCAAGAACGGTTCGGTGTGGACGGTCTCTAGCAAGCGCAGGCGCCGTTGCCCCTGAACGAGGACGGAGGAGTTGCCGTTTGGAAGTTTCAGGACCCGTCCGATAAGGGCCTCGGTACCAATGACATGCAAGTCATCAAGGTCAACATCATCCAAGTCAGGGTTACGCTGTGCAACGATGCATACCGTGTGACCATGGCTGAGTGAGTACTCGATGGCCCGAAGCGAGCGCGGACGCCCGACCGGTAGCGGAGACACCATGTGCGGAAACAGCACCAAGTCCCGCACCGGAAGTACTGCGATCTCAACGACCTGAATTGACCGGGGCCGACGCACTCTCGATTTCGGGCGCACTGCGATCGCCTCTGCGACCTCACCCGGCACCTCGGCTGCAAGGCGGGCAGCCTCTGCAGCGCCACGGACGGCACGCTTGCGGGGCAGCGGTCGGACAGCGGCTTGGTCAGTCGGTTCACTCATGAATATGTTTTCCGGTCATGCCATCCGTCAAAGGTCAACATTGGCCATGCACGGAAACCTCTTTTTCAAGACTACAGGGTATCCGCCACGCATCGAAGGTGTTGGTGAAGTGATAGACCCGCTCGGGTGCATCAATCGCCTCCAGAGGCTCCCTTCAAACGCGGCAGGACTCGTGCCAGTAATTCGCGGGGATTTTCAGTCAGGATCGTTGCGTGTTCCCGTTCCGGAATACCGGCCCCGAGGAGCACCAGGCGTTGGAAGCGTGATGAGAGCAGGTCTCCAGGCTCGTGGCAATCACTATTGAGGAGCAACCGCCCTCCCGCCGCGCGCACTACGGAGGACACATGCCCATTTGCGTACGCGTGGCTCTTCCGGGCTGATATTTCAATGAAACAGCCTCTTTGAGCCGCTCTCTCAGCCTCTTCAGAAGTGATAAGCCCCGGGTGGGCGAGGATGTCCACATCCTCAGCGTCAATCGCCGCGCTATTGGTTCCCGGTTCCACAGGCTCGGCAATGGTCTCCCCGTGGACGACGACAACGGCGGCCCCCGCCGACCTTGCCCTCCGCGCCAACTCTGCAATGGATCCGGGAGGCACATGAGTTAGTTCGACGCCGGGAAGTGCCACGATTGGCCAGTGGTTCCGGGCGACCTCGCACTCACGAGCCAGCTGACCAAGGACCTCCTCTAGGTTTCCGGGACCGGCGTGATCGGTAACCGCGATCACTCCATACCCCGCCACAACGGCCCGGCGAATTAGTTCGGACGGAAGCAGGACTCCGTCCGAGAAGAAACTGTGCGTGTGAAAGTCCGAGATCACGACCGCGCCTCCGATGCCCCGGGATGGTAGCGGCTTGGAATGGTGGTGCGGACACCGGATTACGCGACAGGCACCACGACTTGGTGGTCGTGACGTACCATTAGGACTTCAGGGGGAGGTTCGTATGGATAACCCCATCTTGTCTTTGATTCTTCCATTTGTCATTGTCACGGTCATCCTGATCGGCGCCGCGTACGCCGTGCTGAGTGCCCGAAACCAGCGTCAACAAGTTCACGCAGCTGGAACCCTCCGCGAGGCAGACGTCGAGCGGCTCATGCGCGACGCCTCAGAAGAAGCGGACCGCCTCATAGAGGAGGCTCGTTCACGCGCCAAGGAACTCATTCTTGAGGCGAAGGAAGACTCGGTTCTGCACAAGGCCGAGGCTGAGCGCCACGCGCGCGAACGTCAAGCGGAAATGCAGAAGCGCGAACAGCGCATGGCCACGCGCGAGGAGCATCTTGAACGAAAGGTTGAACAGTTCGAGAAGCGTGAGAGATCCCAAGTTGTCAAGGAGCAGTTGGCGGACCAGAAGACCGCCGAGGCCGAGGCACTTCGGGCATCACAGCTGCGCGAACTTGAGCGCATCAGCAACCTGACTGAGGAATCTGCACGCGCTGAGCTGATCGCTCGCATCGAAGGGTCCGCCCGCGAAGAAGCCACCCAGCGGATCAGGGAAATTGAGCAGCAGACCAAGGAAGAGGCGGCACGCCGGGCCCGTTGGATCGTCGCTCAGGCAATCCAACGCTGTGCGTCCGATACGTCAATTGAATTGACCCAGACGTCCGTATCGATCCCGAGTGAGGAAATGAAGGGACGGATTATCGGCAAGGAAGGCCGAAACATCCGCGCCCTGGAGGCAGCAACTGGTGTCGACCTGATCATCGACGACACCCCTGAGACGGTCATCCTGTCCTCCTTTGACCCAATCCGACGCGAAATTGCGCGGGTTTCACTGCTCAAGTTGCTTTCGGACGGAAGAATCCATCCCACTCGAATCGAGGAATTGGTCGCAAAGTCCAAGACCGAAGTCGAGCAGCAGATGAAGGACGATGGCGAGCGCGCCGCGTATGAGGCCGGGGTTCCCGGGCTCAACGTTGAGCTGGTAAAGCTCCTAGGTCGCCTGAAGTTCAGGTCTTCCTATGGCCAGAACCAGCTGCAGCATTCACTGGAAGTCAGCTTCCTGGCAGGCGCAATGGCTGCAGAGGTGGGCGCGGATATTGCGGTGTGTCGACGGGCAGGGCTACTGCACGACATCGGCAAAGCCCTTGATCACGAAATCGAAGGCCCTCATGCTCTCATAGGCGCCGACTTCGCTCGAAAGTATGCTGTGCCGCCACGTGTTGTCCACGCAATTCAGGCTCACCATTTTGAAGTTGACCCGCAGACCGTCGAGGCTTTCCTTGTCGCTGCGGCGGATGCGATTTCTGCATCCCGACCTGGCGCACGGCGCGAAACCGTTGACAATTACATCAAGCGTCTCGAGGCACTTGAAGGGGTTGCAAGCAGTTTCTCAGGTGTCGACAAGGCGTACGCACTCCAAGCCGGCCGGGAAGTTCGCATCCTCGTGAAACCTGATCAGGTCAACGAGGATGAGGCCTGGTCGCTAAGCCGCGACATCGTCAAGCGGATTGAGGAGACCATGGATTTCCCGGGTCAGATCAAGGTGACGGTGATCCGCGAGACCCGTGTGGTGGACTACGCTCGGTGACCGAACCCAGGCAACTTCGACCGTTCGGCCAGATCGATCTCCACCTGCATTCGACCGCGTCGGACGGAACGCTGGCACCTCGCGCAATCGTGGAACACGCCGCGCTGATCGGCTTGCAGACAATCTCAATTACCGATCACGACAGCATCGGCGGCGTTGCCGAGGCGCAAGCAACCGGAAGAAGCCTCGGCGTTGACATCGTTACTGGCGTCGAACTGAGTGCCGATGCACCGGTAGGCGATTGCCACATTCTCGGGTATCACGTTCGGGTCGATGATCACGACTTCACGAACTGGCTTGAGACGCGGCGCACCGCGCGAATCGAACGCGGGCAGGAAATCGTCAAGCGCGTCAACGCGGAGCTACGTCGCCGAGGTTCGGGAACCGTACCCCAACTGTGGTGGGATGACGTTGCAAAGCGTGCCAACATCGCCGAAGGTGGGGCCGTAGGACGTCCTCACGTTGCGGATGCCCTCGTGGCAATCGGCGCGGTTACGAGCCGCGACGACGCCTTTGCCACGTTGCTCGGAAACGGGATGGCTGGCGACGTGCACTACGACCGGGTGAAACCGAACGATGTCATCGACACAATCCGCCAGGCCGGAGGTGTCGCGGTCCTCGCTCACCCGACCTATTTTCCGGACTTCGAACGGCAACTCCCTGCCCTCATCGAGGCTGGTCTCGGTGGTCTGGAATGTGTGTACGGCGACTACTCACCTCACCTTGTCGAGCAACTTTGCAAGATTGCGACCTCACACGGGCTTGCCATTACGGGCGGTAGCGACTTCCATGGCCCGGGACTAAAGGCCGGGAGCGGTGAGATAGGCGTGCCCAACGTCTCAGCCGACCTGCTGGAACCACTTCTCGCCCGATCAACTGCAACGCCCCTGTAGCCACCGTTGCCAATTGGGCCGTCAATGGATCAGGCGAACCGTTCAATCTGGGACGACGTTTGTTCGATGGTGGAACTGTTATCGATCACCAGGACAGGTCTTGACTTGCCCAAACGCATCGATGCGGAAACAAATTGATCGATCCAAGCCCCAACTGAACCCTGCGAAGACATTCGTCGCCGGGCTTCCTCGCGACTCATCCCTCGACCCTCGAGCCGGTCGAGCACGATTGCGGTGTCAGCAACGACAATCCACAATTCGTCACACCTGTCAGAACCACCGCTCTCGACGATCTTGACCGCTTCGATAATCGCCGCCGGCAAACCCAACGCACGGGATCGCTCCAAGAAAAGGTCCTGTTGGGCGTGGACGCGTGGATGGACAAGCATCTCTAGATCACGCCGTGCCGACGGGTCAGCGAACACAATTGCACCGAGAGCGGCGCGGTTCACACCGTCAGGCGCCATCACGCTCGCTCCAAACCGGTCCTCAAGAGCTCGGCGGAGGCCCGCGTCCTCGCGGTACAAATCGTGGACGACGCGGTCAGCATCAATGACGCCAGCACCTCGAGAGGCGAGGACCGTCGCAACCGTCGACTTCCCGCTACCGATGCGCCCGGTGAGCGCGATTGTGCGCATGGGTTGAGTGTACGACTGACATCGGCGAGTGGCGCGACTAATGCCCGGGACAACCGAGTTGTGCCGACTCTGCCCCGGTTATGCGCGAGCGAACCTTGCGGGCCTGCGATTCAATGGCAGACTATGTTTGTACGCGGATGGAAGTCACCCAGTCAGCCGACGTTCCAGATTTTGCAATTTCGGCGGATCCCCCGATCCGATCCCGAAGGGTCGTCGTACTGCGCTTGGTCAGGACTGCACTCAGCGGCCTGGTGTGGTTTGCAATCGTCGTCGTATTGCTTGGCGTTGGGGCCGCGGCGGGGAGTACCGCTGTGTGGGCCACCGACGCGAAAGTGCCGCCCCAAGTGGCAGCCTTCCTGCGACGCACCGGTGTTGCGATGCCAGTCCGAGCGGTACAAGTGGAACAGGCGCCGGTAAAGTCCGGTCTCTACGACAGGGCGCTGGTGACGGGGATCTATGACCGTGCATCACCGTCGATCGTCGAAATAACCACCAGTCGGGGCGAACGTCGCGGTTCCGGTTCTGGAGTGCTTATATCTCCAAATGGAACGGTTCTCACCAACTACCACGTCGTTCGTGATGCGACATCCATCGAAGTGACGCTTCTTGATCACACACGTCTCGTGGCGACCATGCTCGGCAGAGATCCACAGGATGACATCGCATTCCTCCGACTGGAGGACGCCCCACCATCGTTGCAAACTCTGACGCTTGGTGACTCTGACGAATTGCGACCAGGTGAGTTGGCCATAGCCATAGGGAATCCGATTGGTCTTGACCGGAGCATCAGTGTCGGCGTGATCTCCGGACTTGGCCGGACGTTGCGTGATGGCGACCGTCCAATGCGTCACATCATCCAGACAGACGCGACCCTGAACCCCGGCAACTCGGGAGGAGCCCTGCTAAACGCTGCGGGCGAAGTGATCGGGATTACGAACGCAATCGAGCGCGCGGCCGGTCGAACTGGATTCGGCGGTATTGGGTACGCGGTTCCTTCGTCATCGGTCAAGCGCTTTGCCGACCGCCTCCTTGCCGGGGAACACATCCGTCACGCCTGGCTTGGAATTTCCGGGCAGGATGTCACCCCATCGGCCGCCCGCGAACTTGGAGTGACAGTCTCGAGGGGTGTCGCCATTGGATCGGTCGTCGGTGTCGGACCCGCCGCAAGGGCCGGTCTCCGAAAGGGTGACGTGATCACGGCAGTCGACCGCGCACCTGTGGAGACCATGGACGCCTTTGGCGCTTATCTGGACCGCACGTACCGGCCTGGAGACCGGGTCACCCTGACCATATCTCGTGGGAGCGAGACCATCGAGACGATGGCAACTCTGGAGCCGTGGCCGGAAGGCGACATGGCCCCGTGATTACCGGCCCCTTCATGGCCCGCGCACTGTCATTGGCAGCTGGAGCGCTTGGACGGACCAGTCCCAATCCATCGGTCGGGGCGGTGATCGTTTCGGATGGCGTCGTCATTGGAGAAGGCGCGACGCAGCCGTACGGTCAGTCGCATGCCGAACCCGTTGCGATTGGGTCTGCCAGAGACGCTCGCACGCACGGTTCGACGATGTTCGTGACCTTGGAACCTTGCAATC
>Ga0209597_1001321_pt1 | contig 16257 bp, 25 predicted proteins | sample M_140625_MF_Meta_FD_187316 | JGI IMG/M metagenome (GOLD analysis project Ga0209597, IMG submission 187316) | Freshwater microbial communities from Lake Montjoie, Canada to study carbon cycling - M_140625_MF_MetaG (SPAdes) (version 2) | ecosystem: Environmental > Aquatic > Freshwater > Lake... | reverse complement strand
ATGTCCCTCTCTTGATTTAATCATTTGTTATTATGCTCCGTAACGGAATAATACAAAGTTATTCGCACCTAAAGTACAAACAGCACGCTCAGATAAGAAGTTAACTTCCATTGCATCTAAGTCACTATTTTGAGCACCTCCGGCTGAACCTGTAATCCAAGTCTTATATTTTCTATCTTCTGCTTCAGAAGCACGATATCTAACATGTAAGAAAGGTCGCTTTGCATTTTTACCCATGATTTGGTCATATACATTAGTTGAACCTGCAGGAACAAGTAGTCCTGTAACATTCCCTGATGCATTTGAACCTGTAGGCATAGCACCACGCATTGTTGGGTCATTTAAGTATTTCCAATCAGTCTTGTAGAAATCATAACCTCTTCGGAATCCTGTAAAGCCTAAGTTTAACGCCATGTCTTTGTCATTGTCAAATAGACCATAAGAAGTACCACCTGCTCCATAAGAGTTTTGTGCTGCTAACATATCGTCAATGTCAAATCCAAAATCACGATTAACAAATAGTACGTTTTCTTCAATAGCACCTTGCTTATCTAAACGAGAAATAACAGTATCCCAATCAGAAAGAGATTGTGGATTACCACCACCCCATACATTTCCACGACTATTTACTACATAGAAAACTCCTTCAGAACCTCCGGAATTTGCAGTACCTGCAACGCCTACTACATTGATTGCACCTGAATTTAGTTCAGCAGGAACTGCTTCAATCATTGCAGTTTCAAGATAGTCTTCAAAACGTAAACGAGTTTCATGCTCTGACTTTAAATACCAAAGGTATCCTGAAGCACCATTTTCAGTAGTTACTTCAACCCAACCAATTTGAGCCATGTCTGAACCATTTACTGCATACTTATCTTTAATGATAATAGGTTTGTTAGAGAAGATTTCATCTTCAGCCTCTAAAGAACCTGTCATTCCATTTGTTCCTTTTTTAAATTCTGAGCCATATACCCAAACAGAACAAGTTGAAGCAACAGCAAATGCTTGACCACCTGCTTCGTAATAAGCAACTGCAAGAGTATATGATGTTGATGATACGATAGTAGGAGTAGCAGTAACAATTGCTTTATTTGATAATCCTGTAGCATTATCATAAATCATAACTGTTTGGTCCTTACGGATTGCAATATTATTTCCTGTTGCAATTGAACCTGTTCCTGTAGCAGGAACAGTAATGGTAAATGTAGCAGTATCCGCATTTAATGCTGATAAAGCAACACAGTTTGTGTACTTAGTGTGTAAACGACCTTGTTCAGCCCATTTTATTTGGTCTGAGTTTGACGGCATCTCTGCTCCTACCATACGCAAGAATGAAGATACTGTACGATTACCATAACGCTCAAATTCTTTTTCATAAGTATCAGGAAGATACTGAGTTAAGAAGTTGAAGTTAGTAATGTAGTTTGTTGATGTTGGAACTTGCTCCGAACTAGGAGTAAGACCAAAAGTTGGTGTTGATAATATTGACATTTTTTTTTGTTTTAGTTTTTAAATTCTTTTTATACTTCTAATTTTTAGTCCGTTTCCGGAGTCAGGGCTTAGAGACTTGACCTGTACGCCTTCGGTTCTTGAACCTGCTTCAGATACTTTACGTTCAGACATGTTTATGTTTTTTATCTTACGCGTAACATCATCCGTTGCATCAGCTTGTCCTTGTTCATAAAAGAACTTAGCAAACTTTTCAGGGTTCATTGCCATAGCTAACGATTTATGATATCCCTCTGCGTCTTTCATTAAACCATTTTCATCTAAAAACTTATTAATAAAGTTTTGTGGTGATGAATGATTTTTTTTAATCTCGCTTAGATTACCGGGAGAAAATGAAAATTTCTTGTCGTTTATGTTGAAATCAAAACCTTTGAAATCATCGTTCAAAACTTCATTTGTCTTTTGGTCGAACCATTCTCGCTTACGCTTGTTTGATTCCTCAATAGTCGCTGCTTCCTTTGTGTATTGTTTGTATGCCTCGAATACTTCCTTTTCTTCATCCGGAACATCTAAACCTCTTGACTCAAGGGGTGCAGAGTATTGTTCTTTCTGTTGATTGAAGTACTTCTTAGCTTCTCCAATAGCCTTTTTCTTTGCAATCTTTGTTTTCTTAATAAAAGAATCATCATCTAAATCTTCATCGAAATAATAATCTTCCATTAATGCATCTATATCATCTGAATCCAAATCTGAATTTGTAGAATGTAGATATTGCTTTAATAGGTCATCAGAATCCATATTGTCAAAATCCTTATTTAACTTTATGTAATCTTCAAACCCTCTTCCTGTGTCCTTCTTATATTTCATATAAGCAGCAACATCGGAAGGAATTTCTTCTGTGATATTTCTTTCAGCCATTAATTCATCAAATGAACTAATTTCTTTATTATATCTTTTTCCAATATATGAAAGAACTCTTTCTTCGCTTAATTCATCTTCAGGTTCAAATTCTTGTTCCTGTTCTTGTTCTTGCTCTTGCGGTTCAAAATTATTACCTATCGATAATGATTCTTCGTGCTTTGCAAGTAATTCTTCTTCTATTTGAGCAACTCCTTTTTCTTCTGCTCCGTCTAGCAATCTAACTTTCATTTCCATTTTATTTGATTTTATTTTTTACAAAGTTATATAAAAAAATTTAATATTTTAACGAGGTGAAAATTCTCCCATATCAAATCCATCTAAACTATCTTCATTTGACTCAAAAGTCATAGGTCTGCCTTGAGGAACATTGAATCCATCTAAATCATCTTCACTATTTTGGAAGTCTATAGGAGATAGATTATTCTTTCTTTGATTTATTAATTTTGATTGTTCAGTATTTTGTTGGCTTATTCTTTTTGCTTTAGCATCTTCTCTCTCATTCTCTCTAGTCTTCAAGTTGTTTTGCTGTAAGCCACCTAATTGCATATTATAGTCAAACTCTACTGCCATCAAATCTTTTTTGAGTTGAGCTTCTGCTGTTAATTGCTGAATAGTAAATTGAACCTCTGCTTGTTTTAATTTTAACTTAGCCTCAGATTCCATTTGTATTTTTTGAATAGCAGTCTGCATTGCCATTTCTTGAGACTTCAATTGCTGCTGCGCTTGCATTGCTTGCATCTGCATTTTATTTTGGTCTTCCCTATCTTGCTTCTGACTTCTCTTCATCTTCAACAATTGATTTGCAAGTTTAAGATTTCTCAACTCTCGAATATCAATAGCATCTTCAAGATTTATATCGCCCTTAGACAAAGCCATTTGTATGTTTGCTTCAAGCTGTGCTTTTTGCTCTTCATCAGGTGATACTTCAATGAAAATTCCAAAGTCATAAATATACAAATCGGAAATATCATTTAATATTGATACATTATACTTTCCAATTTTATTTGCAAAATCATCTTTGAAATCAGCATACTCTAATATATCTCCTACTCTATAAGTTAATGCTTCTGCTAAACTTCTATAGATATATAGACCACCTTCAAGTATATGTCTTGTTGCTGTATTTGAATTTAATGCTGCTAATTTTTGAACTCCCACTAATGAATTAGGGTCAGGCGTACTTCCATCTCTTGCCTCATTCAATCCTGTTACAGACCTAATCATATCCATATAATGGTTGTAATTAGATATTAACATTTGAGTTTTGCTTAATCCTGAATTTGAAGTTAATTGAGTAATAGGAACTTTTGCATTGTTAAAGTCACCCTCTTGAGTATAACTTCTTCCAATAACACTACCCGTTTGGAAATACAGTCTTAATGCATCTTCAGGGTTGTATGCAGCACCTGTACCCAAGTCTACTTCATTTAATCCGTCAGCGTCAATAAATACACCATCAGGGACAACTCTTGCAATTACTTGCTGTAGTTTTAAATGCGTTATTTGTATCAAGTCAGTAAATGGTATCATTCGTCTAACTAAAGACTCTATGTTACCTTTATACATACGAGGAGCGTTAGCAACATAATTTGGTAATGCATGTTGAGATGATGATTTAGGGCGGACCATATTTTGAGCCATTTCCCACTTAAGGATAATGTTTGTTCCCATTACCATTACACCATCATACCAAACATCAATGGTTTTTTCAATTTTAACAAAATTGTTTTCCTCCATCATTTCAGTAGGAGGATTAAAGGTGTCATCTTTTTCAATAACCCTTGAACCACCGCCTTCAAGCAATTTCTTTTTATATACTACTTTCTTTGTTGTTTTATAATTAAAATAAAGTAGCGTACAAGTATCTTTGTAAAATAAACTGTTCTCGTAAAATTGAGATACATTATAATAGTCATACCAACCTTGACTGCTTTTAGATATTTTCTCTAACTCTTCTTTTTTTAATGAAGGTTTAATCTTTAATAGTTCTGTAATTGGAAGTGTTTTAATTTCACCCCAATAAAAACAATCATCAAAAGTTGGTGACTCAGTATAACTATAAACAACATTAGCAGGGTCTACATATGAAACGTTTACACCTGAACCTAAAAGAAATTCATGTTTTGCTATACCAATGCCTATTACCGTCAAGTCATAGTCTATTCTTTTTCTAGTGTCTTGGTAATGGTTTTCATCAAAGATTGTATTAATAGCTTCTTCTTCAGCAATCTCAATAGCAGGCTTGTAATTTAACTGCATATAAAGCATTAACTCTTCATCTGATTTAGGTAAATCTTCAGGGGGCATGATGAATGGATTGACTCCTGTTTTTTGTTGAATAACTTCAAGTGGAGCTTTTGCTACCATTTGTCCTTCAACCATGTCTTGAAATCTGCTTCTTTTTTGTTGCGACATTGCGTCTTGTGAATATGCCTTAACTTTAAATAGTCTATCCGACATACCATTAACCACAATATCTACAAACTTTGGAAGAATAGGAACAGGTGTCCAATCTAAATTTAGATAAGATAAGTCACCATCAATAGCTAATTCATTTTTGTATTTTGCAATAGACTGTTCTCCACGAGCATACAATCTGAGTCTATGGAAATCTCTCCATTGATTATAAAATCTACAAGACCCGCCGTCCTTGCGAAACCATTCATACGAAATTGCTTGTCCAACTTGAAGGCCAAATTTTTCTGTTGCTTTTTCGCTGTCTGTTGCTAACTGACTTGGGAAGGAAGCAGATGTTATGTCTATTATCGTATCTTTCATTCAATTAATTGACTTGTATTTCCATCATTACTATATCTTGCAAAGTTAATGCTAATTTTTGATTCTTTTTTCTCAGGTATGTATATATGTTTTTGATTAGCCATTATAGCTAATCCCGAGCTAATTGAAGCGTCAAACTTAGTCCTATCGTTTATATCAAATTTAGCCCAATCTTCTAGTGTTCTTGTAAAAGGCATTGTGCCTATTTCATCTGAATCCCTGTAGTTACCTGCTAAGTCCATTCCTATAAATTTCTCTATATAGGACTCAATAGCAGACGCGTGTGATTGCTTTACATCTTCAGATGAGTTTGGTATACCACCAAGTTCGCGTTCTGTCTTAGACAACTTATTATATAACTTATCAGGTCTATTCAAACAAAATCCCCTATATCCTCTATTTTTAAAATGATATAGTAGCCTTGGCTTATTGTTTTCTATTAGTATAGGCATGCCATAAAAAATACAAGCCATTAGTACTTCTTCAAAAAATATCTCCGCAGTTTGCGGTCTTGCAATATACTCTAAAAAAAATTCATTTACAGGAGCTTCATCCATGTGGAATTTTGTCATTCCATGTAACGATCCGTTTGAACCCCTACCACCTACTACAGCAGATATGTCATAGGAGTCACATCCAAATGAACCCATGTGTTCATTTCCGGGATGAGCAGTACCATTTCTATTATATACATTATTTTGTATTGATTTGCTTGGAATCCAACTAACAGAGAATCTTCCTCTTGAATCAGGTGTCCATATAACCTTTGAGTCTTGCACACCATCTCTCCAATGAAAGCTACCACGAGTGGTATGATGTTCTCTTATTGTTGAATCATTGTAATCAATTTGCTGATATATCTTTGTTAGATTAAATATCGATTGTTTACTTTCATCCCTGAAAGCGTGTGATTCTGTTCTTGGAAACTGACGGTAAAATTCATTTAATGCATCAGCATCACTTTTTAAAGAATCAACTTCCGCTTCCCAATAGTCAATAGCACCATTCTTTATTAATATCTTATCTACTCCTAGTATTGGTTCTTCAGGAGCATTAAATACAGGCATACCATACAAGTCAATGAACCCCTCCATGTTCCATTCCATAGGAATGAACAATGAGTACAGTCCACTTTTAGTTTGCCCGTTTGCATTTCTATGTAGCACCGAAGAATCTTCATAGATGTCTTTAAAGTTACTACCACCCTTTGACAAAGCATTTGAGGTTGAACCCATCATGCACTTACCAATAATCTTAGAACCCAATCTAAGGCAAGTTTTAGTTACTCGCCAATTTTCTTTAATGTTATTTGGTCGCAGCCATTTTCCACTCTCGTCATGAGCCAAGAACAATAGCTTTTCTCCGTCATAAGAGTTGTCTTCTGTATTCTTCCAATCTATTGATGTATCTAACCCTTCAATGCTATCTTGCTCAGAATTATACATGTTCTTTTTTGTAATCTTTGATGCAGGTATACGGAAAGACAACTCAGTTTTAGGTTTGTCCATACCATCCATAATAGGCTTAAAGAAAAATGGAAGTCTACTGTTAATTGGAACAACTTTGTCTGTAAACATCTTTTTAGCATCCGCTCCTGTTTTAGATAGTATTCCAACCCTTGAATCTCTTGCAAGAGTACCAACATTTATACATTCAGAAGATGCCATAAAAGAAAATCCTGAACGTCTTATCTTTAAGTATATCATTCCAAACGACCTATTGTCAGCACGACATGCTTCCCAATAAATCCAATATATTCTATTAGCTTCTCTAAAGTCAGGGTATCCAACGTCAATACTTGCCCATTGTAAGTACATGTAATGAGAGCCTGTAATGTATGTCGGCTCTCCATTGTTCATAAACCAAAAGCCACGCTCTCTGTAATCAAATTCATTCTCAATGTAGTCTACCAATCTATCTTTAAATTGTGACGGCATTTCATTCCATTGGAAAATTGATTGTATCTTTGACAGCTCTCTTGGTAAGTCTTCTCTCTGCCAATACTGTTCAGATTTTTTATCGCTTCTTTTGTATACCTTCTCGGGAACAGGAGGGAGTCCTATATTTAACCCTGATATATTTACTATTTGACCTACCTGTCCATTTTTAGATATAACAACTATGTCGTACTTGTCATCATAGCCATATATCCAAGACCTTGCCCTATTTTTATTGGACAGTATAGATGGTGATACAAAATCTTTTTGTATACTATATAAGTTATTTTGACCGTCTTTCTGCAAACCCTTGTTTAGTATCTGTTTTACTTATTCCCTTTTCTAAATGCTCAAGACCTTCTCTTTCTTGTTCTATTCTATTTAGTATCTCAAAAGCATCAAATATTGCTAACTTTTTTGTCATAGCAGCATTCTTTAATCTATCTGCAGCCAACTCATCATCAGAATCTTTTTTAATAATATTTTCTTCTGCGACTTTTATTAACTGCTCAACCGCCTTATGACCTGCTGCAATAATTTTTAGCTTTATTTCTTTTGTGTCCATTAATTTAATTTCATTGTTATTTGATTGTCTATTATTCTGTACATTTTTACATCGTCAACAGTAAACTCATATTCGCTGTCGGGTGAAAAGCATACTATATCACCCTTGTTTATTCCTTTACTAATTAAATAATCATTTGGATATAACATCTCACCCATTAAAGGCTCATCACTAAATGGTTTCTTTATATAAGAGTCAATAGCATCTATTGGCTTAACAAAACAATACTTATCGTAAGAATACCATACATCATCTTTTTTGTACATATAGAATTGGTCGGGTTCAATGAAGAACTTGTCGTCTTTAAAAAAACTCTTACCACTCTTTTGATTTCCCTTCATGTCATAATAGTACTTGAATACATTATGATGAACAAGCAATATGTCGCCTGAAGATATTGGGCCTTTGTAACCTAATGGGACTTCTATTACCTTAGCAAATCTATTTGAAGATATATAGTCTTCTTCAGATGTACTTGTAATAACTTCTAATCCACTAATGGTTTTTGTATTGTTGTACCTCTTATTTATTAAAGATTCAACAATAAAATAAAATGGGGATTTCATTAATAAAATATATTGTATTCAATAGAGATTGGAATAGTCTGTGTAAATTCTTTCCATAAAAGAATCTCATTTAATTCGTTTATGATGAATATTTTTATAGATTGAGTAAAGTCTTCAAGTTTAATTAAATGTATTTCATATGTGTCACCTAAAACTTTTTGTCCTACGATATAATGCATTGCACCTCCTTTATAGTCAGGTCCAACAGAAATTTTTCTTATTTCCATGTTCTAAATATTATGAATACGAACAGCACGCACATTGGCGAGGTAGTTCTTACCGCTGTTGCCTGCGGAATTACCGGGAAATAGCATCTCCCACGCATTGGTGCTATTGACCTCCGTAGAACTCCAATAGTTGTTAGTAATTAAAAATCCATTTATTGGACCTAAAACTCTATTAACAATAACTGCCGAATTATAACACATACTTAATTCCCAAGAGGAAGGTAAATACCAATCACTATAACCACCATCGGGAAAAAGTCTTGCAATTCCTGCAGCATATGTATTAGCAGCGGGAGCTAATGTTTGTGCTATAATAGCATCAGTATTTGTTGAACCATTTGAAAAACTTTGTGCCGAAGGACCTATTAAAGTACTTGTTATTGTTGACCAAGGCAAACCTATAGATAAATTAGTTAAACTTGCTATAAGTGCTTTTTTAACTCCATTCTCATTCCATTCTGCTACAACTATTCCGCCACCTAAAAGTTTTCCTACATTTCCCTCACCTAAAGCCAATAAATCACTAACTAAGAAATTTTTTGTTTCATTATTTGTGGTTACATCAGTACCAATTAACTTATCGTTTACTGTAGGTGTTGATAAAACTGAATATGTACTTATTTTTCCCATTTTGCTTTATTGTTTTTTTGTTATTTCTCCTGTCTCAATATTTATTACAGCATCTTCACCGTATTTTTCCATTAGTATCTTTTCGTGCTTTGAGAACACATCCTTAATACTATCTATGTATTTTATTAAGCTTTGCTTCTGTAATTCTAAATCACCGAGATTCATTTTTGCCTTAGAAAAATCAGAGTTCATTTCTCTAATGTTCTTTAATTCTTCTTCTGTTGCAAAAATAATGTCTTGAATATTATTGTCTTTCATTTTATTTAATTTAAGTTAGTTACAAATGTAATACTTTTTTAATAAATATTTTCCAAAGCAATGAAATTAATACTCCTACTAAAACTCCAATCCAAAATAAATTTCTTTTTGGTTGATTTTTTTTACCTTCTGCCTTAGATTGAGCCTTCTCAACTATTCTGTCTTTATATATAGTCTTAATCTTTAACTTGTACTCTATTCTTTTCTCCTGCCTAGTCTTAGGAACATAAACGGTATTATATTTAATAATTGTGTCCTTAGTAGTGATGAATTTTTCCCACACTATTGTATCATTTATGATAACAGGAATGGAATCTAACGTCATTATCCTTATAGTATCTCCTGTTTGCTCACAGGTATAGCCTTTCTTAATGGCTTTGTTTAAATGATATTGCGCAGAGCAACCATACAACACAAATAATAATAATAATACTCTAAACATGTTTTATTTTTTAAAGAAATTATTTGATTTATCACTTCTGTTCTTAGCTTGCGATTGAGGTACTGTTTTGTTTTTAGAAACATGCGCATTGTCGATACCATCGTGGTTGCCACTTGTACCATTTTTTCTATTAGTACGCTCTAAGTCTCTTCGGTATTTCCTACGCTCTTCAGTGTCATGATACTTCATATCATACTTCACCTTTTTTTTTCTTGCTTCAGGATGTTCTTGATAATACTTTGCTGTCTTTGACTTTCCTGTCTTTGTGCCTGCTAAAAAATTTCTCATTTCCCTTGTCTTGAATAAGTTTTCTTGTAATTTTTACTTGACTTTAATTTAGAAGTTTTACTTTTTGCGTGTACGTTTGTACGCTTAACTTTAGGCTTAACCTTTTTTGTTATTTCTAATTTTATCTTAGCCATTACTCTTTTATTTCAAAATGCATCCAATCAAAATTCTTTTCACGACCCAAAGATATAAAGCCATGCTTATAGAAAATATCTATCATCTGCTTATATTCAGGTCTTGCAAATCTTGCAGTTTTAGATGATTCTTTGAGTAAGTTTCTAGCAGGATCTAAGTCTATTGCTATCCCCCATGAATGCATAGACAAAGCATTACCTCCCCTCATCTTTCTATAGTTGAAGCATCCACCGAATAAATCTATCCCTAACTCCTTAATCTTATCGTACCCATATGTAGTGAGTAGTTCATTGAATACAGCTGTGAAATTATCAGCCACTAACTTATGGCACATCATGGTATTAACCGAGCTGTCTAAGTCCCAAGCAATACGCATTGGATAAGGTAGCTTAATTTTTACTAAGTAGCCTGCACCTGTTACATTAGCTGTACCGTATTTTTTTGTTATCTGTTGCGTTGTCATTTGATTTTATTTATATCGTCTTTGATGTCCTTTGCTCTTGCAAATAATAGCTTCATTGACTGCCATAAGTCTATCCCTTTTACTACTTTGTAGTTCTCATTGATAGACATTACCTCAATACTCGCCAATACTAATGCCACTACTTTAGTAAGCATAAATGGCACGCTAAAGAATGTTAGAATGATGTCATTAAGAATAAATCTATCAATAAGAAAGAACATTATAACCGTAACTTCATAGAGTGCTAACTTACTTATAATAGCTGATAACTTTCTACTACTTATTTTTTCTTTTAACTTATTAGCTTTCCAAATACCTGTAAAAGTATCAATGATAATTAGTACTCCTATCATTATTAAAATACCACTTATTGGTAAAAAGAATGCAAAGCATATAGAGATAAGTGTCAATAGTTCTGATTGTATAGATAGTATTAATAAAGATAGTTGTGCTTTCATAAGTTTAAGTCTTCAAGAGCTTCAGTAATACTGAATGTTAAATAAAAAAATAATGTTACACCACCAAAAACAACGTAGTATTCTTTACCTTGGTACATCATAAATAACGAGGTTATATAACCCGATATAAAATAAAGACTTGCTAAATAATTAGATTTCATCTAGTTCTATTTTTTTAGGCTCGTATGGTATAATCTCTAAGTCTTTAAGCCAATTAAATTTTTCATAAATACAATGTTCTATTGTATCGTTTAAAATAACCCAATTATTATTTAGGTCTTGTATAGGGTTAAAATATACATCAACCATAAATTCTTGACCTACTAATAAGTCTTTTTGTTCTTCCGTTAAAATTGCTACTTTTATCATACCTGTCTACCTAAAGTTGTTTGAAATGCTTGTATTCTAGTGTATAGTGAAGCACACTGTACTGCTGTTAATCCTGTGCCAATGTGAGCAAATGCTAATTGTCTAGTAGAGTAAAGGTCAGTAGCTCCACTGTTACGCCTAGCTGCTAAATATATTGGCACAGAGGCTAAACTACCTTCTAAGCTTGCAGGACTTGTCGCAGTTCCATTTATAGCCATTATTACATTGGTTGTACTTATTCTACTTGAAATAAAGTTACAAGCTGTACTTGTTGGCAATGGACTTGGTGAATTACTAACGCTACTATTATGAAAGCTAGATGTAGAAGATACATTTAAAACAGGGTAATTATTAGATGTGGCGCCACTTCTTACACCATAAATTACTCCACTTGCCATAATATTATTAGTCCTTGAATAAGCTGAAATTGAACTATTGCCTGATGCCCAACCACTTGTACTTGGTGTGAAATTCGTATTTGCATATGTATCTGTTCCATTTGGTTGTATTCCAAAACTTGTAAAACTTGCAGGAATCCAAGAGCCACCAAACACTAATTCAAATGTTGCGGTATTCTTTAAATTATATTTACAACTTGTAGAAGTCCCACCTACAAATGGATAGATAGCTAACATTGATGTCCATAAACTATCTGACTTTAATCCTATTACTAAATTATTAATAGCTGTTTTTTCACTAATATTAGTTATTGCAGCAGTAGTAATAAAGTTCTGTGCATCTAAGTCATAAATATATGAGGAACTGCTAAAAATGCCTCCGTTGCCTGCTACATTAGTAGCCCCAACCAAAACTTTAATAGAAGTTCCTGCATCAGCTTGTACTAATGTATAATTAATTGATGTAGCACCTGATATAAGAACACTGTTTCTAAACCATTTATAAGTAAAGCTAGTAGGACTATTAGTCCATGTACCATCTGTAGTAGTGAGTACACTGCCTACAACTGTAGTACCTGAGATAACAGGAAGTGTAATATTAGCAGGCCAATAAGTACCCATTACGAGTGTATTAAATGATGTAATAGATACTGAATTTACTGCATTTGTAGCTGTTACTACGCAAGTAATTGAAGTATTAGCGTCTGCAAAAACTGTTGTATAATTAGGTGAATTAGTGCCTATGTTAGTAGCTCCTCTCTTCCATTGATAATCATAAGTTGGTGTAGGATTTCCTGTCCATGTGCCATCAGTTGTAGTAAGCACACTGCCTACTAGTATAGTATTACCACTTATAATAGGTGGAGATGTACAGTTAGGTGATGAGTATATTTGCGCTGTGATTGTATTACTTGTAGCAGGTGCTGATGAGCCGGCAGCATTTGTAGCTGTTACCACGCAAGTAATTGCAGCACCTGAATCAGCTACAACTAATGTATAAGTATTTGTATTAGTTCCTATATTAGTAGCTCCCCTCTTCCATTGATATGAAAAGCTAGTAGGTGAGTTGGTCCATGTGCCATCTGTAGTAGTAAGCACACTACCTAGTGTAGTAGTACCGGAGATTACAGGTGGGCTAGAATTAACAGGTGCAGGTGGTATAGCTGTCCCTCCCCCTTTTACCGCTATATTTATACCTATCTGTATCATTTACCAAAGGGCTATAATATCTGCGGCTGAAGCTGAATTTACTTTTATTACTTGTACAGGTAAAAAAGTACCTGCAGATACTCCAACAAAATTTACAACATCACCTCCTGCAGTAGTGACGTTAAGGTCACCTCCTACACCAATGTATAACACACATGGCTCAACTGATCCGGTGGTATTTGTACCTGAATATAATGTGTAAGCATTTGTTAAGCCCATTATATTTGCATTTAGAGTTAAATTCGTAGCACTGTCTACATTTGTAACCATTGCTGCTCCTGCCACTGAAGTGTTATATACAATGTCTCCAACTTGAATATTTAATGGATTTACTCCACTACTAGAAAAATTCTTTGTTGAGTCTACAAGTTTATTTGCAGTAGTAGCTGTTGCTGTACTAGATACAATAACATTAGGCATTGGGATATTCGTATTCGCTGAAGGTATAACCTTTAATGCTCTACTTACCTGAAGTTTTAAATTTGGCATAGCTTATTTTTTTTTAGTATTTTTCATAGCCGCCTGTGCGTTTTTCGCATAGTTGTTTCTTGCACTTGCCGTTAATTTTTGATTGCTCGCTTCCTTAATATCAAAAGCTGTCTTCTTTGTTACCTTAGCTACTTTTTTCATTTTTTTATTTTTTATTGTTAAACATTTTATTTACAAGGAGGTTAGGATTATTTAATGCTTCTTTTCTTTTAGCACATCCACAATCTTTACCTGTTACTTTTGAAACAGTATCTACTACTTTTTTAATTCCTGTTGCTGTTGTTATCTTTTCAATAACATCACCCATTCCTTTAGTCTTTCCCATTTGATTTTATTTTTACAAAGATATAAAATTATTTTAGATAACAAAAAAAAGCCACTCTATAAGTGGCTATGTATTTAAAATATAACTTATATGTGTTATTGATTAATTATATTATTACCTCCATCTATACATAATACAGTTCTACCACCACCGGATACTGTTTCAAATGTACCTCCTGATGTTAACCTGCAATAATATAAAAAGCCATCAAGTGTGCCACCATCACCACCAAATGACCCATATCCACCTATGCAACTATTAAAAACGCCACTTGCTGTGCCACCACCACCAAATGAAAAATCTCCACCTGTGCAACTATTAAAAACGCCACTTGCCCAATTACCACCACCAAATGAATAATCACCACCTATGCAACTATTAAAAACGCCACTTGCTGTGCCTTGACCACCAAATGAATCATCTCCACCTGTGCAATTTGTAAATGTGCCACTTGCTATATCACCACTAACAAATGAATTATTTCCACCTCTGCAATTTTCAACTTTTAATAAATTTAATGAAGTTGCTATAGTAAAGTTTAATGTTCCAACATCTACACCTCTTACAAATACATCATTTGCAGTTATCTCTATTGTATTTAAGCCGTTAAATACTATGCTCCTATTTCCATCTAATGAAACTAAGTCAATGTATTGGGTATCCATTTCAAAATTAGCAGTGCTAAAATCATAATTGCCGGGTGCAGCAATTACAGTAATTCTATTTGTTATACTTGGAGACATGCCCTGAGCAGTAACATAAGCTGCTTGTAGCTCTGCTGCATTTTGTAAGTCTGTACCATCTGCTTTTACAAATACATATTGAGTTCCTCCCAATCCAATAATAGAAGCACTTACAGTGTCAATAATATCTTGGGTAACGTAAATTTCTTTTTGAGAATTGACTAAAGACGACCCTCTTTCTTTAGTTACAACACTATTTTCTATAGTGTGGAATTTTTGATTAAGCGGTATAATTGCCATAATTTATTTTTTTACAAAGATATAAAATTATCTTATACTTTTTACAGAATTTGTTTTTGGATTGTATTTGAAATCATTTACTGATTTCCCTGTTCTTTTAGCCGCCCTGTCTTTTGCTCTCTCAGATGCAGTCATTGAATTTCTTTTTAGCCCTTCAGCAGTAAATGTTTTTCCATCTGCTTTTAGATGACCTCTTTTTATTAAAATTGCTATAGCAGTTCCTTTACTACCAACTTGCGCTGCTAGTCTGTCTATTAATTGATTGCTACCCATAAATTTTTGAGTTGCCATATATCTTATACTTTTGAAACTTTTCTTCCCATACCAACTCTTTTCATTTAGTATTTACCTCTTCGATTACTTGGATTACTTGTGGTTGAACCACCCGGTCCTGCCCATAGATTTTTGCAGGCCCAATATCTTGGTGTTAGTTTATCATTTGCAGTATCACAACTATGTCGTGCTCTAAAACTCTTTCTTGCCGCAGCACTATAGTTGTTACCATAACCCTTTGCTCCAAAGTGTAGCAGTTTCTCTGTGCCATTGCTACATGCCTTGACCATTTTCTTTTTGCCCGCTCTGTTTGAAGGAACAGGACTATTGCATTTCATGTTTTCTTTATTTACCATTAGCTTTCTAGTCCATCGCCTTGAAAAGGTCGGTTAAAAGTTGATAGTCCTACTAATCTAGTCCTTCCGCTACTACCTGAATCTCTATTTCCTCGTCTTCGTGCATATGATGCAGATGCAATCTCTTTATTTCTTATTCTTAACTCATCTCTTTCAGCAGCGTTTTTTTTAAGTGCTTCAATAGCAGCATTATTAAACGCAAGCTTTTCAGCAGGAGTTTTCTCTTGCTCTACAGTTGTCTTAACTGATTTATCAACTAAGACTCCTTTTTTGTTTACTGATTTATCTTTATCGCCCATTTTAGTTTATTTAAAAATTAGAAGGAGGTAATGGAGTATCTCTCTCCTTTAAATTAATTATACGGTTCTCAACTCTCGCTGCTCTACCCAATAATCTATCGGCTTTCTTCTCTCTGCCTTCATCTACAGCTTTGTAACCTTTGCTTACAAGTTTAGATTCTCTTTCTTTTAATCTTTTGATTTTTTTTTCGTCATCAAATGGCATGGCTTTTGTTTTTTAAGTTATTATGAATTAACTTTACAAAAGTAATAAAATAAAATCTAATAAAATGAAAAAAATAGGTAATGATTATCTAAAATATTGGCGTGTAATAAGATATTACGTCAAAAATAAGTATGGTCTAACACAAGCAGACCTTGACATACTGCTATTCTTGTACTCCGAGCAGTACTTTACAAAAGATAAGTTCAAAGAGTTCGATGCACTTGTTAGTTGGAA
>Ga0209597_1001318_pt1 | contig 16293 bp, 11 predicted proteins | sample M_140625_MF_Meta_FD_187316 | JGI IMG/M metagenome (GOLD analysis project Ga0209597, IMG submission 187316) | Freshwater microbial communities from Lake Montjoie, Canada to study carbon cycling - M_140625_MF_MetaG (SPAdes) (version 2) | ecosystem: Environmental > Aquatic > Freshwater > Lake... | reverse complement strand
AGTGGTCGCTTGAAACAACGCCGCCGCCCGCCCGTCTTGCGGTCACATGAACCTTTCCTGGCCGTGGCGTTTTCTTCGGTTGGTCGCGGCGGCGGGCTGGTTGGCTGCGCACGGCGGCTCGCTGGCGGCACAGGACGTCAGCAAAGACAAACCCATTGAGCTGCCGACGTATACCGTGACGGACTCGCGCGAGTTGCCGCCGCCGGAACCGTGGCTTTATGGGCGCATTCCGGGGTTTGAAGTGCTGTCGAACGCGTCGGAGAAATCGACGAAGCGGCTGGTGGGAGACTTCCAGCGGTTTTTCCTAGCGCTGAGTTTGGTCTGGCCGGGCGTGCAGCAAAAAACCGCCGTCCCAACATCGTTGATTATCTGCGGCCGAGGAGGGAAGTTCGACGCATTCATCCCGACGGGGCAGCAACGGCCCAATCGCGCCATGGCCAGTCTCACGCTGCGGGCCGCGGAGCAATCGGCCATCGTGATTGATTTTCAAACGAAGGTGCTGAACCTGAGCACGTCCGAAGGCGCGACGGCAGCAGCAAGCACCGCGGCCGCCGCCGGCGAGGACGGAATGAGTTTAGGCGGGGGCGATCCGGGCTTTCAAGTGGACGCCTACCGCCAGCTCTACCGTGAATACATTCGTTTCCTGTTGGGCGGAGTGGAGCCGCGCGGGCCCGCGTGGTTCGAGGAGGGCGTCGCCCAGATTTTCATGGCAATGGAAGTGACCAACACGACGATCATTGTCGGCAAAGTCGAAAACCCGAACACGATCTCGGCCGAGCAGGGGGCGCTCAACGATGCCGGCATCAGCGGCACGGCGCCGGCGGAGGATCGTGACTTCAACGCGGCGTTGGCGAAGCGCCGGTTGCTCGGCATGGATGAATTATTTGCGGTGACGCACGACGCTCCGGAGGCCAACAACGCGCTCGGCGGCACGTGGGCGAAGCAGGCGTACGCGTTTGTCCACTGGGGTCTCTATGGCGATCAGGGGAAACACCAGAAGGCATTTATTACGTTTCTCCGGCGACTTGATCGCGAGCCCGCCACGGAGGCGCTGTTCAAAGAGTGCTTCAAGCAAAGCTTCAAGGACATGCTGTTTACGATCCGCGGCTACGTGGAGTTCACAAACTACAAGATCGCCGGCGTGCAAGCTGGCAAAGGCGAGAAACTTCCCACGCCCCCGCCGTTCGAGCTGCGCGAGGCCACCGAGGGCGAGGTGGGGCGGATCAAGGGCGACGCGTTGCGCTTGGCCGGCCACGTCGCGGCCGCGCGCACGGCGATGACGACGCCTTACATCCGCGGCGAACGTGATCCCCAACTCCTCGCCGCGATCGGTCTGCTCGAACGCGCCGCGAACGATGACGGACGGGCGCGGAAATTTCTCGAAGCTGCCGCGCAAGCCAAGGCGGCCCGCCCGCGCGCTTATCTGGAGCTGGCCAAAATGCGTTTTGCCGAGGCTGCCGCGAAACCCGCCGAGACGCAGGCGCGCTTCAGTGCGGAGCAAACCGTGGCGGTGCTCACCCCGCTCTTCACAGCGCGCACCCAGACGCCGCCGCTGGCTGAAGTCTACGAACTCATCGCCGAGGCGTGGGCGCGGAGTATCATCACCCCGGGTACAGACCATCTTGGCGTGCTCGACGAGGGCGTGCGGTTCTTCCCGCGCACGACCGCCTTGGTTTACGCGACTGCCGCGCAGAAAGTTCGGGTCGGACTCGTGGCGGACGCCCGTTCGCTCATCGACCTCGGGCTGCGCGTCGCGACGGAGGCCGAGACGCGGCGTAAATTTGAAACCTTGCAGGCGAGTCTGCCGGCCGCGAAGTAGGGACGCGCTCGCGCTGATCAAAGCGCAGGAGGACTTTGAGATTTCATGGCGAGACCGGGCCGCGGAAGATCCCCCGCGAATGACGGTAAATATACCGCGGACAAGACTGCGACCCGGCGTCAAGGGGATCCAAAAAATCCGGGCACGCGGCACCGCCGCTTGTGCTCGCGGCGTTGACTCCGCCGGACCGGTTGGCGACGTTTTCGGCCTTCCCTCCATGAAAAAAATCCTTCGCTTGCTTTCGATCTCCACCCTTTTCGCCGCTCTCTTGCCTGCGCTGCCCGCAGCGGACAGTGGCCCGGTGGTAGAACTTCGCATCTACACCGCTACGCCCGGCAACAACGACAAAGTCCTCGCGCGTTTCCGTGATCACACGATGAAACTTTTCGAAAAACACGGCATGCGTAACTTGGGCTACGCGGTGCCGATGGACGAAAAAGACGGTGCCGGCGAAAAACTCATTTACCTGTTAACGCACAAGAGCCGGGAAGCGGCGAAGGAGTCATGGAAGAATTTCAGCGCGGATCCCGAGTGGAAAGAGGTCGTGGCCAAGAGCCAGGCCAACGGCAAGATTGTCGCGAAAGCTGAAACGGTGTTCCTCGCGCTGGCTGATTTTTCCCCCGAGGTCGTCGACTATCAGGGCGCTCCCCGCGTCTTCGAAATGCGCTCCTACACGACGCCCGACGGCAAGATCGCTGCGCTCGACGCCCGCTTCCGTGACCACACCTGCGCACTCTTCGTGAAGCACGGTATGACCAATCTCGGTTATTATCATCCCACGGATGCGGACAAGGGTGCGGGCAAGACCCTGATTTATTTTCTCGCGCACGCGAGCCGCGAGGCGGCGACGAAATCGTGGGCCTCATTCCGCGCTGATCCGGTCTGGGTCGCCGCTCGGGCAGCTTCGGAAAAGGCCGCCGGCGGATCGCTCACTATACCCGACGGCGTGAAATCGGTTTTCATGACGCCGACGGCTTTCTCACCGGTGAAGTAAGCGATGGGTCGGGTGGGCGTGGTGCCCTGCTTCCCGACCGACGCTGGGCCCCGTTCTGATGGTCGCGGATTGCGCGACGCGGGGCTATTTCAGTTCACGGATTTTCGTTTCAATGGCTGCGGCTTTCAACTCGGCCTCGGCCAGAGGCAGGCCCGCCGCGACTCCCGGGCGCTGGTGCCCGGTGGCCGTTAGCCAAGCGGCCATGACCAGTTTGCGGCGTTCACGGATGAGCTGTAGCAGGGGGGTGTCAGGGTTCGCCGTGAGGGTGACGAGCAGTTCATTTTTGTCGGGCTGGAGACCCCAGGCTGAGAGAATCGCGTGAGCGATGACGGCGTGACCAGCGGTGTCGGGATGCACGCCATCCTTTGAAAAAGTGAAGACCGGATCCGTTTGACGGCGGTGCGCGATCGCCGCGGCCATCGGGTTGTGCGCGTCGATGACATCCCAACCCTGGGCCCGCTGGGCGACGAGCCACGCGGAATAGCGGGCGAGCACCTCGTTGTAGCCGCCAAAGGGAGTCGGATAGGATTCGCGGCCGGCGGGGAGAACTTTGGCGGCGATCGGCAGTGGGTCGAAGACGGGCGGCGTGACGTGGATAATCGTCGCGCCGGTGGCCACGACGGCGGCGTGCAGGCGCGTCATGCCGTCGCGAAATTTCGCGAAGCGTTCTTCGGCGAGGGGGAAATAAATCCCATCGTTCATCCCGTAGCAGGCGACCACGACATCGGGTTTCGTCCGTGCAAGGATGCGCGCGAGCCGTTCGTGGAGATCGGGCCGGGGAAATTTTCCGCTGGCGTGCCCAAGTTCGGACAGGCCGGAGACGGTTTCGCTGGAGAGACCGAGGTCGATGATTTCGCCCTTCCAGCTGGGCGTGCGCGTGCGGATGACGGTCTCGATGAAATCGACGTAGGTTCCGGCGTGGGTAATACTGTCGCCGAGGAAGACGACCCGTTTGGCCGCGGCGAGCGCTGCCGGGAGCCCGCGTTCATGGTGAGCGACGGGGAGTGGCTTCGGCTCGGCGGCGAGCGCGGCCAGCGTCGCCACGAGGAAAAAAAGAAAGTGCACAGCGGCAGGGTGAAGCGATGGGATTCGGCTGAGAGGAGTATTCATGAGGGGAAGCGCGTGCTGCGGGTGCCGAGGACGAGGGCGACCTCGCAGAAGAGTCCGCGCGGCCCCTCCTTGGTTTGATGGGCGGGTCCACGCGTTAAGAAGGGGTAAAGCAGGTGTGAGGCCCGGTCGCACAGCTTTTTATTCCCCGTGAATCCCCTGCCCCGAAGCGTGCTTAGGTTTGGCGTGAGCGTGTGGGCGCGAGCAGGCTCGCTCCCACTCGACTGCGAGGATGGGCCGTGAATGCCTCGGGCGGCTTCACTCCGGCACGAGCTCGGGCACGATGGTGCGGCTGGTTTCTCGGCGGATGGACTCGAGGTTTTCGCGGATGAGCGCGCCCATCGATTCGCAACGCAGGTAATCTTTGCGGCCGTAATGTTCGGCGAGGCCCTCGCGGAGTTCGCGGATTTTTTCAATCGGCGCGATGGGGTCGCGCGCCATGTCGTGGAGCAACAGGCCGAGCCGCTCCGCGGCGAGCTGGGCACGTTGGAGCATCAACGTTTCCTCCTCACGTTTGTATTGTTTGGCCGTCTCGGGGCGCAGGTGCTTGATGCAAAACATCGCGAACGACGCGTTCTCCTTAAAGAAATGCGGCAGGTAGAAATTCTTGCGTCCGTTGAAACTCTGTTGGTCGAAATCCATGGCGCGGATACGCACCTGCCAGTCGTCGAAGTCCGGCGTGAGCAGCACGACAAAATTATACGAGCGCATGTCGCCGAGGAGACGGACGAAGCAACGCTCATTGAACTTCACGAGCTCCTTGGCGATGCGGATCGGGCGGAGTTCCTTCCGGTGTAGCCAGCGGTCGATAAAAATATCTCCGGGAATCCCGACGACGTGCTCTTCGACGAGGGTCGTGCCGTGCGTGATGTAGTTGAGGCGGTTGGGCGAGAGCAGGTGCTCGAGTTCGAGACCGTAGACGCGGGAGGCGTCGGCTTTCTTCACGTAGAAATAGTCCTGATTGTCGTTATAGGCGTTGACGATCCGGATGCGAAACGGGGTCGAGTTGCCGAAGGTGCAAAAATCCACGCGGTCGACGTAGAGATGATTGATGACCGAAAAATCACCATCGACCTTGAGGATCGCGTAGACTTTTTTCAGCGCCTCGTAGAGGGCGGGCATCTCGGTTTGTTCGTAGATCACGGTATCCCAGAGCGTGGGATGGCCATTTTCGTCGGTGAGCGGAATGACTTCGTGAAACGACCGGAGTCGTTCGTAGGTGACGGGGAGATCGCGTTCGCGACGGTAGCGGCGGAGGTAGCCCCGGAGATCGGGGCTGATGGGAAAGCTCGGCTTGCGCTGGGTGGGAGCGGGTTCGAAAAGCGTCGTCGCGGCGGCGGCCATGCGGGCGAACGTGGGGTGGGGTGCGGGCGCTGGCAATGCTGGGGGTGCGCGTGATGGCTGACGGCGCGGCCTTCCGCGCAGCGTTTAGATTATACTTCTCCTCTGGCGGTATTCGCGTTCAGGTGAGCGCGCCATGAAACTTCGCTTCTCGGTGATTGCCTCGGTGCTTGTCCTGCTGGGTGTCGGTGTGGCGATCGTGGGGAAGTTTGCTGGTTCGGGTATCGTGCCGACCTTGGCCGCACCGCCGTCGCCCTCCGTCGCCGCGCCCAAGCCGGATGCCAGTGGCTTGGCGCTCGAGCGTGACCACGCCGCCGTTTTTCAACGCGCCTTCTGGCGTCGCCCCGTGTCCTCCGACAAGATCCTCCACGCCGAACGCCGTGATTGGCTCGATGATGCGAGTGGCGTTCAAAAGTGGCAGTGGTTCATCGCCGTGCAGCCGAGCGCCGCGTTCCGCGACTGGCTGCTCAAAGACAATCCGTTCGAACTCGTGAGCGTCGCTCCCGGCACGGAACTCGTCCCGCTGTCGTCTCCGCCCGCTTGGTTTCCCTCCGCTGGCGAACTCGCCGGCCTCAGTCGCTACCGCAATCGTGAAGGTCGCTATTTAGTCTTTCACGATCTGGCCAACGACCGGTTCTACGCCACCGATGCGGGTGGCGGTTTCGCCGGCGCGCAGAAATAGCTGAGCCCACCCGGCGAGCTGTCGCCCAGGTGGTGGTGATTCCTCATCAGGCAATACGCGTGGACGCGCCACCCCATCCGCTCACACGCTTCGCCCAGGCAGGTGCAAACGCCAACGCTGCACCCCCTGGCTCAAACAGATCTCCACGATAGTTTCCGCAGTTGATGACGGGGTAAACAGTCCCGGCGAATTCGATCCTCGGTTTTCGTCCCATAGCGAACACAGAAACGGAGCCGCCAACCAAGCTGAACCACAAAGGTTAGGGGCTAACCTCGTTGGACTGCCGGCGCGAAAGTCAACCGCACGACCGACGGTCGTAGATTTCCCGTCTCCGTTTCGCGGCCCCTGCCTTGAGCGCGTGTCAACCATCACGCGTTTTTATCAGCCCAGCCACTCGCCCCAATGGCTGCGAGGCAGAAAAACAAGACCCGATCCGCAGGAAATAGCGTTTGTGATTTATCAGAAAATGTCACGAGGAGGCGCGGCCGTGATTTACATCCAATGCCATCGTACCGTCGCCTGACTTCGGCGTGACTTTAACCATGCCCCAAAAAGTTCCTGCTGGATTCTCTGGCGAGTCGCCGCATCCAGCCGCGCGGGCCGCTGATTTAGGATTTGCGCAACGCTAAATCCATCAGGCGTCTGAAACGGGCCAACGATGTCCATCGGCAACTTTCCCTCAAAATTCCCCGCTAGTTCACATCGATACAAAGTTCTAAAATTACAAACCCACGCATGCCGACTCTTCGTGACCAATTCAGGGAATGGAAATTGCCGATTTTGACGCCATTTTCTTGCTAATTTCTCAGCCGCCGGCCGCGTAAGACCGGAAACTTGGAGCACCCCGAGGCTTTCAAAATTACTGCGGTTCGCGCGAAAGTAGGGTAAAACCGAAGATCGCGTCAGGTTTTGCTTAAATTTTCTCACTAGCTCTTCGTGCCCGACCATCGACCGGAGCGCTTCCATGGTCAGGTTTGTTTCCTCCAGCCATCGCTGGGTTTCGACCGCGCTCCCGAGCCCACGATTGAGTCTGAAATTGTCAACTGCCCGGCTGATCTCGTGCTCACTCAGCGACATCGGCTCAACGGAGATCGCTTCAGACAACAAGGAGCGCTCAATCAATTCCTCCATTAAGTTTGGCTGATCAGCCAATACGCTGTTTAAAAAGAGCAGGGCCGACTGAATGGTCATTTCCGCACCGTTGACCGAAAGAACAAAATTTGCCGCCCAATGATCGGCAAATTGCGGAATCCAAGGGAGCCCGCTGTCACCATTCCACCCCAAGGAAATCACCCCACCAGCCTTGTGGTCGAGGTGCAGCAGCAAATCATAAGTCACCCGATCCGACGCGGGGATGACATGGGTGATGAGTTTCGCTCGCAAATCCGGATAGCGTTCATTGAAACGGGTAAAAAGTTTCCGCGTGACGCCCGTCAGGTTACGACCAGCCGGCAGTTTCCTGAGGAGAACCACCGCGGCGACAATCGCTTCGTCGAGGACGGTCGAAGCGGTGAATTTCATAGGTGATTCGCGCACGCGCGCCCCTTAACCAAAAGGTCCGCCACCGCCTGGCTTATGGGAAGTCCGGTATAATCCTCAATCCAGGCCCACTGACCTCCAGGATTTATTTCAAGAAAAACGTAGTCTCCCTCTGGCGTAAGAATGAGATCGATCGCGCCAAAGCAAAGCCCAAGCGCTTGGACGACCTTCCGACAGGCGCGACTGACTTTCTCCGGCAGCTGGTGAATGCCATAGTTTCGGTCCCCGGCATGCTCAGGATAGTGCCGCCAGTCGGTCAGTGTCCGGTTACTTTCAGTTGAGCGAATCTCAGCAGCTAAAACCGTCCCGCCGATCACCGTCACGCGCAGCTCCACTTTCTTGAGAATGTTTTCCTGAAATGTTACGGCCGCAAAACGCACCGCCTCATGGTCGGCCAGATCACGGCGGTGAACTTCCCGCGTGAAGGGTTGCACTTTCTCACCGTCCCGAGTCGTGGCCAAAGGAATCGGCGTCTTACTGATTATCCGACCTTGGCAGGCATGGAAAAAATTGATGAGTTGATCGGGGTCGTTTGTCACCAAGGTTCTAGGAATAGAAAAGCCCAAGCGACCGGCCAAGGCCAATTGGTTGAGTTTATTATATGGGGAGGCGCATTGCTCCCGCCGAACGTTGGCCCCATGGTTCTGAACAGCGCGCCGATTATTTCGGAACGGCTCGCGATCGGAGGATGGTCTCTCTGGTAGCCACAGACAATCGACGCACTCATATAGCTCAGAAAGAAAGCGGGCGCTCGTCTCCTCAACCCACCAAACCTGTTCAGGGGCCAGCCGCTCCTCCGCGCACGGGCGCGCGCGCGCTCGGTTCCAGACCGCGCTAACCGCATCAAGGTCAAGCGTTGAGCCTAAGCCAGTCATCTGCTTCACGCAAGTGCCATTGCTCGCAAACGAAACGCTCACGCGACACCGCGCTGGATAATCGTGAGGATCGAAATACACGTACTCAACTCCCCAACTGTCCAGATGACGAGTCACATAGGGTATATGCAAATCTCCCCGAGCGGCAACGATCAGAATGATTGGGTCGCGCAGTCGCTTATTTCGCATAAATTTAATCTAGCAGAATTGTCGGACTTAGAAAATCAAGGCCTCTGCAAGCGATTATTTGCGAGTTTGGGTTAATCAAAAGTCGAATATTGAGCCATAAAACGACTTCAAAAGGCTAAGTCCGACCGACTCGTGGAGTCCGCCGGACTTAGGCTGTTGAGAACCTGTGCAGCCTTTTGACCGACCCCTTCGGCGGGCGCAAACGAGCCCAGCAGCCTCGGGAGGGCTTCACTGGGACTTCGCTCTAAGTCCGAAGGGCTGCTCGGGGCGTCGGATTTTGGCTACCGAAACGGCCGAGGCAACTCAGCAAGCCTCATTGAGAGTCGACCTCGTCTCCGGTGTAAACAATTTTAGTAGCCCCAAGCTGATTGCCGAGTTTAGATGAGCTGATGCCGCCAATCCTCGGGCCAGCCCCACCCTTGGGATTTTTCTTGGGCGTGAGTTCTCTAATTTTAACTGACTGCTGCTTGATTCCAACTGAGGTGCTTTTTTTCATATTAACTCCTGCTTGTTTTTATCGATTTGTTTTTACGACTCCGGGTGAAGTTAGTCAAAAATTATCCCCCCTATTGTTGAATAATAGCGATGTCGGGCAACGGGTAAAATGAGCTGTACCAAAAGGATTGGCGAGGGAGTGTAGAGTGAGCGTTGGGCGCTCAAACCAATACTCAAGAAAAAAACGCCTAATCACAACCCGCCGAGGCTGAGCCGAGCGCGAAAAATATCCTGGCCTTGCGCTGCATCCACAGCGGCCGGCGCCTCGACGAATTCTGGAAACACCGCCTCAACGCCCACGCGGCCCGAAATGATTCCCTCCCCTGGCCGCCTGATAGAAGAATTTTGCTTCACGCCCCAACCCGTCAGAGGAAATCCACCATGAGGAGGATCGTTCCCCCACAGTAATCTGCCAATCAGAGCTGAAGAGCACGCCCCGTACTGGCGCGCGCCGGCGGCTCGGCTTTGGAGGCCGCAGTTGCAGAGTATCTAAAGATCCACTACGCCGAGCAGAACCAAACCGGCCACCGTTTGGTGGTGCGCAACGGCCACCGCGCGATCCGGAATCTGCAAACTGGGCGCGGAGCGATCGAGGCGCGGGCCCCTCGAATCTTGACCGTTGCGAAGGCGAGCGCTTCATCAGCCGGATCCTGCCGCCCGACCTGCGGCGGGTGCCGAGTTTGAAAAACCTGATTCCCGCGCTTTCCCTCAAAGGGATTTCGACCTCCGCGATGCCGGCGGCGTTGGCGCCCTGGGTGGGGCCAAACGCGGCCGGATTGTCGCCGGCATCGATCGTGCGCCTCGTCGCCGGCTGGCAGGACGAATATCCCGCGTGGTCAAAGCGCGATCTCCGCCAGGAGGAAATCGTCTGCCGCCGGGCCCAATGGGATTTACGGCAGCGTACGACTGCCCGACACGCGGCCGTGCCGGTTGGTCGTCAACGACGCGCGCAAGGATGGGAGGAAAGCCTTGCTCGCGATCAGCGCCGTCGAGCGGGAAAGTGAGCTGTAACCCCTCCCGGATCCGATCCCCTGAAAATCCAGTTTCCTATCAGCCCCCGCCCCAAAATCGGATTTTGGCCGTGACAGAAAGAAACAGGGTCAACGTTGCGCCCAAGCGATTAACAAATGGTGTTTCTTAGGAGCTCGAGGGACAAGCCAAAGGGGTCACACTTTGCAATTTGCACTTGCTTGCGGGTGAAGGCACAGGCAGGAAGGGGCATGGCAAGAAAACTCAGATTGGAATTCGAGGGGGCGAACTACCATGTGATCAGCCGGGGGAACTACCGGGCGGATGTGTTTGGGGCGGATACCAAGAAGGCCGCGTTTATGCAGTGCCTCGGGGAGGCGAGCGAAAAATCGGGTTGGGTGGTCCATGCGTGGTGCGTGATGTCGAACCACTACCACCTGTGCATCACGACGCCGCGGCCGAATCTGGTCGAAGGGATGCAGTGGTTGCAGGCGACCTTCTCGAATCGATGCAACCGGCTGCGCAACGAGCGCGGGCCCCTGTTTCAGGGCCGCTATAAGGCCCCGATCATCGCGCCGGAAGTAGTGGGTGCGGTTTGTCACTACATCCACCTCAATCCGGTCCGAGCGAGCGTGGTGACGGTGTCGAAACTGTCCGGGTGGGCCTGGACCAGTCTGCAGGCCCTTCAGACTGTTTCACGCCGCCCTCGTTGGTTTTCGCCGGAAGCGGCTCTGGCTCATGCGGGTGGCCTCCGGGATACGCCTGTTGGCCGAAAACGATATGTCGATTATCTGGGCTGGCTGCAGGAGGACGATTTCGGGAAAAAGTCTTTGGAATTTGACCGGTTGTCGAAGGATTGGGCGGTCGGCGAAAAGGAATTCAAGAAGGAGCTGCTGAAAGCACATCGCCACTTGGAAGGAGCGGTCGAACGCGGGGACGCCGGACCCAGGGAACTCTCGAGGGAACTTTGGCGGGAACGGCTGGACGTGTTGCTGACAGCGCTGAAGAAAGACAGCCGTTCAATCGCGAACGACCCCAAAGGCGCGGCTTGGAAAGTGGCCATGGCGACGAGCATGAAAACGACCACCACGGCCTCAAATCCTTGGCTCGCGCAGGCGCTCGGCATGGGGAGTCCGTTTCGACTTAGCCGGCTGGTCAGCTCCTGCCGCGCGGATCCCAGTCCCTTTCAAACGCCACTCAAGGTGATTAAAAATTGCAAAGGTTGACCCCTGCTATGGGGAAATGAAGTCAAGCGTGATGCTGAGGATAGTTTATTTTTCTGAGATAGGTTGGTTTTCTTTTAGCGGCTTGGTCGCCGGCGAGCGGTGGTGGTGGAGTTTGAAGCGGTTCCTCTCTGAAAGCGGTCCGGCTATTCCGGGGCTCATCCTGCTATCCGCGCGTGGTGATGCCAGCGCATGTTGACTAATTCGAGTCGGAGAGAGGAACGAGTTGGCGCCCACACTTTGGGACGGACATCAAAAGCCCAGGGGTCAAAACGGGCGCCAACCCGCTCCAAAAGGGAAAATTGCTTGCGGTGATTCGACGGAGTTTCGTGGAGTTACGCGGCGGCGGGTTGCGGGACGGCCAGCGGTGCGACGACGGGTTGCGGTGCTTTGCCGCGCAGCACGTAGGCGGCGGGCCAACTCATTTGTAGGCCCAGTTTCGCGGGCGTCGTGCGGCCCGTGCGGATGCGCCACCAGTCGACGATGAACTGCCGCGCGAGCGCGACGCAGAGCTTTTTGCGCGCCGGCTTGTCGCCCTTGCGCTTGGCCGTATCTAATGCGCCCTGACGTGATTTAAGCGGACGATAGCCGGGTTGGAATTGTTGCAGCCGCCAGCTCGCTTCGATCAGGATGTGGCGCACGCGTGGATTGCCGTGCTTGGTGATGGCTCCCCGCTGGCGGCGTTCGCCCGACGAGTGTTCGCTGGGCACCAGTCCGGTATAGCTGGCGACCTGCCGGCGGTTTTTGAACCGACCCCAGTCGCCGATCTCGCGGTCGAGAATCTGAGCGGTGAGTGCACCGAGGCCGGTGGGCAACTCCTGCGTCTGGGCGGACTCGACCTCCGCGCTGTGGGCCTCCAGTTCGGCGTGCACCAGCAGGGCGATCCGTTGCACGCTCGCCAGCAGTCCGACCAGGAATTCCGGCAGTTCGGCCTGCAGCAGTTCGAACTTCTTGGCGCGCCACCATTCGTCGGGCAGGTCGTGGCCGTAGTAGCGCGCGCAGCTCAGACCTTGGGCGGCCAGGCGCTTGCGGTGCTCCAGCAGTTGTTCGCGTTGACGGCTGACGCTACGGGCGCGCTCCTCGTTTTCCGTCGGCACGCGGATGCTCGTCAACGCCTCGGTGTTCCCGGCGACATACCGGTCCAGGCACGAGACCAGGGCCAGCGCGTCGCGCCGGTCGGTCTTCACTTTTTTGCCGTATTCATCCCAGTTGCGCGGCCGCACCACGAGGCTCTTGACGCCCAAGCCCACCAGACGTCGGTGCAGCACAAAGCCAAACGGACCGGCCTCGTAGCAACAATGCACGACGTCGGCTTGTTGCGCCTGCTTGGCGACCCACGCGACGAACGCCTCGGGCGCGAAACGCTGCGCGGGCTGCGGCGAGGTGCCGTCGATCTGGCGCACAACGACGTGTTCACGCCAATGCACGTCGACGCCGAGCTTGATCACTCGGTGCGGTTTGGGGCTTGGCGTAGCGGTCGCGGAAGGAGGCGTAGCGGTCGCGGCCGTGGCAGTGGCCGGTGGGGTGGACGGGGGATTTTGAGTGATCATAGCGATTGTCAGCTAGCACCTCGGCGCTCACCTGACCACCCCATGTCAACTTTTCTCTCCCCGACTTTGAGATTGTTTTCGAGGGGAGGAGGCGGGATAGTGCTCAGCACATGTCACCGCCGCCAATGATAGATTTCCCGGCATTTTCGGCAGGTGAACGGCACTACAGTGCAACCGATGTGATCGATGCGGCGTGGTTTCGCGGAGAAGTGCAATCCTGTTGGGAGACTTCGATGCTTGGAGCCGCCCGCAAGCAAAGGGCAGACGAGGAGGGTCTGGAGCCGGACTCGGAGACGCTGCAGCACTTGTCGGAAGATGTCCGCTACCGGCACGACTTGATCACGGCCGAGGAGACGGAAGCTTGGCTGACGGCGCGCGGACTGACTTTGGACGATCTGACCGGTCACGCTTATCGGCGATACTGGCGGGAGCACTCAGCCGCTGCGCCGACCCCAGCCGGCTCCGTTTATATTGCGGGTTCGCCCGAGGAGCGGTCGGTTTTTCTGCACGACGTGATTTTTGACGGAGAGTTCGCACAACTGGCCGAGTATCTGAGTTGGCGGGCGGTCGGAGCGCTTGTGCTGGAGGTGCCGCCGACGTCCGGCGAGCTGGAGGCCGCGCGCGAAAGATTTCTTCAGCGCACGGCGCTGCGGCCCGAGCAGCTTGCTCCGGCACTGGGACAACTGGGTCGCGATGCGGCGTGGCTCGGACACATGCTCGCTCTGGAGTCGGCCTACGAGCGGCAGTGCGCGCAACTCTGCACTGCGGAAAACCGCGTGCGGACTCTCGCGGCGCTGCGGCTGCCTTTGACTTCGTTCAGTGTGGAGCTGATGGATTTGGACTCGGCTGATGCCGTGCGCGAAGCCTGCCTGTGCGTCAGTGCCGCCGACATCTCGATGGAAGAATTGGCCGGTCAGGAGCACCGCCTGATCGAGCGCCGTCAGCTGCTCCTCGAAGATTTGCCCGAGGATGCGCAGCAGCAGTTTCTCAGCGCCGAGCCTGGCAACGTGCTGCCGTTCATCACCCAGGGCGAGCGCTTTCAGGTCTGCCGCATCGCCGAGAAGCGCGAGCCGGCGCTTTCCGACGCCAGCGTCTGCGCGCGCGTCGACGCCGACCTTCGGACCGGTCATTTCGGAAATCTCGCGGCGAAGCACATCGTGTCAGCGGTCGCGCCGCCATCCGCCCCATGAACCAGCAAGCCGAAGAATACCTGCGCCAGGCGTCGTTCCTGCAGCTCTTGCCGCAGGAAGCTTACGAAAAGGTACGACCGCTGTTCCGCGAGTCATCGCATGATTTCGGCGAGACCATCGTCCGGCAGGGCGACCAGGCCGACGCGCTCTACGTCCTCGTGGCCGGCCGGGCGCGGGTGCTGAAAGCCGGGGCCGACGGCGGCGAGGTTTCGCTCAATATGCTCCGGCCGGGCGATGTCTTCGGCGAGGCCGCGTTGCTCTCCGCCGAGCCGCGCAACGCCAGTGTGCGCTGCAGTTCGAGTGTCAGCGTGCTGCGGTTGGATCGCGACGAATTTCTTGAGCTTCTGCGCACGCACCCCGAATTCAAAACCTATTTGGAGCTGATGGTGCGCTGGCGGACGCTGCACGGATTCCTCTACCAGTTCAGCAATTTCGGCCGGCTGCCCCGCGCGGCGCTCTCGGCCCTACTGTCCCGCCTGGAGCTGGCCCAGTTCGCCAAAGGCCAGGCCATCATCCGACAGGGCGATCCGGTCGGCCCGATGTTCATCGTCCAGCATGGGCATGTCCGCGTCCATGCGGAGATCAACGGCGTCCGCAAGAATCTGGCCTTCCTGCGCGACGGGGATTTTTTCGGCGAGCTTTCCGTGCTCAAGGGCGTGCCGCGGTCGGCCTCGGCCGAGGCGGTGCAAGACTGTCAGTTGCTCGCGCTTAAGCCCGAGGCCGTGCTGGCGCTGAAGGGCGAGTTCCCCGACTTCGCGCGGCTGATGGAGGAGCGCATCGCGCAATACCAAGCCGACACCGAGGCGCGCATGCCGTTGGATTTTTCGCTCGAGATGCTGCCCGCCGGCGCGGAGGCGCTGAATAAACTGGCGGTGGACGCGCCGGCACCGGCCGCGGGCGAAGACACCGGGGCCGCCGCGGAATCCGATGCGCCGTTCGCGGACGAGAACGGACTGTTTCGCAAGAGCGGAAAACGAATCCGCCGGGTGCCGTTCGTCCAGCAGATCGACGAGATGGACTGCGGCGCGGCTTCGCTCGCCATGGTCTGTCGCCACTTTGGCCGCAACGTCAGTCTCCCGCGCATCCGCCAGCTCTGCCACACCGCCAGCGACGGGACGAGTTTGAAGGCCATCTGCGCCGCCGCCACCGAGCTGGGTCTCGCCGCACGCGCCCTCAAAGTTTCTCCCCGCAACCTGCCGCACCTCCCGCTTCCGGCCATCGTCCATTGGGACGGCAATCATTGGATCGTGCTCTACGATGTCGGGGAAAAGTATGTGCGGATCGCCGATCCCGGGTCGGGTATGCGCCGCATCCCGCTGGCCGAATTTCAGGAAAAGTGGTCGGGCTACTCGGCCTTGTTCGACTACACCGTCGAGTTCGAGAAAGCGCCGGAGGGGCGGGCGACCCTTGCGTGGCTCTGGCCGTTCTTCCGCAAATTTCAAACCGTCTATCTCCAAGTCCTCCTGCTGGCGGGCGTCGTGACGGTGCTGCAATTGCTGTTCCCGATCTTTACGCAGGTCGTCATGGACAAGGTCGTGGTCGAGCACGATCTGGGCTTGCTGAATATCGTCCTGCTGGGCCTGGCCGCCTCGGGACTGTTCATGCTCGCCTGCAATCTGGTGCAGCAATATCTCCTCGCGTTCGCCACCGTCCGCATCGACAGCGCGGTGCTGGATTTTCTGACGCGGCAACTGCTCTCGCTGCCGATGTCGTATTACCACAGCCGGCGCACCGGAGACATCCAGCGCCGCCTCAACGGCGCCCAGCAAATCCGCGCCTTCGTGGTGCAGCAGGGCATCGGCGGCGCCCTCGCGGTCGTCCAGCTCGCGGGGACCATCGGGCTCATGATGGTTTACAGCATGAAGCTTCTCGGCGTGTTTCTCGTGACCGTGCCGCTGTATGCGAGCCTGATGTATTTTTCCCGCAAAGTGCTGCGCCCGGCTTTTGCGGACCTCGAGGAGTGCTACGGAAAATACGGCTCCCGCCAGATCGACGCCATCAAAGGCATGGAGGCCGTGAAGGCTGCGGCCGCCGAGCCGGCCCTGCGCACCGCTATCCTCAACGAGTTTCTCGGCGTCGCCCGGAAGACTTTTCGCAGCACCTTCATCGGCATGTCCTACGAGAGCATGCTGACGATGATCGGCCTGCTCTCCACCATCCTGTTCCTGTGGGTCGCCGCTCAGATGGTGCTCTCGGGCCAGCTCACGGTCGGCGGCTTCGTCGCCTTCATGTCGCTGCTCGCGATGGCCAACGCCGCCGTGTTGCGCGCCCTGGGAATCTGGGACGAATTGCAGATGATCTCCGTCCTGCTCAACCGGCT